>JAEEGL014654814.1_pt1 | contig 75378 bp, 80 predicted proteins | sample 9134231 | NCBI WGS metagenome assembly JAEEGL01 (sample SAMN16246548, study PRJNA631951) | gut metagenome | biome: gut microbiome; feature: rumen; material: fiber-attached | host: Bos | place: Iran: Karaj | collected 2018-10 | reverse complement strand
TAGGTCTGACCATGATATTACCTTACATAAACTGTATGTAAGTAATGATATATAAGAGCTAGTTTTGAGTCTAGCCAGCATATCAAAAACAGGTCAATTCGCTGATGAAGAATTACTTACACGCCCAGAATTTCGGTTTCAGGGCACCTTCCCCCTGCACTCATCGCGAGGGGCATTATAGCGTCTTGCATCTCACTTCTTCATGCTTTAACATTCTTTTTTCTTCGCCGCATCCACATAATCTCCCCCACTCTAAGCTCCGTTCCGGGGTTCAGGTAGCCCTTGAGAAAAAAGGAGTTGAAGAAGATGGTGACATCGGAAGAACTGGATTTGACCTTCAGGAAGGTCGGAAACGATTTCGGAATAGAGACGAAAGCAGAGTTCGCGGCATTCCGCGACCTCAAAACCAAATGGATGAGGACCTACAAGTGGGCTGAATTCACCGTGAACGATTTCCTCAAGGAAGCTCCGTTAGAGGTCATCGAAGATATCGCGAAAACGATCTTTTCGAGGATTAAAGGGAATGAGCACGATTATTCCGACGAGACCGTGGAATGGCTGACCTCAGACGAGTTCGTCTAAATCAATCAGCCTGTGTACAACGCAAGGGATATGAGGATCGGCCCGGATGAAGGAGAGCACAAGAGCATCGAGAATTCACTGAACAGGCTGAAGGACAGGAAGTTTATCTCGGAGGATCTGAGAAGGATCAGATCATTCTGGTCGAAGAAGACATCGAGCGAACAGAGTGCCTGGTCATCGATGCTGATGAAGGTCATCACAGTCAATGCGGGATTGGATTCGGAGGATACTCCGGATGACATCCTGGATTTCGTCATCCTCCGTCAAATCGCCCATTTGAACAGCGACTTCAGAAAGAACAACGAGGATAGGAAACAGGCAGTTCTGGAAACTGTCCAAATCTATCCGGGTTTCGATAGCATCCAGGAGTGGCTTGAAGAACACGGATTCTCTGAATGATAAACTGGGGCATGAGCCCCTAATTTAAACAGAAATGCCACAATTATAGAGGAAGATGACAGCCGATACGGTTCCCACAATTGATGCTATTAAAGGCAAAGGTTCCTTTGTTAATAGGAATACAATAAGATCGATAATAGTTAGTATAGAAGATATTCCCATCAGAATTGTTGAAATTAATCCATCCGATACAAATTGGAACGCAAATGCAAAAAGAATAAAGATGAAACTTGCCCAGAATGATTTTTCAACATCTATTTTGATATTCTCTATTGTATCAGTTAAGTTAGTCATAGTTGGGTCAATTAAACCAGTTTTATTAACTTTATTAGCATGGTACCTGCTTGTCCCTTATGTACTAATTAGTTCAATTTTTATGTACCATCTTTCGGCATGGTACATATATGGCAGGATACAAGAGCACTGAAAGAATTATTAACCTGCACTCTGCCTTAATATCATGGTGTATCAAAGTTATTTGGAGATAATTGATAAAAAATACCCTTCCTTAAAAGGTGTATGGAAGAAGGAGTGGGAAGAAGGCGATTCCGATCTAAAACGTGATTTAATAGCTCCTACGTTAGAATACCTCTTTGACTTTCAAAAAGAATTTGAAATAGCATACAATGAAGAAAAACAGATTGAGGACGGGCATACAGAAAGGCTCAATTCTTTGTGGGAGGGACCCTTCAAGAAATATCGCGGTTTTTATCGCATGACTTTGAATGAGAGCAGATACATCAATAAGAAAACTTGTAAAGGATTTGAAAATAGCTCCAGTACATACAAAGCAGTATTATGGTTACATGCAAGATGTCTTCAGGTTTACAGTGAAATAGAATGCCTTATGCGGGGAGGGTATTCTGATGGTGCATTTGCAAGATGGAGGACAATGTTTGAATTATATGTAATTGCCAAATTCATAAAGAAATATGGAGAAAATGTAGCTAAAGCATATTTAACAGAGATCGAATTGAACGACACGGGTCACAAGTGGGCAACCAAAGCTTCGGTTTTTGAAGGAAAGAAGAGAGTTACACTAGATATGATAATAAATGATGCTTTGGACGACGACAAAGACAAGGAGACGTTCCTAAGGCTTTACAAGATGTCAAATTGGATTATTCATGCAGATGTAAAGATGACATTCTTTAGAATTGGGGCTATGATACCATCAAATATTATGCATGTGGGCCCCTCTAATTACGGAATGGAGATGGCTGGAATAAACGCTATGGTGATTATGGGCAGAATGAATGAAGTATTGTTCAGTTATGATAACACTACTAAACAGTTACTGTTTGCACAAAACATCTTCATTGGTGAAACTGTAGAAGAGTTTATCAGAGTGTTTAATTCATTTGATGGAAGTGTAAAAATATACAGTTGAATGGGCCGGTCGGCGGGCGCTGGTCCACGGCCCCTGTCGCCCGCACCCTCCACTCTCTGAGGTTCGCTTCGGGTGCGCGCCGTAAGCTCGCGCGTCCGTCGGGCGACATAAGGTGTTTGCAAATCGTTTGAAAGAGTTTGTCGGAGATGGCCTCCGAGGGCCGTGGATGTCAGGCTACCTTCCTTGCGGCGATCTGGCGCATGTACTCCTCTGCTACGTTCTGGGGCCTAGAGGACATGATGTTGTCCATGACTTCCTTGTCCGATACAACGAGGGTCGGTTTCGGGGTGATGTCCTCGAACGTGGATCCGTCCAGACGTAGCTGCTCCTTCAGATCGGGGATCAGAGGCTTTACCACGGGGGCATCCCTGGTGAATGTCCTGACCTTGTTCTCGAAGATGTGCGACGCCGCCTCTCCGCATTGGTCGCAGGTCCCTGAGAACACGTTGAGAGTTCCTCCGCAGTGGATGCATGTCCTCGTCACCCTGTACGACTCCTTGCCAACGGTCTTAATCATGTTGTTGGCTAGGACGCCGAAGTAGTTGTCGCATATCTGGGAGAACTGAGGCTCAATGGCGTAGCCGAGCCAGTCGAAGCTTCCGATCTCTCCGACCATCCTTCCCTTGCCGAGGACCTCGTTGGCCTGGTCCTTCTCAGTGTACCTGAACATCCTCTTCTTTGTCTTCAGATCGTTGGGATCGTCATACGAGTTCAGACCGGGGAGGTAGTAGTTCAGAATCTTCGAGGTGTAGTCCTCGCTGGTGGGATTCCTCTCGTAGAGACCGATCCCTCATGGGTGGCCAGATTGGCCATGGTCAGCTTGACGGACTGCAGCTGGTCCTTGTAATGGACCTTCTTGATCACCTAACCGTGATGGGTGTTCAGGAACTTGGCCGTGTCTAGGAAGCCGATCAGTATCCTGTGGAAATGGGGCCGTTCTCCCACATGCAGTCCTTCATCCTCCGGGGATTGAATATGAGCCTTCAGCCGAGGCAGCCTACCTTGATCAGGTCCTGCATCTTCTTGTCGTAGTCCGCCACCATGTTCAGACCGACGAATATGTTCCCGTGCCTGAACTTGGTGATGGGTATCCTCATGGGAGGTTTCGAGACCAGTTTAGGGACTTCAAGCACCTCCTGCGCTTCCGAAATTATTGATTCATTTACCACGATAGTCATCTCCTCCGGTTACCCGGAGTCATATCTGCAAGAGAGGTGCTGCCAAGGCCGGTATGCAGACTGCGGCCATCCATGACGTAGAATCATGGCCTCGGACGTTGTATCTCGCCGTTCGCAGAATAATGTTGGATTGATGGATCGCGGTGCTTCTTTCACTCAAGGGCCATGGTGTGTATCGTGTTGTGTAATCCCCAAGGTACACTGTGTTGTCCTATAATTATCGGTTGGATCAAACGGCGACGCTCTTCTCATGTCTGTTATCAATCTCCTTTTATTCTTTATTTCAAGGGTATTCCGATGAGGTTGTTATGTGTTCAATGAGCCTCTTTATGACAGAGAGAAGGGCCATACTTACCGATCCATTTCGGTGAATGTCGAATAGGAAACTGTGACCAGTTTCCGCTCCCATTCGATTCTTCTTTAATCAGAGATCATCAAGGAAATGAGAGGGTGTTCGACATCGGAAGAGAGAGCTTACGCTAGAGAAGCGATAAGGCAACTATTGCATCCAATTGTAGGGCCTAAAATGGTCCCCATAATATGGTACTGTGCAAATTTCGCCGAATTATTTTAAACGGCTCTCCGCCGGAGATGCTGGAAAAGAATGGTCCCCACTCCCTGATATCTCTCGCCCAAGGCAGCGATAAAGAGTACAGGATCTATCCGGACGATCGAGATTCTTAACCGTCAATTGAGTATTGAATCCCGCTCGTGCATACACTCAAGTTCACCGAATATCGGAGAACACATCGACTCCCAGAGATATTCTCTGATAACCTCGCCCCATTCCCCAAGCCTTGAGCATTATGACCCCCAATATTCACTAATGGGCGATTCGGAATCCAACCCGATATCTTCCTGTCCGATTATTACTCGGCCCCTTCGGGGGCCCTGCCCATCCTCGCCTTGTGTATCCTGACCATCACGCCCCTCGCCACGGGCTGCGCAACCAGCATCTCGACCCAGAACGCTATGCAGAAGTTCCTCGGCCAGATCCTCGGCCAGTTCTCCAGCAGACCATTCACATCCACCCCGGGCCCGCCCATCAGATACCCGATGGACTCCCCGATCAGACCGCCCAGGAACGTCAGTATGACCGACATCAGCAGGACGCAGACGACTATGTTGAACACTATGTACGCGTTGGCGCTGTCGTTCGTCCCCAGATACCTGTGGATCACCGCGGTGGATATCTTCCCGACCACCGTGCTGGCCAGGGCGAACGCGACCAGGAAGATGACCGGCCAGACCACGATCAGCACCCCCAGGAAGTCGCCGAACGTGCCGGGCGTGTAGCCCATCCCGTCGTAGATGTTATATCCGCCTATCAGAAGCGAGGAGATCGCCGCTATGACGACTCCGTAGATGATCCCCTCTCTGGCATTCCATGGTAACCTGTACTCTTCGATGGTATCCCCTTCCAGGGTTACACTGTTTCCGCCGAAGCTTACGATTTACGTGGATTCCCTCGGAACTGGCGAAAGTGGGGTTGGTTAAAAGGATTGCGGATTCCGGCCGAGCATCCAGTCCATGACGTTCACCACACGTATCCCGCCGAACGTCCCGAGATTGAACCGGTCCATGGTCAGGACCGTCTTGCTGAAGTTGTCCCTGATGGCCTCCAGCGACCCGAACTCCCTCGCCCTCGTATCTTCGAAGAGGACCGTCAGGGCGACCTGGTAGTATTCCACCTCCGTGCCTTGCATGGCCATGAAATCGACATCCTTGCCGCGGTAAGAGCCGACCCTCACCGTGTACCCCCTCCGTATCAGCTCCAGATACACGGCGTTCTCCAGAGGTCTGTTCAGATCGTCGGTGCCCGAGCCCTCCGATGCCATGTACCACAGTCCAAGATCCGATGCGTAGAACTTCCCGTTGGTCCTCAGCAGCTTCTTCCCGACGATGTCGTACTTCTCCGCATGGTAGAACAGCAAGGCCGACTCCATCGCTGTCACGTACCTGTCCACGGTGACGGGATTCAGACCGGTGCCCTCCGCGATGCCCGCCATGTTCGTTATGTTCCCTGTGTTCGAATACAGGAACCGCGCGATGGACCTGGTCCTGTTCACGTCGTCCGTCCTCAGCCTTGACAGGAGGTCCTTCACCAATACGGTATTGAACACGCCCTCGAGATACCCGAGACTATGCCTCTCCCCCTGTCCGGATCCGTGTCAAGAAGCCCTCCGTACCTCAGGTACTGCTCGAACCCTGACTGCGTATCACTGGGATGGAGCTAGATTTTTTCACAGATATAAGGTGAGGTTACAGGCTGTCCTCGCCCAGACTCTCCATCGAATAGATGTTCCTGAGGAACCTCTCCGCCTTCTCGTATCCTGGATACTGATGCTCCCAGCCGCGGAACTGCGCGTTGTGCGGCCTGCGCCTTTTGGATCTATCTTGCCTCAGATGCAGTATCTCATGATACACGACGAAATCCACCACGTGATCGGGCACATCCTCGAAATCCAATATCGGGTTGATCGATATCACACGGAACATCTGGTTGCACTGCCCGAACCTGTACCTGGCCATATTGGATGCCCATGAGATGTACGAGTTCTCGATGTCCGAAGGCAGCACCAGACCGGAATCCAGCAGCCTCTCGATCGAATCCATCAGATCCCTGCACCTGCCCTGCTGAGTGCACGTTATGCTCCTGGACCTCTGGATGTACTTGGGACGGTTCCTGACGACGAAGTCGTCTGTCATCACATATCTCGTGAAAGACTCCGGCAGAACGAACCTCTTCCCTCTGGACCACCCGGCTATCGCGGAGCACAGGTCCCTGAGGACCTGGTCGGGAGCGTCCAGGAGATAATCGGTCAGCTCGATGATGATGCGACCGCGGTCGATGCGGTAGGAGTAGCTCATGTGCATCTTGGGCTTCAGGATGACACTGTACTCCTCGTACGGGTACACGTCCTTCGAGGACACGCGATTGGAGACATCGATTCCGCGCATCGCCGGACCTCACCACATATTCCTTCTGCTTCCTCTTGCGCTGCACCGAGTGCTCGCTGAATATCCTCTTTCCGTCCATGTCCATCCCGGTGCAATACATGCAAGTGGACACCGTGGACGGCGTCGGGGTGAATATCTGCACCTGCTCCGGGTTCATCCTCAGTTTGGAATGGCAGAACCTGGACAGCTCCTGCATGTCCTCGTCATGGCAGCCCGGATGGGCCGCTATGAAGTAGTAGGTCAGGAAAAGGTCCTTCCCGCACCTCTCCGCGCAACTGTCGAAGTCGCTCTTGAATTCCAGGAGTTTGTCGGGGCCGGGCTTGCCCATTGCACGGAGTACTCTGCGGCTCACGTGCTCCGGGGCGATCTTCATCTGCCCGGAGACGTGGTACCTGATCAAAGTCTCCAGATAATCATCCCCGTTCCTGTCGGCGAGGATCATGTCGTACCTGATGCCGGAGTTGACGAACACCTTCCTCACGCCGGGCACGGCCCTTATCCTCTTCAGCAGGGCGATCTGCCTGCCGTGGTCGATATGCAGCGACGGACATGGGGAATCGCCGAGGCAGGACTTGTCCTGGCAGGCGCCGTGCTTCAGCTTGCGGGCGCACTCGATTCCGTACATGTTGGCGGTGGGTCCGCCGACGTCCTGTATGATGCCGTTGAAATGCGGGTCGGACGCCATGCGTTCGACCTCCCTGATGATGGAGTCTTCAGAACGTGAAACCACGGTGCTTCCCTGGTGCATCGCGATGGCACAGAAGGAGCACTCCCCGTAGCATCCGCGGTGCGTGGTGATCGAGTTCCTTACAGTCTCCATGGCCTTCACCTTCCCGTCCTTCAAATAGTAAGGGTGGACGGCGTTCTCGAAGTCCATCTCGTAGACCCCGTCCAGTTCCTCGGAGGTCAGCAGGCGCTGCGGAGGGTTTTGGATCAGGAACCTGCCCCCGTTGTCCTGTGCAAGGCCTTTAGCGGTGATCGGGTCGCAGTTGCGGTAGAACGTCCTGAACGCATCCAGATACTTCGAACGGTCGCTGCGGCACTCCTCGTACGACGGCAGCAGCAGATAGCCCTCTGGGAACTGCGATGAAGCGTAGCAGAGGCCGGGAGTGTCCTTCCAGTCGACGCCGTCGCGCATGCATTGCGCGAGGCGGAGATTGCTGAGCTCCGCCATGCCGTAGGTGATCGCATCCGCCTTGGAATCGAAAAGGACGGACCTGCGTATGGAGTCCGACCAGTAGTCGTAATGGGCCAGCCTCCTGAGGCTGGCCTCGATGCCGCCGAGGATGATCGGCTTCCCCTTGGCGTACTTCTTGATGAGGTTGGTGTATGCGATGCATGCCCTGTCCGGGCGCCTGTCGTTCACCCCTCCGGGGGTGAAATCATCGTCCTTCCTGAACTTGTTCGTCGCCGTGTAGTTGGCGACCATGGAATCCACGCATCCTGAGGACACCGACCAGAACAGCTCCGGCATCCCCAGCCTCGTTATGTCGTCGGGGACATCCGTCCTCGGCTGCGCAATGATCCCCACCCTGAACCCATTCTCCATTAGCCAATGGCCGATGACCGCCGTCCCGTTGTAAGAATTATCGGTGTACGTGTCGCCAGAAACCAGGATCACGTCGAGGGCCTTCCAGCCGCGGTCTGCGACCTCCCGTTTGGTCGTGGGGATGAACATATCGGTCTCGGATGGTGTACCCCATTATGTAATCATTCATCTCGAAGCCGTTGCCGATCGGGGTGTCGATCTCCTTCTCGATGACGAATCCCATGGTCTTGTAGGCCTGTATCGCAGGCAGATTGTTCCTGTTCACGGTGAGGTACATGCTTCCGACGCCCTTCCTGACGCACTGGTCCTTCAGAAGCTTCAGCATCCTGGATGTTATTCCTATTCCGCGCAGGCCGTTCTCCACGTACAGCTTGGATACGAACATCCTCTCCCCCTCCATGCGGTATGCCGCGAACGCCACATCCCTCTGACCGGATGTCAGAAGGATGAACACATACCCGTCCGCGATCTCCTGCTCTATCGCCTTGGGGCTCAGGTACTTCTCCAGCATGTAGTCTATCTGGTCCTGATCCACGATCCCCTTGTACGCTTCGTTCCAGACCCTGGACGCCAGCGCGGAGATCCTCGGTATGCCCATGCCCCTGGACACGGCATCCACGGACAGCCCCTTCTTCAGAACATCCACCTGCATGCTGTAGTCCTTCAGGCCGGGCTCGAAGTCCACCCCGTACCTAACATCCGCTCCGGAATCGTGCGTCCTCTTGATGGACCCCACGGTGAACTCCACCGCTATCCTCACCGAGTCCCTCAGCGACAGACCTGACTCCAGCGCCCCAACCAGAGACGATCCGAACACGTCCCCGGTACCATGGTAGTATCCCTCCACGGCATCCCTCATGACCTGCCCGGTCTCGCCGGTCTCGTAATCCTTGTAGACGACGCCGACCTTGCCCTCTTCGAGGCCGACCCCGGTTATGACTATCTTCTTCAGCCCGAACACCTCCGCCTCCTTGAAGACGGATTCCAGGTACTCCCTGGTGTACGGCCCCTTCCTGTACTCCAGGCCGAGCATGAAGCACAGCTCCGTGAGATTGGGCATCAGCACGTCGGCCATCTCGCACAGCCTGCGCATGCCCTTGGGGAAATCCGAATCGAAGACGGTGTACAGGTTCCCCTCGTCGCCCATGACCGGGTCGACGTATACCGTGGTGCCCTCGTTGGACATCTTTGTGATCAAGTCCTTCACGATGTCGATCTGCTCGAAGGACCCCAGGAACCCGGTGTAGAACGCATCGAACGTCAGGTCAAGCGAGGACCAGTGCTCCTGCACGGGAACTATGTCGGAGGTCAGGTCGCGGTATGTGAAGCCCTTGAACCCCCCGGTGTGCGTGGACAGCACCGCCGTCGGCAGTACCGAGCATTCCACCCCGACCGCCGATATTATCGGCAGGGCTACCGTAAGGGAGCATCTTCCTACGCACGATATGTCGTGCACGGCCAACAACCGTCTGTGATTCATCGTACCGACAGTCGCGGGCTGTCGTAAAAACGTTGGTATAAGTTCTAAGATGTGGTAACCGCCAGCGCTTTCCGAGGATTCGATTATCCCCAAGCATAGTTTATAACGGCGTCCGCATATCGAATATGCATGGACGTGTCTGACATCCATCTGGAGAAGGCCCTCAGGGAGAGCAACGCCACGGTCAACATGCTCGAGTCCAAGGGCGGAGGCCCTGAGCTCATGGAAGCCTATGTGAACCGCGGATGCATCCTCTACTTGATGGGATACTACACTTCCGCCATGGAGGACCTCACCGCCGCATGCGAGATGATGGATGAATACGAGTCGGAAGGCAAGGAAGTGGATGCGGGCACATACGTCAAGGCGCACGCGACCATGGGTTCCATCCTCTTCGACCAGAACTCCGAGCCCAGCGAGGAGTACGGCTACGCCATATCGAGACTTCCAGACCTCCATCCAGGCTCAAAGCATTTCGACAGAGAGGCGATCATCCGCATGTGTATAGAGTCCGCCGAGAACCTGCTGGACGGGCAGTCCCCCGAGGACGCTTCAGAATTCATCTCCAAAGGGATATCCATACTAGGCAGCTCTTCCGACCCCTGGTCCATGAACCGCCTGCTCCAGCTGCACACCCTGATGGGAGAATGCCAGCTGTCCATGGGCGACACCAGGAAAGCTATCGACAGCTACTCCGAGGCCATCGAGATCGGAACCATCTTAGTAGACAATTCGACCGTCGAGGACATGGAGGAGGTGGTCGTCCCCATCATCTCGAGGTCGCAGTGCGAGCTGGAGCTAGGATTGGATGACATGTACCTCTCCGACACCGAGCTCGCCATAGAGCTCATGGAGGAGATGCTGAAGGTCAACAAGCTCCAGGACGTCGAAGTGCTGGTGCACATGCATCAGGACGCCGCATCCGCGCTGATGTCGATGGGCAGGGTCGAGGAGGCCGAGAGGCATCTCATGAAGGCCATGACCATGGGTGTCCACGGCGCCAAGGACTATATCCGCGACCACGGCGGACAATCGTTCTAATGCAGCTTATCTTCGGTCCAAGGCCTGGATGTTGACGTTCGAGTTTTCTGTGTGTTATGATATGACCATCCTGATCCTATCATGACGTCAGAGGTGGGTGATTCCGATCCGCGAGCCGAAGGCGAGTCGGCCAATCGGGGCCTGAGGAGCGCAGCGACGAACGGCTCCGCCCTTCCCTTCTCGAGTAGGCGGAGGCCGCAGGCCGGAGCCTACTCCAACAATCTCATCACTATCATCATGATCAATATCCACTGACCTTTCACACCTATTCCCGGAATATCGGCACAGATGTTGCGTCCGATGGACACGCTTATATCGGCAGTGCGAATCAGGTCTGACATGAATGGGATGTTCTGCAGACGCTGCAAGAGCCTTATGCCCCCGGGCAGCAACAGGTGCAGGTCATGCGGAGCCACTCTGGGTCCGGAATCCATCAGCAACCAGTCCTCTCTGGACGGGATCGGCCCCAGGAAGCCCAAGGTCGAGCTGGTGCAGGAGTCCAGCTCCGACGCCCCTTATCTTCCCTACAAGCCCCGCGGCTGCCAGATGGACATCATCAGCGACATCCGCAACGCCCTGAACGAGGGCAGGCACATAATCATAGAATCAGGCACCGGCACCGGGAAGACCATAGTCTCCCTGTCCGCCGGACTGGAGCATGCCAAGTCCTGCGGGAAGAAGATAGTCTACCTCACCAGGACCATCTCCCAGAGCGACCAGGTCATGAGGGAGCTCAAGGCCATCTCCAGGATCAAGACCGTCTCCGGACTCACCATCACCGGGCGCAACAAATCCTGCCCCCTTTTCAGGGGCACGACCGGCTACGAGAGCCTGTCCCCTAAAGTATTATCCATGATGTGCGAGGAGAAGCGCTCCAAGAGCATCAAGGGCCAGGCCGGCGGCTGCAGGTACTACGACCGCATCAAGACCGAGATTGACAACGTGGAGAGCTTCGTCATCAACGACTTCCCCACATCCGACGAGCTGGACAGGTACTGCGAGAAGATCGGTGTCTGCCCTTACGAGATGAAGAAGCAGCTCATGAAGAAGGTCGACGTGGTCGCCGTCCCCTATGTGCACATACTTTCCAACGACATCCGCCAGAACCTGATGGCGAACCTGGGCATGGAGGACTCCCCGGAGGGGATCCTGCTCATCGTCGACGAGGCGCACAACCTGGTGGACGCCGCCAGGGACCAGGAGAGCTTCACCATCGACAGGGACCTGGTGGACAGGGCGATAGACGAATGCTCCACCATGAAGGGGGACCCCACGGTATGGATGGAGGTGTCCCTGAAGGACTTCCTCTCGTTCTTCAAGAACTCCATACGCAACGTCGCAACCGAGAAGCTGGGCCTCAACGAGAAGGAGGTCATCATCGACGACGACTACATCGAGCAGAGGATGATGGCCAAGTTCCAGATGAAATCGCAGGACCTGGATTCGGCCATCGAAAGGGTCATCGACATCGGGGAGGCGCGCACAGAGCTCCTGATGGAGAGCGGCGAGAACAGGGTGTCGGAGATACAGACGCTCGGCATATCCATGCGCGACTGGTGCTCGTCCGCTTCGTCCAGGTTCGTGAGGTCCCTGAAGATCGACCAGGACGGGGAGTACCTGAGCGCCAAATGCATCGATCCCAGGGAGATATCCGTGTTCCTGAACTCGGTGCCCGGAGCCATACACATGTCCGGGACGCTTCAGCCTTTGGACCAGTACGCTCGCGTGCTTGGGCTCCAGGGCAACCCCAGGTTCAGGATCTACCCCTCGCCGTTCCCGCCGGAGAACAGATCCGTCCTTTATGTGAACGACGTCACCACGCAGCAGAAGGAGATGCAGAAGGACCCCTCCATGCAGAACAGGCTAGAGAGGTATATCGCGAACCTATGCAACAGTGTGGACAAGAACACCCTGGTGTTCTTCACATCCTACTATTTCATGCGCATGATGCGCCCCTACCTGGAGACACACATCAACAAGAAACTCTACTGGGAGGAATCCCGCAACCAGCGCAGGACCATGGAGAACCTCACCGCCTTCCGCAACGGGCGCGACGGGGTGTTCTTCTCGGTCATGGGCGGGTCCGTCGCCGAGGGGATGGACTTCCCTGGCGACGAGCTGTGCTTCGCGATCATCGTCGGCATCCCCTATCCTCCTCCGTCCTCGGAGCAGAAGGCCATGTCCGCCATGTTCGACCAGAGGTACGGGGCGGGCAAGGGCTGGGTCTACACCAGCGAGGTCCCCGCGCTGAGGAAGATGAAGCAGGCGATAGGCCGTCTCATAAGGACGGAGACCGACAGGGGCATGGCAGTCATACTGGACAGCCGTGCCTCCAGATACGTCAAGCAGCTGGACGCTAAACTTACAGATGACCCGGCAGGGGATGCGGCGAGGTTCTTCAGATGAATCCGATATGGGACATCAAGGTGTGGATCATACTCGGTATAATCCTGGGTTTCGTGCTGGGGTTCGACCATCCCGACGCTCCGACAATGCTGATCATCACCCTGATGATCCAGATGACCCTGGCCCTCCAGGGCCTGAAGTTCGACTTCTCGGACATCGGCAGCAACAAGCGGCCCATGCTTGTGTGCCTGCTGCTGTGCTTCGGCCTGAACACCGGGATAACCCTTCTCACAGGACTGCTGTTCATCCAGGAGACCGCACTGTGGTACGGATGGATCATGCTGTCCGCCGTGCCGTGCGCCATATCGGTTATGACCATGACCTTCTACATGAAGGGGGACATGAAGCTCGGGATGCTGGGATTCTCGCTGATCTACATCGTGGCGCTCGTCCTGACCCCGGCCCTCACGCATGTGCTCATGGGAGAGGCCGCGAGCTGGGTAAAGATCCTCGAGTACGTGGTGCTCTTCGTCGTCGTGCCTGTTGTCATCGATATCCCTCTGAACAGGGTGACCATCCCGCCCAGGGTGAAGATCCTGGTCATGAACGCAGTCATCCTCGTGATGGTCTTCATCAGCGTCGGGTTCAGGAGGGACTACATCATAGACAACCCCGACATAGCGGTGCTCCTGCTGGCGGCCAACATCTTCAGGATCTTCGTCCCTAGCCTGATCCTGTTGTTCCTGCTCAAGAAGATGAACTACGACCGCGACAAGGGGGTTGTGTACATCGCAATCAGCGCCTGGAGGAACTCCGGGCTGGCGACCACGCTGTGCATCATCATGTTCTCCACGACATACCCCGATGCGCTGCTCCCCGCGGTCATGTCGCTGCTGGTGGAGAACCTGTGGTTCGTCATCATGCAGGGGTCCTTCGACAAGCTCTGGCCCAAGGCCGCGGCCGATGAAGAATGATCCTGCAGCGATATCCGCGTCGTTCTCTGTAGAAAAGTCGGTTTGAAATAGACTGATGGCAATTCCTTGCCGAAGGTATCAAAATGGGAATTTTGGACAAAGCGATCAACAAGACGAAATCGTCTATCAACACATCGAGCACCAAGGTGGCTGAGACCAAGGAGGTCAGCAAGCTCGAAGCCCAGATGAAGGAGGAGAAGAGCAAGGTCAGAGATCTGTACGAGGACCTCGGTCAGGAGTACTACCGCTTCACCGTCGACAAGGACGACGAGCACAAGAAGAACATGCTCACGCTGATCGACAAGATCAACGAATCCAGGAAGATCATCGAGGACTGCGAAGCGCAAATCGAGGACGTCAGGGACAAGTACAAGGAGGAGAGGGAGAACATCAAGGCCGAGGCCGAAGCCAGGGACAAGGAGATCGACGAGGCCAATGAGCAGGCGAGGGCCGAGAAGGAAGCCGCCAAGAAGGAGAAGGAAGACCTTTTCTGAACTCGATGCCTGAGGGCGGGGTCCCGCCCTCGGGCCATTTCCATCATTCCGGACGGCGATGACGGCCAGACCCGTTGCGGGCGGTCCCCGAACCCGTCGCCATAGAACGGTTTTATAATACGTCTACATTCGTGATTCCAAGCGGAGGTAGCCAAGTGGCCTACGGCGCCGGTCTTGAAAACCGGTGGAGCATCTCCTCGAGGGTTCAAATCCCTTCCTCCGCGCTTCTTCGAACAATTCATGGACCGAGGCATCCGAGCGGAACCACATACACCCCGTCGTCCCTCATGTAGGACAATTCTGTTCCTGTAAGAACCATCTTAAAACTGGGTGCTTTCATTTCATGCTCTTCCAGCAGCCTTTCCAATTTGCACAGATTCTCTGCACCGTCATCAATTTCCTTGCTTCCAAGCTTGATTTCTATGATACCATATCTACCATCATCAAGCCTAACGACGGCGTCTGCTTCCAAACCGTATTTATCGTGATAATACAGAACTTCCCCGGACAACACTGAAGAATACACTCTGAGATCCCTGATACATAACGATTCGAAAAGAAGACCGAATGTATTGAAATCCTCTATAAAGTTGTCAGGCGTTATACCGAGATAATATGCGGCAATGGATGGATCTATCAATTCTCTTTTTGGCCCTGCCCTTATTGCATCCTTCGATCTGATCTGCGGATTCCACGCAGGGACATCATTGATAAGGAAAACCCCCCTCAATGCTGCCAGATAGTCAGAGAACTTATCTGACGAGACGGCAACATCATTCTTCACCACATCGGCGATTAAGGTAGCCATCGTTGCCAAAGAGGATGTGTTCCTTGAGTATGATCTTATTATCTCCTTAGCGGTAGCAGGATCTTTTGCATACTTCTTCAAAGAGATGTCATCACTCTCGTATATCAGATCTAGATAGCTTTTGATTCTGATTGCACACTTACGGTAATCTAAACCACTGTTAGCAGGCCACCCTCCGCGACATAGGCACTCGGCGATTCTCTTGACTGAAAGATCGGATTTGGCCCCGCTTTGAAAATCCCCGTCGAATAGAGATTTCAATGAGACCTTTCCGTTTGAATCCTTAGATTCGAACAGACTCATCGGATACATATCGAGAACACCGATTCTTCCTGCTCCGCTATGTTGGGTGCTGTTTTCAGAAGGTATTCTGGAACCGGTTAGTATGTATTGGCCATTTCTTCCGTCTTCATCTACGCTACTGCGTACCGCATCCCAAATAACGGGAGACACCTGCCACTCGTCTATAAGCCTAGGCTGCTCCCCGTCCAAAATTAATGACACATCTGTTTCTGCCGCAGCGATATAGTCTCTGGATTTCTTCGGATCCTGCATTTTTATGACGCTGGCTGCGATATTGGATGCTGTTGTGGTTTTACCGCACCATTTTGGTCCTCTAAGAAGCACCGCTCCGAAAGTGTCCAGATAGAATTCAAGTTCACTGTCGATGATGCGCGGTATGTATCCATCCATGCTGGCAATAATGTCGTATTACTATTTATTGCTGCCTTTTTGACTAAAATTCTGCGGTCATTTAGTGCAGTTTTCTGCGGTCATTTAGTGCAGTTTTCTGCGGTCATTTAGTGGAGTTTTAGAATTGTCCGGTTGAGCACCTTCGTTCAGAGGCTCTCATTCGCATGCACGCCGAGGGAAGGACTTGAGTCACGAAAGGCAAATACTTTTTGCCGCAAGCCTTAACAGTAGCATCGTAAACCTCTTCAAAAGACTTGGAATGAGCCATGATGACACCTTCGCACATGCCTACGAATTCGCCCTCGTAAGGAGTCTTGTCAAGTTCCATGAAAGCATCTGCTGACTTGCTCATAGTGATAAGATATCTTATTTGTTGATAAACATGGCAATTATAGGTACTCTCTTCAATAAGTCGACTTCCCATCCCGATTCCATTGTCAGTGATCCCGCTAGGTTGGCCCACGTCTGTTTATGATGGTTGAAAGCTAGCCCCCTCTCCAATTGAGACTTATCATTTTTCTAAACAAATAGACTCTGATATCGTTCACCCTTTATTGTCATATGCATGCTTTTTATATTCTTTGACTATGAATTTAGACCTCATTTAAATGTCAAATTAATAATTATAAATGTCAATTTTAGATTTAATTCTAATAGATTATATTTTTTTAATATCACATTATAGTCATTTTAAAGTTTAAATGTTATAATTATATTTTAATATTCAGATGAAATCTGATATTCATGGTTGAATCCCTCATAGAGCACGGATACTGCACCCGGAAAGAATCAGCCACGTTTGAATCTAAGAGGTGCTACGATAGCCTTCCGAAGAGTTTCTGGGAGACATATTCCTCTTTCGCAAATACGCTCGGAGGTACGATCGTACTCGGTCTCGAAGAGGCGGATGGGCGCTTAAAACTTGCTGGCGTACAAAATCCGGACAAAGTCGTTAAGGACCTTTGGGACCTTCTGCATGATGGCCACAAGGTCAGTTCCAATCTCCTCGTCGAGGACGATGTCAGGATAGAAGAGTATGAGGGACTGAAATACATCACCGTAAAGATCCCTAGAGCCGACAGACACCAGAGACCGGTCTACATCAACAACGACCTGGACAACGGCACATACCGTCGCAACAACGAGAGCGACTACCATTGCTCCGTGCAGGAGATTCTGGAGATGGGAAGGGATTCCTCGGACAGTTCGATAGATCAAAGGACGATAGAGGAAACGGACATCGGCGATGTGAACACGGACACTTTGTCCAGATACAGGAACTTCCTGCGTTCCAACACCTCGACGCATCCTTGGCTGAAGGAGTCCGACGAGGAGTTCCTCAGACTGATAGGCGCTGCCGACCTGAACAAGGATGTCTTCCATCTGACTCAGGCCGGATTGCTGATGTTCGGAAACGACTACAGGATAACCCGCCTCATCCCCGATTACCACCTGGATTACAGAGCATACGTCGATGACGACCAGGAGTGGATAGACAGATTCAACTCTGATTCCGGACTCTGGTCCGGGAACCTCTTCGACTTCTATCTGGAAGTGTCCAGAAGGCTCATGTCCGCCTGTAGCCACCCGTTCAAATTAAGGAATGACAAGCGGATCGACGATACGGAACTAATGAAGGCCGTCAGGGAGATGGTACTCAACGGGATTGTCCATGCCGACTATCTCGGCAGGGGCGGGATCAACATAGTCCTGAAGGGGGACCGCCTCACCGTGGTCAATCCGGGGAATTTCCGTATACCTCCTGCAAAGGCCGCCAAGGGCGGGTACAGCGATGCCCGCAACCCCATGCTGATGAAGATGTTCACCCTACTGGGCTTCGTTGAGCGCTCCGGCAGCGGGATATACCGCATCTATCGCACCTGCAGGCAGGAAGGCCTGCCGGAACCGGATCTGATGGAGGAGTTCGATCCGAGCCGCGTGACGTTCGCCCTCGAACTGAAATCGGATGACGATGCGAGGTCCGCGATCATCAGACTGATCAGCGATGACAATAAGATCAGCATCGACGACCTGTCTGCCAGGATCGGCATCTCCAAGAGCACGGTCTCAAGGGAGATCCGCAAGATGAAGAACGAAGGGGTCATCAGCAGGGTGGGAGGCACCAAAGGGCATTGGAAGATAGTTTGAAAGAGCGTCGAAACCCTGCATCAATATGAGGATCCAACGACACCTACCAGCAAGAATCAAAAAGATCTGGCTGTCCAACTCGCTCACATAGATCGGCCGCTTGAGTTGATATCAATAGCAATTCTATACACACTCATTCAATCTATGGGGTGAACCTCATACACTTAGACTCAAAAGACAGATTCTCCGCATCATCAGTTGGTATTTGCTGCGAACGCAGGCAGATCTGCTCACCAATAGATTATGGCTGCTTTGAAATCATGCACATAGTGATAGAGGCCGTCATCCCCTTTCTTCAGATATCTCCTCATGATCCGGATAATATCCTCCATATCGTATTCCTCGGACAGGATCCTCTTAGATGCTATCCTGGCCGCCGCAGGGACGGACCTGTATGCATAATCCTTCTGGAGATCCACTATCCTGACGTTCACATCTATCCCGAGCTGATAAAGGATGTTCACCAGCACGATATAATCCAAACGCGTATATCTGATTCTCAAACCCAGTTCCTTTTCGAACACCGCGAGATACTCCTTCTCGGGCCCCGAAGTCATCCCTATTATGCGCCTACGTCCCATTTGATCTATCTTGGAAAGGCATGATTCGATCTCCGACATACGATAGAAGCAGTTGAAACCGAAGACTACATCCGAGACCTTCCCTCTGTAGTCCTCCCATTTGGAGCAGACCGTGTCGATGTTGAGATGGTACTGATGGGCCGTGCGGCCGATGTGGTCCAGTACATCCGGGGACATATCCACGCAGATTAGGTGCCGGCAATGCTCTACGAGATCGAACGTGTAGTTCCCCCATCCGGGGCCAATCTCCGTGATGGTATCGTAATACTCCTCCCCCAGGATGTCCGATATCGCATCCCAGATCCTCCTGCTGTACGCATCCGGACCTTCTGATTCCTTGTCCCTGAGGAAAGGTTTCCAGAAACTGAGCTCAACCTCATCATTTATGGTGCGGGGGACGTCATTGCCATTCCAATCTTTCTGAAGATCCCTCCATATATCCCCGAACGATTGCATCACCGTACCGCGGTTCATGGTCACCAGTTCTCCGCGGAATCCAGGATGACGTGGGGCCGGCCGTTGACCTGAATTATGGAAGAGTTCACCGAATAGACCTCTCTAATCATCTCCTCGCTTATGATGTCCTGCGGTGGTCCGAAGGAATCCACCACACCGGGCTCCTTCATCACCACAACATTGTCAGCGAATCTGGCAGCAATGTTGAGGTCATGGCTAATCATGATCACCAGGGAGCCTGTCCGATGGGAGAGCCTCTGAAGGAAATCCGCAACGAACAACTGGTGTTTCACATCAAGATTGGATGTGGGCTCATCCAATATCAGGATCTCCGAATCCCTGACCAGGCCTCTGCATATGTTGACCTTCTGCGTCTGACCTGCCGATAGGCTATTGCAGTTCCTCAGAGCCATGCTCTCCATCCTCATCACCCTCAGGGACCTGTATGCGAGGATCACATCGTCCGGATCCTGCCTCCATCTGTCGATCTGCTTCATCCCGATAAGGATGGAATCGATCACCGACATGGGGAAGCTGAGGGACGATGCTGCAGGGACATAGCCTATGAATTCAGAAAGCTCCTTCAGGGTGTACTCCGAGATCGGAGTACCGTTGATGATTATCTCCCCCGAGGTCGGTTTCAGCAGGCCGTTCATGCACTTGATAAGAGTGGACTTCCCTACACCATTGGGGCCTATTATGCATATGAGGCCGGCCCCCTCAAGCTCCAGATCTATGTCATGAAGGATGTGGTTCGAATCATAGCTAAAATTCAGGCCCCTGATGACGATGGATGAAATGCTTACCACCTCTGCTGCTTGCTCTTCATTATCAGATAGAGGAACATGGGCCCTCCGATGAAGGCTGTGACCACCCCGACCTGAAGCGTATTCGGTGCGATGATGATCCTGCCCACAACATCGGAGAACAACAGGAGCGCCGCACCGCATGAGGCAGAGGCGGGTATGAGGAGTCTGTTATCGGAACCGATGAAGATCCTGGCGATATGAGGGCAGACGAGACCTATGAATCCGATTAGACCTGTGAAGCATACGACCGATGCAGCCACCAATGAAGTGACGAGCAGGCAGAACAGTCTAAATCTCTCCACCTCCACACCTAAGGCTTTGGCGCTCTCATCGCCGAGCATCATCTTGTTCATCTGGTTGGAGATCACCTGTATTATCAAAATCCCGGGAATGACGAACAAAGCCATCGCAGCGACATCTGACCACGTCAGCCCTGTCAGAGAACCGACGGACCATGAATAGACGTTGGCCAGAGCCTCATCGGTCGCCCAGAGTTTTAGGACCGTATTGCATGCGTTGAAGAGATACATGACAGCAATGCCTGCCATGATGATCGTAGTGACTGATGCGTTGTTCATCTTGGAGATGGACAGGATCATCATCATCGGGATGAGAGAGAACAGGAACGCATTGACTATGATCCCGTATTCGCCGTTGACGAAAGTGAATCCGGCGCATATGGCCAGTGTAGCCCCCAGAGATGCTCCAGACGAAATTCCTGTGGTGTATGTATCGGCCAGGGGATTCTTGAGCATACTCTGCATCGCTACTCCACAGACCGCCAATGCGGAACCGGCCAAGAGGCCTCCCAGGACGCGGGGCAGACGAAGCTCCCATACCACATAATCATCCGTTGAATCAACGATGTTGCCAGTTATATGCTCCCAGATGCGTTCATATGTGGTGAAGAATGAGATTGTGTATTCACCGATCGATATTGCGTATCCTGAAACAATCACCGCTATGATAAGACATACGGCGATGAAGATTATCTTGGCAAGGGTGAACCTACGATACTGCTCCAGATCCTTCCTGTCTTCCTCGTGGTGCTCCCTGGTCAGCCAGTAGTCCACGGTGAGCTCGATCGGATCCTTATCCATATCGCAGGTCCACCCCGTTAAGGTTTCAGGCCTTCAGCCTGTTGTTGTATTCCTTGTATGCGCTTCCGGTGTAGAACCATCCGCCCTGCTTCTTGACATCGATCTTCGCTGTGGTGAAATTATCGAAGTATTCCTGAAGGGCTTTCCATCCGTCTTCCGCGCTGAACACAGCAGGATACAGGAGGTATGCAAGGTACATGAGATTGGCGAATCCTCCGAAGGAGTTGTATGAGAACGTTGTTCCAAGGATCTTTCCCTCGGTGTATGCGCTAGTCCTGTCGTAGTACGTGATCGCTTCCTCGAATCTGTCGTTGTACATCTGCGGAGTGTAGTAGGTCCCGTCGACCTTCTTCGTATCGGTGCCTTCCTGCTGGACTATGATGAAATCGAATTCCTTGCCATCGTTCTGGATGAACCAATCCTTCTCCACCTCCAGCCTGTTGTTGCTGGCGGATTTGGTCGACGAATCATAGACATCGCTGATCAGCCCGATCATGTCCGCCGCTCCGGTGCCCTCGCATTCGATGATGATATTGGCACGGGTGGACTGGTTGGCATACATGAGGGTTATGACCGAACTTGCCTTCTGCGAGACTTTCTTCATTCCGTTCTCGATCTTATCCAGGAGACCGTTGACGTAATTGGCATAGGCCTGCGCCTTTTCATTCTCGTTGATCAGAACACCCAGGGTGAGGACGGTGCTGACATAGGTCGAGCTCTTGGACACATCGACATAGAACGGTGTGACGGTTGATTTGGCCGCTGCCGCGGGATCGACGACGTTGCTCTTCCCCTGGCTTGCGATGACGAGATCGCAATCGCATTCGAGGATCAGCTCGGTGGTGATGTTGCTGCCTTTGAATGATTTCTGGATGTTGCTGGTATCATACCTGTGGGAGTTGGAATCCGTTGTAGACATGCTTGCAAGAACCACATTGGGCCAGCATCCGAGCAGTGTGGCCAATTCCGCCTGCTGCCAATAGGAGACTCCGATACGGCTGTGGGAAACGGGGTAATTGACGGTAGAGATCCTGTCATAGATGTCGATGTAACGGACCTGGCATGATTCACCCTTGATTATCTTCTGCACCAATGCGACATCGGCATCCGTGATGGAACCGTCGTTGTTGGCGTCTGCGTAGGGATATTTGGTCTTGTCCCAAGAACCGTCCTTTATGATCTTGTTGAGGAGCTTGACGTCTTCATCGTTGATGAAATCGTCGTTGTTGGCGTTACCAAGGACCTTGACATTCCCGGTAGGGGTGATGTCCTTGTAACCATCGTTATTATTCATCAGTAGTGTCGCACTGCAGATGATCGCTACAAGAGCTATGGCGACTATCGCAATCACGACATAAGTCTTGTTGACTGCCATGATATCGAGTTGGAATTATATGCCAATCATATAAACATATCTTTATATATGATTACGGAAAAACATTTTCATTACTTAAATATCAAAAATAATAATTTAGTAGTAACGTTAAAAAATATTGCTAATAATTATATTTTTATCATATTAAGAAAAGCAACTATTACCAGGTGTTCCAACAGTCTGCATCTCCAAATCTTGAGAATGGCCTGCCTGGATGCTGTCGTAGAATCTTCTTTGACACCCTCCCATGGATTGGAAACCGAGTACTCAATCCGATTCTATTGCCTCGAAGGAACACGGCATCTCAACGATTTCTATCCGCTTGTGCATTCAGCCCGCGCGAAGAATGTATATCGAAGACGATATTGCAGTTCAAGGCCCCATATCGTCGACATAGGTGTGGCTCCGGGTCTTTTCAAGAGGATGGATATCTCGAAAGGACAGTCGATCTACTACAATTGCGACATTATAGACGTCCTTCTCATGGATGATGACATCATCGTGGGGGCGCGTGAACGACGGAAGCGGATCGTACAAGGTTGCACTCTAGCGCGATATCGACGGCGAAGTCACAAGTTTCGATTCCTACGAGATCAGATCGCCGGCGGCATATGCGTATGCGCTCTTCCACCACATCCAAGTCGGCGGCGCCCTCCGAGATACCAGGGCCTCGTGCACACCGGATCTTATCAACAGGATCGTCGCCCACAAGGATTTCGATATCAGGTATGAGAACGAGAAATGGCACGGGGACGACAACTCGGTATGCTATGAGGAAGTCGTGGAAGACCATCTGTCAGGATACCCCGGCCCGGCATGCACACCATCAGAGAAGGATGCACCCACACCCCATTCGTAATTCACAGGCTTCTGTGTACGGTACACCCGGACCGTCGTTCACTCCAGTTCCGGAGGGGACTTCCTGCTTACGAGCACGTCCAGGTCGAACAGCATTATGCCTTCCTCTTCCGCATATTCCCTCAGGTCATCGGAGAATCCCGACAGCGAGAACAGGGTGTATCTGGCATTGAAATGGCCCTTCAGATACTCGACCCTGGCGACAAGGTTGTTCAGCGAGGAGAATCCCATCGGGGCCTTGGTGAACTTGCATTCACCGAACATGTCGATACGGTCGTTCCCCCTGCGGATAACAGCGACCAGATCGATATCCACGTCCTCCGTGACGACCTTGCCCTGCTCATCCTTGACTTTCCTGCCGTCCTTGATCAATGGAGCCTTCCCCCACCAGGAGCCTACCTCCGAGCAGGCGTAATGCTCCCTGACGAAGTTCCTGCAATAGTCCTCGAAGCCCTTTCCGAGCCATGCCGATATCACATGCTCCAGATTCCGGTATGCATCCCCCTCGGCGCTCTCCAGAACGGCCCTGTTGCGATCGATGATATCGTAATAGAAACTGGTCGTCGGATCGGAGATCGAATAGATCTTGGACTTCCTGCTCGTGATCATGGAGTCGGTCTTCCTCAGCAGGCCTGCCACCATCATGCTGTCGAGCACCCTCTTCAGAACGGGGTCGTCAAGGCCGGTCCTGTTGCGGATCTCACCGTATGTGCTGTCGCCGTCGGCAATCGCCTTGAAGACTGATATGGTGTTGGAGACGTTCCCGCCCATCTCCGAAACTATCCCCAATTGGACATCAGACTGTATGAATCCGAACCTGTTGAGGACGTATCTGTTCATGGCATCCCTGTACCCGCGGTCCCCGACCAGGCGATGGTATGCGGATATACCGCCCAGAGTCAGATACATCCTCATCAGGTCATCGTCGGATATGTTCGGGTGCAGTTCCCTCACATCGGTGATCCCGAGCGGACCGAGGTTGATCGTGAACATGAAGCGCTTGTACAGAGGCCTGTCCGCACCCATAACCTCATCCAGCATCAGGGAGACGGAGGATCCGGCGATTATCACCATGGAGTCCGTGTTCCTGGTCAGCCAATCTGTCAGATGCTGTATCTCCGATGCGCCGCCCGAGAAGTTGGATGTGAAGAAAGGGAGCTCATCGAAGACGACAACCATCTTCTCCTTGCAGCATATGGCCTTGATGGTATCCATGGACTCGCGTATCGTAGATGCCTTGACTTCGTTACCTGTATGGACCGATATGGCACGGTTGATGACATCCAGATTGACCTTGTATGTGGAATCGTCGAACTCTATGTTTATGCTGGGCTTATCGGAGATGAAATGCTCTATCAGCGTGGTCTTGCCGATACGGCGGCGGCCGTAGATCATGCAGGTCTTGACCGATTCCTCCTCGTAAATGGAATTGAGGAGATCCATCTCTGATTTGCGTCCGACGAACTGCTCCATATGGATAGGGATGGGATGTCTGTATTTTATTTTTACTTAATCAAATATTAAGTAAAAATTTTTACTTAATAAATCATTAAGTAAAATTGAAACAAAGAATCCGATTCACAAGCGACTTTTGAGATTCCTGCGAGGGGCGATCTGACACCTGTGAAGTTTGGTTCTCAAACCATTATTTAGGTATTAATTATCAAATATGCCTAAATAATAATAAAATTAATACTTAATTTAGGTATTAATCCATAAATACTACCTATATAATCCAAACTCATGCATCGGTTCGACTATTCCGAGATTCTAGGCGACATCCCCTCGGACATCGTATCGCTGATGCTGGAGATCACCAGGACCCAAGGAGCAGAGGGCATCCGCCGCTCGAACTACAGGCCCGATTACAGACGGTTGGAGGACATTGCAAGGGTGGCCTCGGTCAAGTATTCCAACGCCATCGAGGGGATCTATACCACCGACGAGCGCATAGAGGAGATGGTCCTCCGGGGCGGTACGCCGAGGAACCATTCCGAAAAGGAGATAGCCGGTTACAAGGAGGTGCTGGACCGCATCCACAGCCAATACAAGTCAATAGCATTCGACCGCGAGACCATCCTGAGCATCCACGGACCCCTCTCTTCCGACGGATCCGACGGCCGTTCCTTCAAAGACAGGGACAACGCAATAATAGGCGTGGACAGCCAGGGGAGGAGATACATCACATACGAGCCAGTGCCCGCCTCCGAGACCGAAGAGCACATGGAACAGCTCATCCTCGCCTACGATGAGCTCTCCACACAGGGCTACGAACCGCTGCTCTACATCCCCTGCATCATACTGGACTTCCTGTGCATACACCCGTTCACCGACGGCAACGGCAGGACATCCAGGCTCCTGACCGTGCTTCTCCTTCACAAGGAGGGCATCGACGTCTGCAGGTACATCTCCATGGACGAGCACATCGCCGCGACCAAGGACAGGTATTACAGGGCCCTCGAAGAATCGTCCTCCGGATGGCGGGAGAACAGGTGGTCGTACTTCCCATTCATCAGGTACTTCCTGCAGACCCTACTGGAATGCTATATCGACCTGGACACCAGGTTCTCCATCGTGGACGGCAGGAAGCTGGATCGGAAGCAGACCGTAGAGGACGTCATCAGAAAGAGCATCGTGCCCGTATCGAAGGCGCAGATCAAAGCTGTCCTGAAGGACGTCAGCGTCTACACCATCGAGAAATCGCTCAAACAGCTGCTGGCCGACGGCACCATAGAGAGGATCGGGGAGACCAAGGCGGCCAGATACCGCATCAGGAGACGAACCGATACAGGAGTCCGGTATATCTACGGCCTCCGCATAGCATGACCGTCACATGATATTCAAGGATGCATCCGGAAGGACGGTGATCTGCGCCGAGGACCGCAGGGAATGGCGCGGATGGCTGGAGGAGAACTACGAGGCCGCGGACGAGATATGGTTCGCCTACCCGCCCAAGGAATCCGGATAGCCTTCCGTACCATACAACGATTCCGTGGAAGAGGCCCTCTGCTTCGGATGGATAGACGGGATGCTCGACCATTATGACGAAACCACCTATCTCAGACGCTTCACCCCCAGAAGGAGGAGCAGCCCCTATTCGCGTCTGAACATCGAGCGGCTCATCTGGCTGGACTCGCAGGGGATGATCCATCCGAAAATCAGGGAGCAGGTGAAGAGCATCATCGAATCCGAATACATCTTTCCTGAGGACATCCTCGATGAGATCCGCAGGGATCCTGCGGCATGGTCCAACTACCAGTCCTTCCCGGCACCATACAGGAGGGTCAGGATCGCTCACATTGATGCTGCAAGGGACAGGCCCGATGAGTTCAGGAGACGCCTGGAGACGTTCATCGCCAAGACCCGTGCGAACAAGCTGATAGACACCTACGGATGCTTCGACAGGTATCGCCGATCTGCCTCCGGAGAATATGATATAACATGTGCCGTCGATACCGTTCGCATGAAGGAGGCCCTCGCCGATGTCGGACTTGACAGCTCCAGGCTGTCAGAGATACTCGGATATCCCGAATCCGATGTCCAACGCTACCTTGACCTCTATTAGGGCGAAGAACCCGACAGGATCCCCATGGGGATCCGTTCCCTCCTAGATTTCGTCGTCAACGGGTCGGACATCGACAGGGAGAAGGTCGATCTGTACATACTCTCCAACTTCTCGGACCAATACGAGCGATGCGGGGCAGTAGCAACCCTTATCTCTATAGTCACAATCACTCAGCCTGAACACGGACCGGAGGAACAACACGATGAGCAACATCCCGTACAACAGCCCCAAGGCCATATGCACCGCGAACCAGATCAGGTCCAAGCTGGACTCCAAGCTGAAGCTCATGCTCAATGAGCCCAGGATCGTCGGTCCGCAGGACCCGTACATCATCCGCGCCTACGAGGCCGGCTTCTTCGATGAGAAGACGAAGGATGAGCTGCTGAGGATCACCAAGTACTGCGACAACGTGCTCCTCACCTCCGACTTCACGGACATCGAACCCTTCGACACTCTTCTCGGATGGGCGAAGATGATCGATGAAATGAAGACCACCAAGTGATCTCACCCGAAACCGCTTCTCTCAAACACTCTTCCCTGCCCTATTTTCGGTAAAATCTGATTGACTTATTATGATGTATATTTTCGTACATTGTTTGACAGCCAGACAGTAATAGATACTATTTTTTGATTGAACGTTGGAGATAGATATATAATGTCCAATTTTTTAGTATGAAGTTATAAACCTAATTTATTTTTGATTATATTTAATATTTATTGTTTAAAACTGAACTCATTATCTTTTTATTTAAAAATTATCATTTTTAATGTCAAGTCAATATTCATAATATAAAAACAGCATACATCCAACGTGTTCTTTTAAATACCGACAAACAGAACATCGAATCATGACTAGAACTAACGGAGTCTCGGAAAGGTGCCGTGGTGTTCTAGCAGTGCTCAGCGCCTGCCCCGCAGGTGCGGAGAAGGATGAACTGAATGCGATAAAGGAGGACACGCTATGATGCTGATAGCAGCACTGGCGGGTATCGCTCTTCTGTTCTTCACCATCATATGCGTACCTAACATCCTGATCGAGGCGTTGGCAAGACGCAAGGCCAGGAAGGAGGGTGTCGAATATGAACCCCTATGCAGACCCATCAAATTCCACTGCCCGGAATGCGGATACATGGACGAGGAGAACTATGGATTCTGTTCCAGATGCGGCGGTATGTTTGCAAAGGAGGTCAGGAGAGAGGTTCCCGTCACCATGAATGTGACGCACGAAAGGCTCACCTGAAACCGGAAAGGGATGTTCGGGCCGATCAAATAAAGGAGGGGTCGGCCCAAGGACTGGAAAAGAAGATAGGCCTCCCGTCGCAGGCTATGGCGGCGAGCAGATGGCCTATCTTCGACCAGGTCCTGAACATAGCCAGCCTTTTAAAAAGAGTTAAGTATTTTTTTCTTAATTTCTACTCATGTGGTTCTTTGGGAATTCGAAATCACTTGGATTCATCTTTGAACTTGCCGGATTGATGATGCTGATAACATCCGTCCTCTACATCACAGAGGGTTATGCTGAGATCGGCATCAGCCTGCCTCCGACAGTGTCGGATGTCTCCAGCTACTGCCTCATCATCGGAGTGGGCGGTCTTGTGGCTTCGATAATCTATATAGTCAACGCGCACCGCATCATGACCGGTACGGTCAGCAAGAAGGTCGACGTGCTTTCGAAGTACATCGTCACCGTCGGAATCACCACCTTCTTCGCCAGCGGAGCGGAATACCTTGCAAGCTATCTGTACGACAGGGAGCCCTATGACATATGGACCCTCATCATACTCATCGTCGTGTGCATCATAGTGGTCGTCGTCGGCAGGAAGATCGGCAACGGGAAGCCCAGCCGTTTCAAGAATGCGCTGAGGTACATCCTCATGATCGCATTCATAATCATGCTGATCAACTCTCTACTACCGTCAGACAACTATCTCAACTTCTGCAGCGACATAACGCACATGATCATCTCGATCTTCATGCTGCTGTTCCTGCTGGATGCTGAAGTGAAGGCCGAACTGGGAGGATTGGTTGTGAATGATTGAGTGGTACGAGCAGATAATCATCCAGGTGGACATCATATTCTTCATACTGCTGTTCTTCTCCGAGAGGTCCAGCCCCACGAAGATCGCCGTCTGGGCACTGGCATTCATATTCATGCCCATAGTCGGACTGATCCTCTACCTGTTCATCGGACAATCGTTCTATTCCGAACGCCAGTTCAAGCTGAAGGAGATCAACGACAATCAGCTGGAGGAGACATTGAAGGCCGCCGCCAGCTACTCCGTAGAGGAGACCAATCCGGATTACAAGACCTTCATAGACGGTATAACGAACCTCGGAGGCGTGGGCTACACCAACAACAACGATGTTAAGCTCTACACCCTCGGAGAGGACAAGTTCAGGGACCTCTACAACGACCTCAGGAACGCCAAGAAGTGCATCCACCTCGAGTACTACATCATCCGTGACGACGAGCTCGGTAACGAGCTGATCGACATCCTCACCCAGAAGGTGAAGGAGGGTCTCGAGGTCAGGCTCCTCACCGACGACTTCGGAGTCGGAAAAGGTCCGATGAAGAACATCAAGAACTTCAAGAGGGCCGGCGGACAGTTCGCTGTGTTCCACCAGGTCCTCTGGCTGATGTTCAGCCCCAAGAAGAACAACCGTAACCACAGGAAGATCGCGGTCATCGACAACAAGATCGGCTACTGCGGAGGATTCAACGTCGGTGACGAGTACCTCGGAAAGGGTCCCCTCGGATTCTGGAGGGACACCGCGGTCAGGATCTCCGGAGATGCGGTCATGGCGCTCCAGCTCAGATTCCAGATGGACTGGGAGTATGCGACCAAGGAACCCCTCTGCGACAAGAAGGACTACCTCAAGTACTACGAGAACGATGGATATGACACCACCGGCGACTGCAGGATAACCGTCGCCTCCGGTGGACCCGATGTCTCGGACTTCAACCCCATCAGGCTGCAGTACCTGCAGCTCATCACGAATGCGAAGAAGTCCGTCTACCTTCACTCGCCGTACTTCATCCCCGATGACTCGCTGATCAACGCCCTCATCATGGCGGCCGCCAAGGGTGTGGACGTCAAGGTGATCATCCCCGACAAGCCCGACCACATGTTCGTGTTCTGGAACAACATCCGCAGCGCGAACATCGTCATGAGCAAGGGGGTCAGGGTGTTCATGTACAACCGCGGATTCGTCCACTCGAAGACGATGGTCGTCGACGGGGAGTACTGCTCTGTCGGATCGGCCAACTTCGACGACCGTTCGATGGTCCACAACTTCGAGACCAACGCCATCATCCTTTCCAAGGACATCGGAAAGCAGATGGACGACGCCTTCAACGAGGACCTGAAGTACTGCACCGAGTACACCCAGGAGGATTACAACTCCATCAACGGATACCAGATGCTCAAGGTCGTATTCTCGAAACTCTTCGGAGGACTGGCCTGAGAAGGCCTCCTCCCCAAAACACTTACAGACAGTCCCGGACACCTTCCATACGGGGGTTCCGGGACTTGCACCTCATATCCGGACCGGCGAAGGAACGGACCGGAGAACGAACTTTTATGGTGGCATCCGCATTAAGGGTCGGAACAGACCGTGTGATGATAATCTGTGGCTGATTCATGATGAGCCCTATGAGTTCTGACGGTGTTCCTCATTCGTCCGAGGAGTAATCGGACATGCCCACGTAGCTTATGAGATCGGACAGCTTCATCCCGTTCTCCCAGCGCATTATGTAATTCCCGTTGGACGACGTCTCGAACTTCGGTATGCGCCTGAACAGGATCGCGTTACGACCCTTGAACACATGGTCGGTGGGGATCGTGAATATCCTCCACGGGTCCCCTCTGAAAGACTTCAGCCTGTAGGCATAGAGGGGGACGAGATGGGATCCCGTGCAGACATCCAACATGTCGTTGGCCTGCTCGATGAGGCGGGCGTTCTTGCTGAAATGTATGACATCGTCGCTTGAACTCTTCACCTCTATCGGGAATGAGAAATCCCATCTCAGGGCCACCAGATCGATCCCTAGGGAACCTGCGGCGCGTGTGACGAGGAACGGATTGTCCAGCATGCTGTTGTAAGCGAAGGTCTCCGTGGGGCTGCAGGTCTTGACCATCTTTGCTATGACCTTCTCGTCCCCCGACAATAATCCCTTCAGTTCCCTCTCGTAAGGTTCGCCTGGTGCTGCCATCGTACATCCCGATAATTCCACCGCAGGTATCGTATTTAAAGAAAACAAGGGGGTGACCGAAAGTGGACCGAAAATAGGAATAGGAAGGGGTGGAACCCCTTCCGGTTTCAAGGTGATAGTCTGCTGGGGTCCCTGGGGAAGAGGATAGCTTCCCTGATGTTGGGGAGGTCCAGCATCTTCACGAGGAGCCTCTCGATACCGATACCCCATCCGCCGTGCGGGGGCATACCGTACCTGAAGGCATCCAGGTAGAATCCGAAGTCCTCGGGGTCGAGGCCCTTCTTCTCCATCCTTGCGACGAGCCTGTCGTACCTGTGCTCCCTCTGGCCTCCGGAGGAGATCTCCTGGCCCTTGTAATCGAGGTCGAACGCGTACGAGAACTCGGTGCCGTCCTTCTCCATGATGTAGAAGGGTTTGGCCTCCTCGGGGTACTCCACGATGAAGTACAGGTCCTTGCCCTGCATCGCCATGTAGTCTCCGACGATCTTCTCGCCCTCGGTCCCGAGGTCGTCGCCGTTCTTCAGGGGAAGGCCTCCGTCGTTGACGATCTTCAGGCACTCGCTGTAGGTGAGGATCGGGTAGGGGCGTGCGGGGACGGAGATCTCCTTGCCGAGGATCTCCAGCTGCTTCTTTCCCCTCTCCTTCAGGCCGTTGATCACGTAGTCGAGCACATCCTCGATCATAGCAAGGACGTCGTTCATGCTCTGGATCCATGCCATCTCGCCGTCGAACGAGATGAACTCGGTGACGTGGCGGTTCGTGTTGGACTGCTCCGCGCGGAACGCGGGGGCGATCTCGAACACCCTGTCCAGACCGGTGGACATGAGCACCTGCTTGTAGAGCTGGGGGGACTGCGAGAGGAACGCGTCCTTGTCGAAGTACTTGATCTTGAACAGCTCGGCCCCACCCTCCGCACCTGCGGCGGAGATCTTGGGGGTGTTGACCTGTATGAATCCGTTCTTGCGGACGGCCTCCTCGATGAGCCCGATCATGATGGACTTCAGCTCGAATATCGCCTTGACCTCGGGCTTCCTGAGGTCCATGAACCTGTTGTTGAGACGGGTGTCCATCTCCACGTTGACCTTGTCGATGACTCCCATGGGAAGGGGCACTCCGGCCTCGCTGTGGAGCTCGAATGCCGAGGGGATGACCTCCAGGCCCAGGGCGGTCTGGTTGCTCTCCTTGACCTCTCCGGTGATGGACACGACGGACTCCCTCGAGAGCGATGTGAGCTTCTCGAAGAGCTCGGGGTCGATCTTCTTCTTAGGCATCGTGACCTGGATCACACCGTGCCTGTCGCGGAGCTGGAGGAAGGCGATGCCGCCCATGTTCCTGATGTCCTGGACCCATCCGCTGATGGTGACGGTGCCGTCGCCGACGGCGATATTACCTGAATCTTTGAATGCTGTCATGATGTTCAACCCGATTGATTCCTCATTTATATGATGTTCATTTCTTCTTCGCCTGGTTGGCCACCGCGTTCATCTTAGCATTGACCGCGTCCTGGTCGCCCAGGTACCTCTTGAAGATGACCTTGAAGTCCTGGTCGAACTCGTACACCAGCGGAACACCGGTGGGGATGTTGACGCCGACGATGTCCTCGTCGGAGATGTCCTCGAAGTACTTCACGAGGGCGCGCAGGGAGTTGCCGTGGGCGGCGATGATGATCCTGTCCCCGGCGAGCATCCTGGGCCTGATGACGTCGTTGAAGAACGGCACGGCCCTTGCCACCGTGTCCTTGAGGCTCTCGGTCAGGGGGAGAGAGTCCTTGGGGACCCCTCTGTACTGCTCCTGGAGGGCGGGGTTGCGCTCGTCGTCCTCCTTGAGGGACGGCGGGGGGATGTCGTAGGATCTCCTCCACTTCTTGACCCGGTCCTCGCCGTACTTCTCGGCGGTCTCGGCCTTGTTGAGCCCCTGGAGGGCGCCGTAGTGCCTCTCGTTGAGCTTCCAGGTCTTGATCACAGGCAGCCACTCCCTGTCCATCTGGCAGAGGGCGATGTTCAGCGTGTGGATGGCGCGTTTGAGGTATGATGTGTAGCATACGTCGAAGTCGAATCCCTCATCCTTCATGAGCTTCCCCGCGGAAGCCGCCTCGGCCCTTCCGGTGTCGGAGAGGTCCACGTCGGTCCATCCCGTGAAGAGATTCTGCTTGTTCCATTCGCTCTCTCCGTGACGGAGTAGTACAAGAGTCATGTTGCCTGTCATTACCCATGCTATCGTGGGTCTGCTTATTAGGATTACCGATTTCAGAGATGGCGTCCGAATAGTAAGTAATCCGAATTATTAAATGTGACATCTTAATTTTTATCATCAAAAATCAATGCATCGGACTGGGATATGAAGAACATATAACACACGCATCCGATAAGAACTGGCTGATATGCTGGAACTGCCGTACGGAAGCCATTCGTCGAACAAAACCAATTTAATACCATGCCCACTATCCTCTGATTATACAGGTTGTTAACATGTCTGCAGAGAAAGTCACAGTCTCAATCATCAAGGCGGATGTGGGATCGGTCGTCGGACACGCCAGGCCCCACCCCTCGATGCTCGATGCTGCAAGGAACGTCCTCAAGGACGCTCAGAAGGCAGGAACCATAGAGGATTTCTACGTAACACGTGTCGGAGACGACATCAACCTCTACATGACCCACTACAAGGGAGAGAACAACAGCGACGTCCACGGAGCCGCCTGGGAATGCTTCCAGGAAGCGACAAAGATCGCCAAGAAGATGAAGCTGTACGCTGCAGGACAGGACATCCTCACAGATGCTTTCTCCGGTAACGTCAAGGGAGCGGGACCCGGTTCCGCCGAGATGACGTTCGAGGAGAGGGGATCCGAGCCTCTGCTGTTCTTCATGGCGGACAAGACGGAGCCCTCCGCATACTCGCTGCCCCTCACTAGGATCTTCATGGACCCCTTCACGACCACCGGACTGGTCATCGACAAGAGGGCCAAGCAGGGATTCGACTTCGAGATCCAGGACGTCATGGCCAACAAGAAGGTCGTCATGTCCGCTCCTGAGGAGTCATGGAGCATCCTCTCGCTGCTCGGAGACACATCCAGATACGCTATCAAGAGGGTCATCTCCAGGTCCGGTATCGGTCCCGCGGCCGTCGTCTCCACCGACAAGCTGAACATGACCGCCGGAAGGTACGTCGGAAAGGACGACCCCGTCTGCATCTGCAGGTGCCAGAGCGGTCTGCCCTCCGTCGGAGAGTACACCCAGCCCTTCATCAACACCACGATGCTCGTGGCCGGATGGATGAGGGGATCGCACATCGGTGCGTTCTACCCCTGCTCGCCCGAAGACTCCGACCCCACATACTACGACGGACCCCCAAGAATCTGCTGTCTCGGATTCCAGCTCAACAACGGAAAGCTCCAGGGTCTCGAGCCCTACGGAGCCAAGAACGGAGAGCACATCCCCGTGGACTTCTTCGGAACCTCCACTTTCGACGAGGCACGCAGGAACGCCATCAGGGCTAGCAAGTTCATGAGGTCCCAGGGACCCTTCGTGCCCTCGATCCTCGGAGCCGAGGAGATGGAGTACACCTCCAGGCCCGACGTGCTCAAGGAGCTGACCGACAGGTTCATCTCCCTCGACGAGGCAGAGAAGCCCAAGAAGAAGACCGCTTCCAAGAAAAAGAAGACCGAAGTTGAGTGAGCGAGATGAGCGGTAGCGATCCGGCAGTGATAATCAACTTCAAGGTGTACTCGGAGATCGAGGGCGAGAAGGCCCTCAAGCTGGCCAGCATATGCGGCTCCATCGTCGACGAGACGGGCGCGAACATCATCGTTTGCCCTCCGATGACCGAGCTGTCGTACGTCGCCGACCAGGTGGACATCCCCGTCTACTCCCAGAACGTAGATCCCCGCAAGCCCGGATCCGGGACCGGATTCACTACCCCCTCGCTTGTCAAATCGGCGGGTGCCTCAGGCACCCTCATAAACCATTCGGAGCACAAGCAGCCCGCGGAGGACGTGGGCGCTTGTGTCCAGATGTGCAAGGACCTGGACCTTGTCACCTGCGTCTGCGCGGACACGGTGGACATCGCCAAGGACCTTGCCAGATTCTCCCCCTGCTACATAGCCGTGGAACCCCCCGAACTCATCGGCGGGGACATCTCCGTGACCACCGCGAATCCCAAGATCGTCTCCGATACGGTGGAGTCGGTGAAATCCGTGGACAAGTCCATCAAGGTCCTCTGCGGAGCCGGTGTCAAGAACGGCAGGGATGTGAAGGCGGCCGTGGACCTCGGAGCCGAGGGCGTACTCCTGGCGTCGGGCGTCGTCAAGGCGAAGAACCCCGACGAGGTAATCAGGGACCTCATCAGTTGCATCTGAGCGTCATATCTAAATCAAAGGGCTGAATCCTCCGATTCATGAGGTCGGTCTACGTCATCCCAGTCATCCTTCTGCTGCTGATTCCAGCCATCGTGCTGATGCCCGGAGCTGATGCGGCGGAGGGCGGACTCTCACTGTACGAAGTCAACCCGTACGGGGAAGATGAAGGTATATCGATCCACAATTACAGCAACGCGAGGATCAACCTGTCCGGCTATTCCATCACGGACAATCCGACAGGCTCCTCCGAAGGAAGGATAACATTCTCTCAGGACCTTTACATAGCGCCCGGAGAGACCGTCACCGTCTGCAAGACGGCGGTGTCCGGATCCGCGTTCCAGGGACGCCATACGACATATTGCAACGGTTCCGACGGCGTCACGGTCACCAACAACTTCGCTCTGAACAACAGCGGCGACGACGTCTATCTCTTCAGAGGACAGACCGTCATCGACGGCTTCTGCTACGGCAACATAACAATATCGGACAGGACGGTCTGGACAGGCAATCCCTTCAAGATGACCAACAACTGGTTCGCAATTAGGATCGTTCTAGGAAACGATGCGTCATGTTGGCATAGCACCAAGGTAGGGCTGACCGACAACTTCTTCGACCCCGAACTGAAGATGGATGCCATGGTTACCCCCTTCGTCTTCCCGGACGACAGGGGCGTGCCGATATACAGGGCGTTGGAAGATGCACATGATACCGTGTACCTCGCGATATACATCCTCTCGTCCCCCAACCTCATCGCCCTCCTCTGCGAGCTGGAGAAGAGGGGCGTGGACGTCACCGTGATGCTCGAGAGGTACCCTCTCGGGGACTACAAGCCGATCCAGGATTCCTCTATGCTCAAGACACTGGCGGACGCGGGAGGGGAGATCCTCTTCATCGGGGACAGCGGCGACAGATTCTCCTACCACCACGCCAAATACTGCGTGATCGACGGGGAGAAGGTCATCATCACCTCCGAGAACTGGACCAAGGCCAACATGAACGACGACAACCTCTCCGGCACAAAGGCTGCCAATGGCAACCGCGGATGGGGCGCCATAGTGGAATCAAAGGACTATGCGAGATTCATGACGGATGTCTTCATGAACGATTCGGACAGATCGTACGGCGACGTGTTCGCATTCGAGGAGATAGTCGTCAACGCCAAGGCCAAGAGGCTCACATACACATCCCCTTCCGGCGAGTACAGCAGCACATCCTACCCCGCGAAGATCACACCGATGCTTTCCCCGGACAGCTCTTGGGACGGCACCCTGTACTACATGGACAACGCGAAGGAGAGGATCTATTCTCAGCAGCAGGATGTGGCCTCGAACTTCCTCAACCGCGACTACGAGTCCCCTCTGTCGACCATGGCCAAGAAGGCATGGTCCGGACTGGACACCAGACTCATAATCGGCGACCCGTCCTCGGCATCGGACATAGACACGATCAATGCGACCTTCGGAGTGAAAGCGGCCGAGATGAGCAACCCCTATGTTCACAACAAGGGCGTCATATGCGACGACACGGTCATCGTTACCTCGGTCAACTGGACCGACAACTCGTTCAAGAACAACAGGGAGACCATGGTGGCCATCCATTCCAAGGAGGTCTCCGATTATTACGCGGACGTGTTCCTGCTGGACTTCGAGAGGAACTACAAGTACTCCGGGCTGAACGTATGGTTCGAAGAGATCAAGGACACCTACTCCTCTGACGAGACCATCACGGTGACCGTCGGCGTAGAACAATCAGGGAGCTTCACATACACCTGGATCCTGGATTCGGAGACCAAGGTGACCGATTCCCCCAGGACGGTGCTCACAGCATCAGAAGGAGGGCACACTCTGAGGGTCACCGTATCCGACGGCGGCAACAACACAGGGTATGCGGAAGCATACTTCACCGTTAAGGGGAATTCCATCCTCCCGGACATCGACCTCGGATCCATGGAGAAGTACAAGCAATACATCGTGCCGATAATTGTCATCCTGATCGCACTGATCGTTGCGGCGATCAAAATCTCAAGGGGCGGAAGATGACCATCTGCCGCAGGATGGAGCTGACCGATTCGATATCGGTCTTCTCCCTCATGAACCGCAATCTGGACGGGAGCTTCTCCTTGGACGTGATCGAATACTTCATCATGATGTGGCCAGAGGGACAGTTTGTGGCCACGGACCCTGTCGGGAACATAATAGGTGCCCTTTGCAGCACCCCGATCGACAAGAGGAGGGCATCCATCACCCTGTTCGCAGTCGATGAGAGGTACAGGGACAGAGGCATCGGCACATCCCTGTTCGAGAAGTTCCGCGTGTGCTGCTTCATGCAGGGTTATTCCGAGATCCAGCTTGAGCTCCGCACCAGCAACCGCAGGGCCCATGGCCTCTACACCAGATGGGGGTTCGTCGACAAGGAGGAGGTCCGCGACCTCTACGGCCCGGGACAGGACGGCATCAGGATGCTGCTGAGGCTGGACGGCCTCAGGGGCGCCTCATCGTGACCAGCGCATAGACGGTCACCGCCAGCACCGCTATGATCGCGGCGAACAGCCAATAATCGAGAGGCTTGATCTCCGCGTTGATCGCTATCGGGGAATAATCCGGAAGGACCGGCCTGTCCGTCGTATAGGTGTACATGAAGAACTGGTTATCCGAACCCGCATCGAACGTTATCGACGATTCGTACTCCGCCGTGGCCAGGAGGTCGTACTTCTGGGTTTCGGAGTTGTAGACGTACACAGCCGTGCACTCGTTGGGGTTCACAGGCAGCTTGACATCCACCGTACAAAGTCCAAGGAGGGTCCTGTCGATGCCTTTGATCTCCAGCCTGTACGAATCCACGAAATCGCCTGACGGGCCGATGTCCTGCAGAGATATGGAGATCTGGTCGGAGAAGATACGCTGCGTACCGCCGATGGCGATGGTCACCGATATGGTGTCCTCGAAGAGGCTGGCGGAGATCTTCTCGATCGGATACTGCGTGTTCTGCGCCACGACTATCGCGGCCGTGTGGGAGATCACATCGATGTTCGATGTCGGCTCCGAATAGTAGACGTAATCCGCTATCGCACCGATTCCGGAGGTGTTCCCTGTGATGGTGGAACCGGGCCTGGATTGGATGAACGAGTTGTTCACCAGGGTGCCGTCGATCGTCAGCGTTCCGCAGATGATGAAATCGTCCGAGTTGTACATCGTTGCGCCTTTGGACACGGTGAAGGTGGCATCCGACGTGATGTAGTAATCCGCGTTGATCGAGAACACCGATCCCACCGGCAAGATGGTCGAGGACATCGAGGTCCACACACCGCTCTCCGAATAGACGCGCTCGGACTTGTTGTTGTACTTGAAATAATCCATTATGACCGTGGGATAGGGCATCTGCCCGATCTTGTAGTCGTAGAAGTGATACGCGGTGTTCCTCCTCTCGCTGAGGAATGCCATGTCGTTGTTGATGGTCGTTCCCGGTGCATCGATGACCACCATGTGGACGACATCATCGGTTATGACCTCGCCATTGCACAGGACATGGGGGATGTTCAGGATCCCCGCACCTATGATGCATTGCGTGAACTCCGTCTCCTCCCCGATGTGGACTGAGACGTCCCCGCTAACGTACGATGTTGCCATCGACGACAGGTTCCTGCTCGAATTGTGCTCGGAGTTGGCCCCTATGGCGAAGTAGTCGATGCTCCCGGACAGGATCTCGTACTCCAGATTGCCTATCTTCGAGGCGATGTTCGCCATGTATCCGATGGTCGCACCGTGCATGGCGACATAGACGTTGGAGTACCTGCCGTTCTCGCCGGTGGTGAACACCCTGTTGACCGTCATGCGGTACTCCATGGTCAGCGAGTAATCGCTTATGGAGACCATGTCGGTCGTAGGGTTGATGAGGTCTATCTTTCCGGAGATCAGATTGATGTCGGCGGACCTCAGCGGCATCGGGGCGGAATCATAGGAAGATGGAAGATAGCCCTTCACATCCTTGGACACGGTCAGCACCGAAAGGGTCTGGATGGTTCCGCCGTACATGGTGAAGCTCAGATCCATACCTGCGTTGAGCCCCTGCCTGTAATCGACGTTCAGCAGCGTCAGCCTCTTCACCGTGGCCCCGTCGAATACGATCTTCATGGTCCCGGGGGCCTCCGACATGTTACGGACCGTGAGGTCCAGGTTGGGCCTGTAAGTCTCCGTGAACCATATGGACGGATGCTCCTCGGTCACGACATAATCGCCGTAGGCCTTGAAAGTGACCAAAGTGTATCCTCTATCGTCCGCTGTTATGATGACATCCGCATCGGGATAAGTGTCCTGCGGAAGGATGATGATCGGGCCTTCGTCCGCCGCGGCAGAATCCGCCTGCTGCATGGATACGGAGATAGCGACGGCTGACACCATAAGAAGAATGGCCAACGCCGCTAGGACCGTCCTGTATCTCATCACAGGCGAATAGACTGGGATGGATATATGACTGTTATCGAGGAATGCTCGAAGAATATGCAAGGGGGAGGACCCCCCTGTAAAGGATTTCAGGAGAACATGGAGTCGTCCAGGTGCTCCGTCTCGAAGTAGTAACTGGACCTCTCCTTCTGAGCGGACGAGACGTCCTTGGAGAGTCCCTTGTTGTAGGATCCGTAGCGGTCCTTGATCTGCTCCTCGACGCTGCGGGATCTCCTCAGGGCCCTCTCGATGTGGTCGCCGGTGATGTACTTGGAGTTCTCCATCACGGCGATGTCCCCGGCGGAGCGGATGAGTCCGCCCAGCTCCCTCAGCCTGAGGGTGAGCGCGTTGTTCTGGTTGTCCAGCTTGGCGCGCCTCTTTCCTTCGGCGATGATCTTCTCCACGGCATCGATGGTCGCGTGCGGAATGTGACCGTCCAGCTGGACCTCCTGAGCCACGAACTGCGCGTATCTGGCGCGGTTGTGGGGGGTGTCCGGCATGGCGATGTCCACCAGGATCTCATAACCGTTTCCGATGATCCTCGACCTGAGGGGCGAGAGGATGTTCTCGAGGTCCTGGATGTTGCATGCCGCGACGAGGATGAAGTCGCAAGGCACCGCATCTACCTTGACACTGGCTCCGGCGGACTGGGGGTTCCTTCCCGTGATGGGGAAGACCTTGTCCTGCATCGCTGTGAGGATGTACCTCTGCAGGTCCTTGAGATGGGAGATCTCGTCGATGAACAGCACACCTTCGTGCGCCTCGTGGACGGCTCCGGCGACGACCCTCTCGTAAGCGGGGGACCCGAGCTTCTCATGGCCTCCGTAGGGGTCGTGGCGGACGTCTCCCAGCAGCTCGGTCTCGGATGCACCGGTGGCGAGCACGAAGGGGTTCCTCCTGAGATTGACCAGCGTCTTCTCGTTGCTGGTGCTCTGGAGCTCCGCCCTCTTCTCGATTGCTGCCCTGTCGAGCTTGCGGATCTTGTCGCCTGCACGCTCGAAGATGACCTGCTCGTCATTCCTGTCGCGGGTGGTGACCTTCTCCTTCCCGGCGGTGAGCTCGGGCATGTTGACCTCCAGCACACCGCTGAGGTTGTTAAGGATGTCCTGGAACGGGTTGGATTTGTTGACCGCCTGGTCCATCTTGCTCTGATTGCAGTGGGGGCAGGTCAGGTCGGTGGGGAGGGAGTACCCTCCGCAGTTCTTGCACTTGTATCCGAGGTGCTCCGCGACGTTGTTGGGGGCCTCCTCGGGAGTCAGCAGGATGCCGACGGATGCGGCCTTGATGTCCTCTTCCTTGAGGACCTCCTCCTCGTCCAGCACGGACAACAGCGGCCTCTCCGGGTTCTCCGGGTTCTTGACCACGCGGACCTCGTGCTTGGGAGCGGGAAGGTTCATGGAGAGGGCACGGGCTATCATCGACTTTCCGGTCCCGGGGGGACCGACCAAGAGGAGGTGCCTGCGCTGCTTCGCCGCAATCTTGGCGAGCTCGATGGCCTCTTCCTGACCGAGCACCCTGTCGAGGGGATCGGAGGGCAGGAGGATATCCGCCGTCGATTTGAGGGCTTCTACATCCTCCCAGGTTTCTACATGCACTTGTTTCGTCATGGGTATCAAACGAGATCTTCCTTGGTCCAGATCGTGACGTCGGCAGGCATCTTGGAGATGTTCCCCTTGCGGGTTCCGACGACGATCTTGATTCCCTTGTCCGATGAGACGTCGATGATCCTCTGGGAGATCACTCCGTCGAACACGATGGCGGACACCTCATCGCCGTCCTCCTTCAGGGAGTTGACGAGGCTCTTGACTGCCACCTGCTTGATGACCTTGTTGTCTGCATCGAGGACGTTGGCGTTGTGTGTGGTGGAGAGCTCGAGCAGCATGTCGCGATACGCCTCCTGCTCGGGGGTCAGCACCTTGTCGCTGATGATCTTCTTGCCGCGGAGCGACCTTGCTTTGGGCTTGGGCTTCTCGACGACGGTCTCTTCCTCAGCAGGCTCCTCTTTCGGTTCCTCTGCAGGTTCTTCAGCGGGTTCCTCAGCGGGTTCCTCAGCAGCAGGCTCCTCTGGGGCTTCCTCTACGGCCTTGGACTTCCTCTTGGTGGACTTCTTGGGCTTCTCCTCAGCGTCCTTCTTCCTCTTGGTGGACTTCTTGGGCTTCTCTTCCTCCACAGGCTCTTCGGCGGGTTCCTCTGCCGCATCCTTTGCAGCCTGCTCGAACTCCGTCTCCTCAGGGGTGAGCTCCTGTGCCTCGGGCTCCTCCTCGAGGAACTCCTCCAGGGTCTCCTTGGCGGGTTCAGGGGTCACTTCGAGCTCCTTCTCCTCCCTCTCCTGGCGCTCCTCGCGCTTCTTCCTGTACTTGTCGAGGGCCTCGTTGTTGAAACGCTCCTTGCGGCGCTCATCGCGGTCCCTTGAACGCTCCTCGCGCCTGTCGTCACGGTCCCTCCTGTCGCGGCGCTCCTCGCGCCTGTCGTCACGGTCCCTCCTGTCGCGGCGCTCCTCGCGCCTGTCGTCACGGTCCCTCCTGTCGCGCCTGTAGTCTCCCTCGGGCTCGAACTTGTCGAGCTCGTCGAAGGACCTCTCTTCGAAGCTGAGGTTGTTCATCTCCATGTACTGGTCGCCAGGCACCTTGTTGCGGAGGCACTTGACGATCTGCTTAGCGGACAGCTCCTCGACCTCGTGGGCGCGGGGTGCACGGGCGACGAAGTCGACCTCTGCGACCTGGAAGAGCTCCCTGAGGATGAGCTCTCCTCCCCTGTCGCCGTCGGTGAATGCCGTAACGACCCTCTCTCTGGAGAGGTCCTGGACGGTCTTGGGGATGTTGGTACCCTCTACTGCGATGGCGTTCTTGATACCGGCCTTGAGAAGGTTGAGGACATCGGACCTGCCCTCGACGATGATGATCGCCTCGGAATCCCTGACGTTGGGTCCGGCGGGGCATCTGTCGGGTCCGTAGGTGGTGATCTCCTCTACCTGGACGCTCTGCTTGACGCTGTTGAGCAGGTTGGTGCTTGAGCCCTCGGACTGCTTCATGAGCTCGTTGAGCAGCTCCTTGGCACGCTCGACGACCTTCTCCCTCTTGGTGACACGGACATCCTCGATTCCTAAAACATGAACGGATGCCTTGCAGGGCCCTACGCGGTCGACGGTCTCGAGAGCGGATGCGAGGATGACGGTCTCGACCTGGTCCAGGCTCGATGACATGTAGATGATTCCCTCGGACTTCCCGCCCTTGGTGACGGTCTCCACCTCGATCCTTCCGATCCTTCCGGATTTCTGCAGGTCCCTGAGGTCCAGTTCGTCTCCGAGGAGTCCTTCCGTCTGTCCGAAGATCGCTCCGACGACATCGGGTCTGTCAATGACGCCGTCAGCGCTGATCTTCGCCTTCACCATATACTTCGTTGCATTGGGATCAATGTTCATTTATACCCTCCATGGGGTTTTTCGGAGAACTATCGTCCCTGCTCTGCGCATCCCTACGCGGCCCGCTTCCATCCGGCCGCGCCCAATTTTAACCAAATCCCGATGGACCTCATCTTTGTCGGGTCGGCGCTCCGTTGCCCGGATCCTCAGGATGTTCGTCATATGACGAGTGATGATCGTGATATTGTATGTGTGAACAGGGAACTCAGTGCTCCCTGCTCCCACATTTTCTAATTAATATATAAAAAGAGTGTAACATCGTTCAGGCCGCATGCGAATGATGCTGACGTCCTCCGAACCGCCCAATTTGCTGGCGATGCGTTCGTCGCATGTGAACAGGAGGATCTGCATCTCCTTCGAGACCTGCACCAGCGCACGGCATGCCCCGTCCTTGCGTTCCGAATCGAACGGGAGCAGCACGTCGTCCAGCAGCACCGGGACCTCGCCGGAGCCCAGTTCCTTGGCCACGGCCAACTTTATCGACAGCATCACCTGCGCGCGGAGCCCTGTGCTCCATTGCTTGGGGCCTTTGATCACGCCGCCGGACACGACCTGGATGGTCTTGCTGCGAGGATCGGTGTCCAGATGATAAGAGTCCATCGTCATCATGCCCAGATACCTGTCAGCGGTGCTGACCACGCCCGGACGCACCTCGGAGTACTGCCCGTCGCATGCCTCCTGGACGATGGCCGATGAAAGCATCGCCACGGCACCCCTGCGAAGTATGTTCTGCTGGTCCCTGCGGAGCATGTAGCACCTGTCTATGCAGGAGTCCAGCTCGTCGGTGTCCAGGACCGCCTTCATCCTCTCGCGCAGAGCTCCGAGCTCTCTGCCGGTGTCGGCCCCACGGGCCTGGTCCACATCTACCCTGCTGACCTCCGGAAGAGGACTGTCGGGGTCGAAACCCGAATCGGATATCCCCTTGCGCACCGAGTATATTGCAGAATCCACCCTGGCCAACTCCTCCGAATCCCTGACAGCCTTGCGATAGCCTTCCTCCCCGCCGAACCTGGTCAGGAACCCGAGCAGCCTGTTCTCGGCGGACATCTTCTCCATCCTGCACTCGTTCAGACTGCCCTTCAGCGCATCCAATCCACTCATGGAGGATTCCATATCGGACAGGACCTCGAGCTGACGCTCTGTGGAGGACGGCTGGATGCCGCATCTGCCTGCCACTGAGGAGACCTCAGATTCATACCTTTGGAGCCATGCGGCGTTACCCGAGTCGGACGTATGGCCACCTTTGAGCAGCAGGAACGCACCTGCCGCAGCTGCCACCAGAACCGCAGATGCCGTCGCCCTGACGATGACGTCCCCCGGGATCAGGACGAAGGAGGCCACAGCAGCCGCCAGGAGGATTACGGTGAGCGGAAGGCGGATCTTGGAAGGCGGCTGCTTTACCTCCAGCGGCCTGCTGCGCCTGCTCATGTACTCCGACCTGCGGTCGAGGACTCCCCTGACCGCATCCCTGTTGGATCTTGCTATAGAATCATCCCCGCCGGGGAACTTCTTAAGAAGGTCCTTCCTGGATTCGTTCACCGCGTTGTAGGATGAGCTCCTCTCGGCGACATCCCCGGAGAGACGGGAGTAGGTCTCCTTCTCCTCCTGGCTGACGGTGACGCCTGATGACAGCTGGGCACGTCTGGATTTCAGGTCTGCCAGCTGCGCGAAGGCGGGCCTCTGTGATTCCACCCTCGCATACAACTCGTTGTTCTCCTGTGCGGAGCCGTTGGATTCCGAGATGGACCTCAGCTCCTCCTCCAGCTCCGCCTCCTTCGCTTTGAGCTCCGAATACGATTCCGCTTTGGAGCGCAGCTCGGCTATCCTTGAATAAAGTGAATTCAGCTCGCCGCGGTTGGCATTGAGCTCCGATTTTGATGCAGCGGTCTTGCCTGCTATGCCGGAAACGTCGTCCTCGATCGACTCCAACAGAGCGGGGACCCTATCCCCGCCGGGGACCGTGAGGAATCTGGACCTGATCTCGTCATCGGCCACTGGGGCCATGTCGTTCAGCCCGTTCAGGTCCATGGCGAAAACGGAACGGTACAGTTCCGGGTCCAGCCCGCTTACGCAATCCGGGACCTCGCCGGACACCGAACCACGGTCGAGCACCAGGGTCTTCTGGGATCCGCCGTCCTCATAGGTGATCGACCCGGAGTCCTTCTTGCTGCGCTCCGGGTACAGGTTGCGCTTGTTGGATGGGACCAGGACCGTCCTGACGAACTCCATGACCGTGGTCTTCCCAGACTCGTTCGGGCCGTAGAAGACGTTCAGTCCAGGGCCGAGCTCGAGATCCCTCTCCCTGAGCCCGCCGAAGACGTCGATATGGATGCCTCTGATCCTCATTCCGACGCCTCCAGCCTTGCGATGCAGCCCTTCAGGGCGTCGGTGACCAATGAACGAATGTCCTCTTCGGTCATGCCCTCGAACACGTCCCTATATTGGGCCAGATTCCTATTGCGGCAGATGATGTCTATGATCTCCCCCGTGGGCATGCTCTCTATCCTGCGCCCGCTGGCGATCATCGACGACACCACATCCCCGCGTCCCGCCATCGATTCCAGGTCGATCTCCGGCGATGTCTGGACGACCATCTCGGACACGACTGCGCCGGTGGAATCCGCGATCGCCTTCCGGACCTCCTCGGGGCTTGTCCTGAGCATCCTGTCCAGCGGGCCGGATCCCTTGAAGGTGATCCTGCATACGGTCTTCCCGTGTACCGATCTGGACAAGGTCTGCACCACATCGGTCAGGGATCTGCCCGTGATGTCCACCACGGGATTCTCCCAGACGTACGTCTGAGTGGGAATGAACTCCATCGCTGACACCCTCCCCGAGGCCACCGTCACCAGGTATGCGCCCTTCTGGCCGGACTCCTTGAAGCTCCTGCCCTGGATGTTCCCCGGGTAGACGATGTACGGGTTCGACGAGACGACGTTCCTCTTGTGGATGTGCCCGAGCGCCCAATAGTCGACTCCTTTCCCGACAAGGTCGCCCACGGAGCATGGGGCGTACGAGTATCCCTCCGATACGGAATCTATGTCGCAGTGCACGCAGCCGATCGTGAAGCGGTCCGGAGAACCCGTAAGCATCGCGGCCAGGTTCCTCTGCTCATGCGGTGTTGAATAGCTGATCCCCACGACCTCCGCCCTGTCCCCTACGGGGAACCTCTCCGGCTCGGTTCCGAACTCATGTACATTGTCCGGATAGGGGATGGCGTCGTCCCACGAGGTGCGGCTGTCGTGGTTCCCCCTGCAGATGAATACCGGGATGCCCAGCCTCCTGAGCTGCTCCGAGAACCACATGCGTGTGGACGGCAGCTCATTGCTGTCATCGAATATGTCCCCGGATATGACCATCGCATCGGCATGCCTCTTCAGCGCGATGTCCACGATGCGTCCGAAGGACTCCATGACCGAACGCCTCATTGACTCGGCCAAGGCCCTGTCGGTCGTCCCGAGGCCCTTGAAGCGGGACCCCAGATGGAGGTCCGCGCAGTGAATGAAAGTGAATTCGTTTCCCATCGATGAACCACCGCTGAGTGAGTATATTAAGCGAACAAGGGGGTGGCCGAAAGTGGATGCCCTCCGGGCAATGCATGCGAAGCGACCCAGGGCGCCCGCAGACGGCCGACATAACCGTTTTTAGCATGTTCGCAGATACATCCATCCGATAGAATGGAGAAGATCGTCAAGAAGGTGAACGAAGAGATACAGAGGGGCTGGCTCGGACCGGACAGGAACTGTCCGTACCATCCTGCGCACTTCAGCGGACAGGACTGCTCCTTCTGCTACTGCCCATTCTTCCCATGCAACGACACCACCTTCGGCTGGGAGCTCCAGGGGAGGCACGGACCGGTCTGGAACTGCTCCGACTGCCTGTTCATCCACAGGACCCCCGTCGTGAAGTTCATCTATTCGGAGATAGAGCGCCTGGGCATCAAGGACGCCAAGGACCCCAGGTTCGACGACATCTTCATCGAGGCCAAGAAGAGGTTCTGGAAGAAGGGGAAGGCCATGATGGTGGTCGGCGCGACATCCGATGCAGGCAAATCGGTCACCGTCGCTGCCATATGCAGGATCCTTCACAGGAAGGGATACCTGGTAGCGCCGTTCAAATCCCAGAACATGAGCCTCAACTCCAAGGTCACCCGCCACGGCGCTGAGATCGCCATGATACAGGTGCTACAGGCCAAGGCCGCCGGGCTCACCAACCCGGATGCGCACATGAACCCCATCCTTCTGAAACCCAAAGGGGACACCATATCGCAGGTCATGGTCTGCGGAAAGCCCTTCGCCGACTACGACGTCGACGGATACTACAACGAGTTCGTGCCCGGCCCCGGGATCGGCATCGTCAAGGAGCATGTCGAATTCCTGAAGGACAGGTACGACTGCGTCGTCATGGAGGGGGCGGGATCCCCTGCGGAGATCAACATCTACGACAAGGATATTGCCAACATGCGCGCAGCGGACATAGCCGACGCCAACGTGATTCTTGTGGTCAACGTGGAATGGGGAGGATCCTTCGCATACGCCATCGGCACTGTGGAGCTGATCCCCGAGAAGGACAGGAAGCGCATCAAAGGGATCATACTGAACAACGTCAGGGGCAACACCGAGAACCTCCGTCCCGGAGCGGACAAGCTGGAGGAACTCACAGGGATACCGGTCATAGGAATCATTCCGCATGCCGACGTCGTCCTCCCCAGCGAGGATTCGGAGGCCCTCCGCGGAGTGCGCTCCAAGGGAGAGGGCCAGTCGCGCATCGGAGCGATAAGGTTCCCCCGCATGGCGAACTTCACTGACCTGGACCCGCTCCTTTTGGAGAATGTGTCGGTGGTCTATGTGGAGAAGCCCGAGGACCTGGCAGGCGTGGACGCGATAGTCATGCCCGGAACGAAGAACACCGTGTCCGACCTGATCTGGATGAAGGAGAACGGCCTGTTCGATGCGATCAAGGGGCTGTGGAAGAAAATCCCGATCGCAGGTATCTGCGGAGGCTACCAGATGATGGGCAGGACCCTGGACGATTCCAACGGGATAGAGAACGGCAAGCCTGCGGTGCACGAGGGATTGGGATTCTTCGACAACACCACATCCTTCGGGGAGTACACCAAGCGCATCATCCAGAACGAAGGAAAGCTTGCTGTCGGCGACGGCGGGGCCATAACAGGATACGAGCTGCACATGGGCATGTCCGAGGTCAACGAGAAGCCATTGGTCATGCTTGACAGATTCCATGCGGATCCCGAGCCGGAAGGCTCCGTCCGCGAGGACGAGCTCACTTTCGGTACCTACCAGCACGGGATATTCGACAAGCCCGCGTTCAGGAGATACTTCCTGTCCTTCGTCAAGCACGACGGTAAGCCAATCGATGCCGAGGCCGGCTGCGACTACGACGAGGTCCTGGAAGAGAACCTCGACAAACTTGCGGACGTGTTCGGGAGCAACATGGACGTGGAGAAGCTGCTGGACATCGCGGGGGTGAGGGAATGAGCATACTCTTCCTGGGAACCTCCTCCGGAGCAGGCAAGACCACAGTGTGCGCCATGATGTGCAGATACTTCAGCAACGAGGGGATAGACGTCGCGCCCTTCAAAGGATCCAACCTCTCGCTGAACTCCATCGCCACGAAGGACGGCGGCGAGATAGGCATAGGCCAGGCGTTCCAGGCCAGGGCTGCAGGGATCGAGCCGGAGACGGATATGAACCCCGTGCTCCTGAAACCCTCCGGGAAAGGTGTGATGCAGCTGGTCCTCAACGGCAAGCCCGCCATGGACATCACCAAAGATCATCCGATGGACCGCACCAAGGTCATGGAGGACGTGAAGGCCGCCTACGCGAGGATGTCCGAAAGGCATCAGATGCTCCTGTGCGAGGGTTCCGGCTCCCCGGTAGAGCTCAACCTCATGGCGACGGACATCGCCAACGTCGGTCTGATGAGAGCGACCGGCGTACCCGCCGTTCTGGTGGGAGACATAGAGAGGGGCGGCGTGTTCGCAGCGATATACGGGACATGGAGGCTCATACCCGACGAGCTGAAGCCTCAGCTCAAGGGGTTCATCATCAACAGGTTCAGGGGAGACGGTTCCATTCTAGCCCCCGCATTGAAGAGGATCGAGGATCTGACAGGCATGAAGTGCCTCGGAGTCCTCAGGTACGAGTACCTCAGGTTCCCCGAAGAGGATTCCCTGTCGTCGAGCGAGGGCAAGCTGGAGGGCGATGACATCCATTCCGCGTTCCTCGCCAACCTGGACGAGATGATTTCTCACGCGAAGGACGACGGGTTCGACTTCGGGATGCTGAAGAAGATGGCCGGACTCTGATCATCCGCCGGAAGCCACCCTGACCGCGGTGACCTTCATCGGATCGGTTATCACCGTGTCCATGGGCACGGGTCTGCCGTCCACCATGTAGAGGTACGAGTCGGGATGGTAGCCGTTGTCGGAGATGACCTGCTGTATGGTCCTCCCCGATTCCGCCGGGAGCTCCTTTCCGGATATGATTATCATTCCCATGAGTACATGACCGCGTCCTCCGTATATACGGTAGGCGTCTCGATCGTCTCCTCTGCGCCAAGAGCAGGCATGGTGCCGATGCCGCAGCAGGATTCGATGGCCATGTAGACGGTGTCCAGGTAGCTGGGGACCGGAGGCTGATCGAGGTAGAAGTCGCGGATGAGCTCGTTGCTGATCGTGAGCATTCCGGTTCCCTGGGTGTAGACCTGCTCCCACGGCCCTCCTTTGACGAAGGTCATGATCTGGAGCTGGGATGTGGAGTATGCGTTGTAATGGGTCGCCACGTCCATCAGGAGGTTTATGTCCTGGCTCGAGAACTTGGACCTGTCGAAATCCTTGTACACCTTGATAGGCTCGTTCCCGCACCCCTCGTAGTAGGAGTTCAGCCTGGTGACGCCGGGGCCGGTCGAATACGCCCTGATCTCATCGTTGAAGAGGGGCATGCCTGTGCGGCGGAGACTCTCGGCCTGCGCGAAGTAGACGAACATCTGCACACGGGGCAGTGTCATAGGGTCCACTGAGCGGGCGAAATAGTCGATGAAGAAATTCGATACATCGGTGACAGCGTAACGAGCCATGTAAGTCGTACAATCCGTGGATAGTTTATAAATTATTGGATGATATATCCAATTACCAATGAACCTTTTTGTTGATTTTGTATCATAAATGATGATTACTCAACATTCCGCCCGATGCATCCGAGCGGACGGATGCTGGCTGACCGCCGATGGGGCCGGATGGCAAGAGGATGGCGGATCGTCAGATTCCTCTCATAACTGCGTATTCGGTACCGAGTCCGTCGAAAACCGCTTCGATCGACGATCATCCTACCCATCTTTTGCCAATGGTGAATTGTGTCCACTTTACGTTTTTGGCGCAAATCAAAAGTTTTTATTAGACTCCTTTGATACCCAGACTGAAACCATAGAGGTGCCCGTATGAAGAAGGTCTACGAATCATTCATTGAATCCAAATGCAATCTTTGTCAGGAGAGCGATTCGTTCGAGCCTTCGGAATACTCCAGGTACGATGTGAAGAAAGGGCTCCGCGACTCCAACGGGAACGGGGTCATAGTGGGCCTGACCGAGATCTCCCAGGTCGACGGCACCGTCATGGTGGACGGTGCGAAGACGGAATGCGAGGGGATCCTCCGCTACCGCGGATACAGCATCGAGGACCTCACCAGGGGATTCCTCAACAAGAGGTTCGGCTTCGAGGAGATATCCTATCTGGTCCTCTTCGGTAAGCTCCCCAACAAGGAGGAACTGGAGGAGTACATCAGCATCATCAACAGCAACCGCGAGCTGCCCAAGACCTTCACCAGGGATGTCATCATGAAGGCCGCCAACAAGGACCTGATGAACGCCATCTCCAGGGAGGTGCTATTCCTCGCATCATACGACGACGAAGCCCTTGACAACTCGCTCGACAACGTCCTCAGGCAGTGCCTGTACCTCATCACGGTCTTCCCCATGCTCTCGGTGTACAGCTACCACGCGTACAACCACTACATCAACAACCAGAGCATGTACATCCACAACCCGGACCCCAGCCTCTCGTCCGCGGAGAACTTCCTCAGGATGCTCCGCCCGGACATGCAGTACACCAAGTTGGAGGCAACCGTCCTGGACCTCGCCCTCGTGATCCACATGGAGCACGGCGGAGGGAACAACTCGACATTCACCACCAGGGTCACCACATCCAGCGGATCCGATACCTACGCGGTCATCGCCGCCGCCATGTCCTCCCTGAAAGGACCCAAGCACGGAGGGGCCAACCTGAAGGTGATCGACATGATGGTCGACATATAGGCCCACGTCAAGGACCCCGATGACGAGGAGGCCCTCACCGCCTATCTCAACAAGATACTCAACAAAGAGGCCTTCGACAGGACCGGTCTGATCTACGGCATGGGACACGCGATCTACACCAAATCCGACCCCAGGGCGAACGTTTTCAAGTCCTTCGTCGAGGATCTGGCAAGGGAGAAGGGCCGTCTCGACGACTTCAAGTATTACCGCAACATCGAGCGCATCGCGCCCGGCCTCGTCATGGCACACAAGCACAACAACAAGAGCGTGTGCGCCAACGTGGACTTCTACAGCGGATTCGTGTACAACATGCTGGGCATACCCAAGGAGCTCTACACCCCTCTCTTCGCCACCGCGAGGATAGTCGGATGGAGCGCGCACAGGATCGAAGAGCTGATCACTTCCAACAAGATCGTCAGACCCGCCTATGTGAACATCCAGGCTCCCAGGCAATATGAGGATCTCGATAAGAGATGAATCCCAAAGGCACTGTTACGGTACATGGTTCGCGTTAAATACGCAGCATGTGTCGATTGCATGTGTTCCGCATGTTCCTGAGCAATCTAGAGAACGATATCGTAGTGGATGATCCTGCATCGCTGTCAGAACTGATGTCATTGGTGTCTGAGGATGCGTCCGACGACACCCCCGAGAGAGGGCTGTACCCATTCATAGTGCCCCTAGGCCCCCTGCTGGATTGGTTCCCGGTGGAACGTGCGGAATCCCTTCTTGCGACATTCGCATCTGATGCCGATGACGATGAGAGGTTCCTGAAAACGTACGCCATCGGACTCGAAGAGGAATCGATAGCGTACACGTTCCTGTTCCTCGACCCGTGCGGGCACGGCACGGTCTGCGGATACATCACCCTGGGAAACAGCCATCTTTTCGTATCCGACCGCTCCTGCTCAGAGCACCGCGGACTGTGCCCAGTCCCCTGCGACCGCCCGGTGCCGACGTTCGCGATTTGGAGGATATGCCGCGGAAGGTCCTGTCCAATCCCTTTTGAGGACCTGTTGCAGGCCGCTAAGACGATATTGAGATCCAGGTCCCGCCTGACCGGATGCAGGCTCGTAAGAACCGATTGCAGACCCTCGGAATCGTCCGCATACGAGGATGCGGGCTTCAGACCCGTCGGACCCGTGACCGGGGAGGGACTGGAGCATATGCTACTATTCCTATGATATACGCAAAAGGCATGACTATGGGTATGAACAATAGGGAGCAGGCGGCCGACGAGAGGTTCTCGTGCACGAGAAGGGAGCGCGCCGCATTCGAGGCAGGAATCAAGATGGCGACGATCTACCACCAGTTCGTCGGAACCCCCGTGAACGCATCCTCCGTGGAGGCGCTGGAGGAGTCCATCAGCAGATCGATCCTCGTCCAGCCCTATGTGATGTCCTGCAGCGTCAGCATCGACAGGTCCCAATTCGTCGCCGACGGGGACACCTACTCATACTTCTCCCTGACCGGCGACATGATCGACGCGGTCGTCGTCATCGACATAGACGGCACCAGCGTCCGCGCGGAGATGAGGTACGACGAGGAGCTTCAGTATCCCCTCATGTACATCTCGGACATCCAAGAGTGATCGAGGCCATCGGAATTCCACACCGTTCACACCGAGCAACAGCGTAGCCACTATCTTTCCCCTGGCGCCGTACCGATCGTTGAGATACTCGGCGGACATCACTGACGGATAGAAGAGCCTCATCTCTATACCCTCCGCACCGTCCACGCGGAACGGGAACGAGTGTATCACCGTCCTCAGCGGATGATCCGACATTGCGGTGAGGTTCAGCACTATGTTGTCCGCCAGCCATATGTAGTCATCCGATTCGTACAGATGCCTGTCCTGGCCCAGCACGTCGTGGCCGACCAGCTCCCCCCTGGTGTCGATGATGTCTATGAAGGTCTGATCGAACATCTGGAACTCGGCGCTGCAGAACATTATCAGACGGAGCGGCATCGAGCAGACCTCGTTGAGACCGGCCGGATCTATGGGCGTGAACCCCACGTTGTTCGGAGAGTATTCGATCTCGCCGACCGCCTCCTGCACGTCGTCGGAGAGGTACTCGAGACGGACCACCCCCGGGTGTGTGAGCAGTGCCTTGGAGAGCTCCGAGTAGTGCATGAGCCTGTATGGCGTAACTCATTCAAAAACAATGATGGTGGATGTAATTGTGCATAATGACCTGTTTATGTACATTTATATCCGAAGCATCCAACACCGTGCGGTTTGCGGTACCGCCACTTCGGAATGGACATAAAATACCATGTCAATTGTCGAAATAAGCCAGACCGAGAACGCAATATGTCTGGACTGCTTTAATCACGTTAAAATCAGTCCAGAGGTAATAAATATCGTGTTAACGATATTTGAGTAGCCAGTCTAATGACTAACAATTATCGAGGTTAAGATGATAACTGATATCAAAATCGGTATAACAGGGCTCCCGGGCTCAGGGAAGACCTACGCCCTGCTGAGGGTCATCGAGATGCTCAAGGAGGAGGAACTCCTCATCGGAGGTATGATCGATGAACCCATCGAGGAAGGGCGCAAGAAAACCGGTTTCACAGTGAGAAACCTTTTGACTGGTGAAAAACAGGTTTTTGCGAGCACCGAGATCGAGAGCAAACTGGTCATCGGCAAGATAGGTGTGGACCTCGCCAAGATGGAGGAGGTCGGTGTGAAGGCGATCAAGGAGGCCGTCGAGAAGTGCGACATCATCGTCATCGACGAGGTCGGCAAGATGGAGGTCGAGAGCGAGGCCTTCGTGGAGGCCGTCAAGGAATCCCTGGAAGCCGACAAGCCCATGATCATCACGCTCCACAAGAAGTCAAGGAATCCCCTGCTGCAGGACATCAGGAGGAGGGATGACGTCAGGATCCTCGAGGTGACGCCTACTAACAGGAACATCCTTCCCTACAAGATCGTCCGCCTGATGCACGGAGAGAATGTTTGATGCCTCAGGGCGTCATCATACGCGAGGGGTCGACGGACATCCTGGTGCCGGAGCTGCATTCCTCCGGAGGCCCTGGAAAGATCCAGGGCGGAGTTTTCTTCAACGAGCAGATGGCCTTCAACCGCGACATCAGCGTCATGCTGCTGCGTGCGGTCGGCCGCGACCTCACCGTCGCGGACGCCATGACCGCCACCGGTTCCAGGGCCGTAAGGATAGCCAACGAGGTCAAGGGGACGGAAGTCGTCGCCAACGACATCAGCCCTGATGCGATCCCGTACATAGAGGAGAACATCAGGATAAACTCCCTGGAGAACTGCAGGGCGTCCAATCGGAACCTTCATAATCTGTTCACGGACGAGGCATTCGACTACGTCGACCTGGACCCGTTCGGTTCACCGGCCCCGTTCGTGCAATCGGCCATCAGGGGATGCAGGAAGAACGGCATCCTAGCAGTGACGGCCACGGACACCGCACCGCTGGCAGGCGCCCATGCGCCCAAATGCAGACGCAGGTATCAGTCGGAACCTGTCAGGGGATACATGTGCCATGAAGGAGGGCTGCGCATCCTCATGTGCTTCGTCGCACGCGAGCTGGCCAAGTTCGACAGGGGCATGAAGCCTCTGCTGTCATTCTATGCGGACCACTACCTCCGCACGTACATACAGATAGAGGAGGGCGCCGAGAAGGCCGATAGGATGCTGGACCAGCTCGGATACATGCAGTACGACATGGACACCATGGAGCGCTCCCTTTCCCAGCACTACGACCCCCAGCACAAACTGGGGCCCTTTTGGCTCGGTCCCCTGCACGACCAGGAGTTCATCGGCAGGATGGACGCCTCCGGCATGGCGACGGAGAAGAGATGCAACAAGTACCTCGACCTCTGGAGGAACGAGATCGACACGGAGGTGTTCGTCTACGACATGAGCGAGCTGTCCTCCCACATCAAGATGTCCCCTCCGAAGATCGCGGATTTCATCGAGGTGCTGCGCACCAACGGGAAAGCAGCCCTCACCCACATGTCTCCCACATCCTTCAAGACCGACCTCCCGCTGGATCAGATAGTGTCGCTTTACAAAGAGGCCAGTCCCGACAACCGCGCCTGATGCATCAGTCATCGTTATATGCTGAATCCCCTTACTTCGGTACAGGTGCCTACAAATGCCTAGTCTTGCTATCATCGGTTCCCAATGGGGAGATGAAGGAAAAGGAAAGCTTACAGATTATCTGGACGAGAAATCGGATATGATCGTCCGTTTCCAGGGAGGCAACAACGCGGGGCACACCATCATCGTCGATGACAAGGTGTTCAAGCTCCACGGACTCCCGTCAGGGGTCGTGAGGCCCGGAAAGCTCGCCGTCATCGGCAACGGCGTCGTCGTGAACCTGGAGGAGCTCAGCGAGGAGATCGACCAGGTCATCGCCAACGGAGGATCCGTCGACGGGCTCAGGATCTCCGACAGGGCCCATCTCATCATGGGATACCACAAGAAGCTGGACGGCGCAGAGGAGAAGTACCGCGGCAAGAACAGCGTCGGTACCACCAAGAAGGGTATCGGACCGACCTATCAGGACAAGATCGCAAGGATCGGGTTCAGGGCAGGGGACCTTCTGGAGGAGGACCTCCTCAAGGAGAAGATCTCTTTCATCCTCCCGTACAAGAAGGATCTCATGGATATGATGGACGCAGAGAAGTGCAACTGCACCGAGGAGTCCCTGCTGTCCAAGATGCTCGGATGGAAGGACCAGATCGGCAAGTACATCTGCGACACGTCCGTGCTCATCAACGAAGCCCTCGACGAGGGAAAGAACGTGGTCTTCGAGGGAGCGCAGGGCGCCATGCTCGACATAGATCACGGTACATATCCCTATGTCACCTCATCTGCAACATGCGGCGGAGGCGTCTGCACCGGTGCCGGAGTCGCCCCCAGCAGGATCGACAAGATGGTCGGTATCGTCAAGGCCTACACCACCCGTGTAGGAGAGGGACCCTTCGTGTCCGAGCTCAGCGGCGAGGAGGGGAAGGCCCTCCAGCAGAAGGGAGGAGAGTTCGGAGTCACCACCGGAAGGGGAAGGAGATGCGGATGGCTGGACCTCGTTGTAGTGGAGCACTCCTCTAGGCTATGCGGATTCACATCACTCGGAATTACGAAGATCGATGTCCTGAACGACATCCCTGAGCTCCCCGTGTGCGTCGCATACGAGATCGACGGAGAGGAGGTCAAGCACTTCCCTGCATCCATCGCCAAGCTCAACAGGGCGAAGCCCGTCTACGAGACCTTCAAGGGCTGGAAGGGATGGGACAACACCATGGATGTCGTGAAGGCAGGATACGACAACCTCCCCGGAGAGATGAGGGAGTACATCGAGTTCATCGAGAAGTACCTGAAGGTCCCCGCGGACCTGATCAGCCTCGGACCCGACAGGGACGAGACCATCGACCGCAAGAAGGACTGGTGGAGCTGATACCATGTGCCCCACCGTATGCAACGTCAAGGCCGGCGTCTGCGGCATGAGCTCCAAGATCATCGCCACGGCATCAGACGACATGATGACTGTCGATGTGGTCATCGAGAGCGACTGCCCCATGGTCCAGAAGATGAGCCCCATCGAAAAGGTGAACCCGTATGATGCGATCGCACAGCCGTTCAACGGTTCCGTGATCTACGACAAGGCCTCCCAGTGCATCCGTCACACCGCATGCCCCGTGCCCTGCGGCATCGTGAAGTGCATAGAGGCGGAATCCGGAATGGGACTCAAAAGGTCTGTAAGCATCGATTTCGAATGAGAAACCAGGCGGGGAGACCCGCCTATTTTTGATGTTTTGTTAAGAAGAGCCCCCGAAGGGGCCCGATTATCTGCGATCACTGGTTGGATTTCCAGAGGCCGTGCTTGTTGCAGTACTCCCAGGCCTTGATCTCCTTGGCATCCGTCTTGAAGAACGCCTCGGGAGCGTCGCCGGGCTTGAGGTACTTCCTCATCATGATTCCGTCGGCGCAGATCTGGATGTAGACGATGTAATGGTCCTCTGCCATGGGGTGGGCCGTTTCCTTTCCGACCTTGACGAGGACTCCTCCGTCCTGCTTCTCGATGTAGGGGACGTGCTTCTCGTTCTTGAAGTCGTCAGTCTTGGGCTCCAGGGAGACCATGGGCTCTCCGCAGCAGGAGGGTGTGCATCCTGCCTTGTAGATGAGGTCCACTGTCGTCGCACATTTCGCGCATTTGTAGATTACCATATCGTTACCTCGCAAGGGAATCGTGCAGTGCAGATATTATGGTTGCTGATGGCCCTTCGGATATTATGACGGACCTGCGGCCATCAAAGCTCGAAGAACATCTCGGACCTGTCCCTCTTCTTGGAATGCCATCCGAGAGGCTTGGATTCCGGCGAGATGTGGCCAATCTGGAGCATGGCCACCAGCTCCGTCCCCTTCATCTCCGGGAATATCTCGTCCTGGAGATTCGTATCGAAATCGCTCACCCATACGGCACCGAGTCCGATATCCTCGGCCATCAGCCAGGCCTGCATGGTCGCGGCTGCCGCATCCACCACGCTGTGGTTGCTGCCATCGCTCTTCCTGACCCATCCTTCCTCTGGCACCGCACAGATGGCTATCGTGAGAGGGGCGTTGTAGTGGTATTTGGTGATCCTCTTCACACCTTCAAGACGGTCCTTGCTCCTGATCGTCCATACTCTGAGAGGCTGCTTGTTCTGTCCGCTGGGAGCGACATATATCGAATCGAGGATCTTCTGGATCTCCTCATCGGAGACGGGTTCCTCTGTGAATTTCCTTACGGAGTAGCGCTCGTTGACCAACCTGTCGAATTGCATAATAACACCTGATCGCATTGCGGAACCGCACTGATGCGCTTCCGCTGCCTTTGTTCATGCCATGTAATCGCCGTTAATATGTATTTGCTAGATCTATGAGGCATCACTGGACCCTGTGCCGGACCCGACTGGCGATACCACTCTTCGTTCTTTCTATGAGAAAGGCGAGATGATCGAGCCAAGTGTATTATACCGCCGGGCCGATGGCCACCGCATGGAGATACCTGCATTCTTTACCACCTACGATGACGATGGCATGCACGTCTCCAACGGACATTTCACACCGACGAACCTGAGAGCGGATGACAGGGCCAAGCCGTTCTCCGAAGTGGTCCCCGAAGCGATCAACAGAGAGATCAGGCAGCCGGTCGTCGTCATGGACTGCAACAGCTTCGCCCAGAGGGGGTTCTCGGAGAAGGTCATGAAGCACCTCAGGATCCCCGGAGCGGACGTGTGGTTCATGACATGCATCAACACCGTCGACGACGTCTTCGATGCGTTCAACAGGGATGCCACGTTCGTGCTCGCCCCTTACCACATGATCTACAACGATTACGAACTCAAGGACATCATCGATGTGTCGGATTCGGTCGTGCCCGTGATATTCGTCAGCAAAGGGAAGGCGGTCATACGCGGACGCAGGAGGACCGATGTCACCGCGGTTTTGGACAAGCTCGTGGACCTCGGCTATTACCGCAACTGCGTGCTGGACACTGACGACAGCGTTGACGCGTACACGTGGTCCATCATAGCCTCCGACTACCCCTCGACCATCCCGTTCGTGGACAACCCCTCCCGTCTGGAAGGGCACAAGCACGTCATAACCCCATATCTTCTCTGACAGATGCCATAAGGTCGCTCACAGCGGACCCTACATCCACATCGCCCGAATCCGTATCCGGGATCTTCGCGGAGCCCAGGTACCTCATGCCTATCGTCAGGCACATGGAACGGAGGATCCTCTCGGTCACCTCGAAGAACGGTTCTTTGCTTCCTCCGCACAGCAGCCCTATGCAGAATCTCGGATGCGGCAGGGCAGCATCGTACCAATACGGCTGCAGACGGTCCATGGCGGTCTTCAGAAGGGATGACGGCGCACTGAAATGCAGCGGTGTCGCGAGCACGAGCAGGTCGGATGACGAGATCGAATCGTAGATCTGCGACATATCGTCCTCGATGACGCATCTCCCGTCGGAGCATCCCCTGCAGTCCCTGCAGTGCCCAATGTCCATGCGCGAGACGATGAACGTCCTGACATCGCAACCGCGGTCGGACAGGATCCGGCCAGCATGATTGCACATCCTGATGGTGACTCCATCGACATCCGCCGAACCGCATATGATTGTCACAGACACCATGCATGAGGAATCGGCGGGCCGATATAATAGATGTCTGACACATCCCTCATGACCGCCAGGATGCCCGTTTTGGATGTATGGGCTTTATAACTTGTCGCCTATACGTTGTCGAAGAGGTGGAGCAATGCACAAAGATTTCCTTAAAGCGAAGATGGTGGAATTCCCGAGGAACATCATCGCCGGGCACGATGTTCTCGAAGAGGTGAAGAACATCTGCATCAACATCCACAGCGGAAGCACCGGCACCATCATAACCGGGGAGACCACGGACAAGGCCGCAGGGAAGGCCGTCCAGGAATACCTTGACGGATACGACATCGACACGTGCATCACAGGCAACGCCACCGTTGAGAACATCGAGAAGGCAGAGGAACGCATCAAGGAATTCGGCTCCACATTCATACTTGCGGTCGGCGGCGGCAGCAAGATCGACATCGCCAAGATCGCATCGATGCATCTCAACCTCCCGTTCATCAGCATCCCCACGTCCGCGGCCCATGACGGCATAGCATCCAACAGGGCCTCGATCAAGTCCGACAATGGGAGCAAATCCATCGAGGGCGCATCACCAATGGGAGTGATCGCCGACACCAGCATCATCTTCAAGGCCCCCTACCGCTTCCTGGCATCCGGGTGCGCGGATGTGCTTTCCAACTTCAGCGCGCTCCGCGACTGGAAGCTCGCCTCCAACCTGAGGGATGAGAGCTTCAGCAGGTCTGCATACTCCTTCTCGCTGTTCGCGGCGGAATCCATGATGGATGCCGCGGACTTCATCAGGCCCAACCTGGAGGAGAGCGTCTGGCTGGCCATCAAGCCGATCATCGTATCGGGGATATCCATGTCGGTCGCCAGGAGCTCCAGGCCGACCAGCGGTTCGGAGCACATGATCTCCCACACCATCGACCTCATGTATCCCGGAAGGGCCATGCACGGGGAGCAGTGCGGCGTCGCATCCATCGTGACATCGTACCTGCAGAAGGGCGACTGGGAGGAGCTCAAGCACGCGCTGCTGAACATCGGTGCGCCCACACAGGTATCGGAGCTCGGACTCACCGAGGATGAGTTCATCGAGGCCGTTGCAAACGCGCACAAGATACGCTCAGACAGGTACACGATACTGGGTGACAACGGAGTGCCCAGGGATGTCATCGAGGACGTATGCATAAGGACGGGGGTGTTCTGATGCAGATAACGCTTGTAGGGAAGGACAGCGCCAAGGTCGGATACGAGTTCTATTATCTTGGCCCGATCGAGGAATGCTCCGACTGCAAATTCCAGAAGGTGTGCTTCAACCTCGAGGAGGGTGCAAAATACACCGTGACGGCGATAAGGCTCCAGGAGCACGAATGCCACGAGTACGACGGCGATTCCGTTTCTGTGGTCGAAGTGGAGAAGATCCCCACCAGGGCCACCGTCGGCAAGAGGCAGGCGCTGGAAGGCAGCAGGATCACGTACAAGGGCTCGGAATGCAAGAACATCTCATGCGAGCACTACGGTGAATGCCACCCTATAGGAAAGACCGCAGGGAGCAAGTACCTCGTCCAGAAAGTAGACGGGGACGTCGACTGCCCCCTGGGTGAGAGATTGGTTTACGTCGATCTGCTCTGATCAGAACTTCTCGCCGGTGATCCTCTCGAACATGTCGACATACAGCTTGCTGACACGGTCGACTATGTCCTGGGGAAGCGCGGGTATGTCGGGCTCGGCCTGACCGGCGTCGCGGGCCGCATACAGCTTCTCGTGGTATCCGGTCTCGCGGTAGTACTGGCGCACGAACTCCTTCGACAGCTGGACAATCCTGCCCTTGGCGAACTCGTCGGCGTCCCACCAGCGGTCTTCGTCGAGGGTACCGAAGGTGTCGATGACCATCAGCTTCCTGTCCTTGTCGAAGGCGAACTCCTTCTTTCCGTCGCAGTGGATGAGTCCTCTCTTGCCGGCCTCCCTGTCGATGATCTCGTCGATCCTAAGGACGGTCCTCTTGATGTTCTCAAACTCCTCGTCGGTGAGTCCGGCCATCTTCTTGGCCTCCTCGTCGGTGAGGTTCTCGTCGTGGGCCTCCAGCTTCGTGGTGCACTCGATGAACGGCTTGGGGAGCTTCTCTCCCTCCTTGACCACATGGCCCGCAGGGAATCCGAGGTCCTCGGCCTTGACCTTGCCGGACTTGATCCTGTCCATGAGGGAGCCTGCGGCGTAATACCTGCAGATGACCTCGAGGGGGATCAGGTAGTTCTTGGTGGTCGTGTCGATCTTGCTGTAGTCCCTGATGATATCCACTCTCTTGACCCTCATCCTATCGGGGGAGGGCTCGCTGATGAAGTGGTTGTTGATTCCTTCCTTGGTGAGCAGTCCGAACCAGTACTTGGCGGTCCTGCACAGCGTCTCGCCCTTGTGGGGGATCTGGGACGGGATGATCTTGTCGAAAACCGAGATGTTGTCCGTGTAGGCGAACTCCAGCGTGTCCGCATCCACCTCGTAGACTTCCTTGACTTTCCCAGTCATGAGCTTCTTCATGATGCTGGGAACTGACAGCGCATAGATAAGGGTTTAGAACGTCTCCGTGCCGATGGTCCAGGACCTCATATCGACCGTTATGAGCTTGCCCTCGTTGTCGGTGCCGATGCCCGAGATGATCTTCAGGACTTCCAGCGCCTGCATGGAGGCTATGTTGGCGGTAGCTGCGCCTACCGAGGGGACTATGATGTCCTGATCGGCCTTGTCCCCGACGACCTCCCTGAGGCTCTTCGTCCTTCCGGGAACGCATACTGCGATCTGTCCTACCAGCCCGTTGACCCCGCCGTGCACAACGGGGACACCCATCCTCTCCGCCAGGTCGGACAGTATCAGTTTGGATTCGTTGGAATCCAGGCAGTCCACGAGGATGTCGCATCCGCTGAACAGGTCGCCGTTCAACTCTGTGAGGGGCTCCGCGTTGGACTGCACCTCGGCACTGGGGTTGAGAGCTAGGATCCATTCGGCCGAGATGACCGACTTAGGCCTGTAGTCCCCCGCGGCATAGATGAACTGCCTGTTCAGATCGGGAAGCTCCGGAGTCCTATGGTCGCACAGGATGAAATGGGTGACGCCGGCAGCGCAGAGCTGCGTGATGACGTTCACCCCCAGACCTCCGCATCCGACCACGCCCACCACAGCGGACATGATCCTATTCTGACCTTCCTCTCCGAATACAGGCAACTGACGTTCGAACCTCATAATCTTCCCTCCACCATATCCTTGAGCATCGACAGCGCCTCCGACACCGTCTGGGAACGCACGGATGCCCTGTCCCCTTTGAAGATGTTGCGTGCGACTACGGTGCGCGGGCCGTCCGCCACCGCTATGTACACCAGGCCGACAGGCTTGGTGTCTGTGGCCCCGCCCGGTCCGGCTATGCCGGTGACCGCCACCGAATAGTCGCTGCGGTATGCCCTGATCGCACCGAGGGCCATCTCCCTCGCCGTCTCCTCGCTCACCGCTCCGTGGGCCAGGAGCGTATCATGCGAAACTCCGAGGACCCTCTCCTTGGCATCGTTGGAATAGGTCACCGCCGAGCCCATGAACACGTCCGATGCGCCAGGGATGTCGGTTATGGTCGAACCTATCATCCCTCCGGTGCACGATTCTGCTGCGGACATGGTCCTGCCCTTGGCCCTCAGGGCCTCGAGGAGCGATACGGGATCGCAGCGGGAATCCATCGGAACCACTGCTTATCTGCTTGATCCTGTTCACGCCGTCGATGTCCTCTATGACCTTGGCCACAGGCTTGGGCACCAGGGAGCGCCATTCCTCGTCGTTGCAGATCCTCTTCCTGATCTCCGTGCCGGAGAAGATGTCCCTGTTGTACAGCGGGGATGCCCTGACATCGAAACCTGCTTCCTCGAACAGGCGCCTGGTCAGGGGGTTGTTGGAATAGACCCTCCTGAACGGCGGTACCAGGGACACCACATGGGCCACCCAGATGGGATACCTGTTGAGGTCCTCGATGGGCACGATGCTGTAGTTGTCGATCCCGGCCTCCCTCAGGGACTTGTTGATCATCATGTACCTCTCACCGGCGGTGAACGGGTTCTCCGCAGTGTGGGAGCATTGCGCGCTTCCAATACCGATAGTAATATGCTCGGACTCTGCGGCACACTTGCTGATGACATCCATGTGACCCTTGTGCAGCGGCTGGAACCTTCCAACCACCAAAGAACAGTTGTCGTAATCGGAGTTCATTCGTATCATTCTCTGACGGCAGTACGATCGGTTCGTCCATGAAGCCGATCTCGTCAGCCGAATATCCTTCGAATACATATAACGCCTTTATCAGACCGCTCTCGAAAGCGTACGAACATACGATGCACAATGCCTGCATGACCTCCAGACCGTGCACGATATCGACGGCCAACTCCCTGATGAGCTGATGGAAGTCCTCCTTGTATGCGCTCCTGTCTATGACGCTGTCGCACTCGCGGACCCCTTTGAGGTACTGGGAAACGGCAGCGCTAGTAACACCGAAAAGCTTGGCGACTTGGACCTGCGTCATACCATGCGTCATCACGAGCTCCTTGGCGATGGCCCCTTTGGCCACCGGAAGCACGTGTGAAACTATAATTTCGCATGGTATTTTCAATTCGCCAACTCCATTTTCACAATTACCTCATGTCATATAAAGAGAACTAAAAAGGAGTGTTAATATTGACTGTATGAAGACACTAACAAAATCGTGTTACCGAAGGAATCGCTCAAACATGCCACGGAGTGTCCCAAGTCCAAGGTCTTATGACGTCCGTGTACACCGCGAGGCCGACGACGGCGGATTCCGCTCCAGCCGACGAGAGTATCCTCGCATCCTCCTGCGACGTGACCCCTCCGGAAGCGATGACCTTGCACGGGCATCTGCCAATGAAGTCCCTCGCCTGCTTCTCATCGATCCCCTTGCGCTGACCTTCGACGTCGACGTTGGTGTTGAGGACCGCGGCAAGAGGGAGGTCCCTGATCCTGTCGAACATGTCCTCGATGCTCATGCCCGCTGATTCCTGCCAGCCCTTGATGGCGATCTTGCCGGCCTTGGTGTCCATGGACAGGACGATCTTTCCCGGATGCAGGTCGGCCATCTCCTCGAGCCACTCGGGCTCCTTGACCGCCTTGGTCCCGACTATGATCCTGTCCACTCCTGCGGACACCAGATCGTCGATGGTCTCCCTGTCCCTGATGCCCCCTCCGATCTCGGTAGGGACTCCGAGCTCCTTCGTTATCCTCTTGAAGACCTCGAGGTTGTTCGACTTGCCGAACGCGGCATCCAGATCTACAAGGTGGAGGTAATCCGCGCCCTTCTCGATCCATGAGGATGCGACCTTCATCGGATCGGGTATGACAATCTGCTGACTTCCGGGTTTTCCCCCTACCAGCTGGACCACCTGATGGTCCATGACATCGACAGCGGGGATGATCCTCACAGCTGACCCTCCGCGAAGGTGATGAAGTTCTGGAGGAACCTCCTGCCGGAGACGCTGCTCTTCTCCGGGTGGAACTGGGTACCGTAGGTGTTGCCCTTCCTGAAGAAGGACTGGAATGTCTTGCCCTCGTACTCGGTGGTGCCGATCGTGAGGGAATCGTCCTCTGGCTTCCCGTAGTAGGAGTGCACGAAGTAGAAGTTGTTGTCAGCGATGCCGTCGAACAGAGGATCGTCGGTGACGACCTGGTTCCATCCCATGTGGGGGATCATCCTGCAGTCGAGCTTCCTGACACGGCCGTCGTAGAATCCGAGACCGGGCGATGTGCCCTCGTCACTGCCTTTGAACAGGATCTGCATCCCTATGCATATCCCCAATGCGGGCGTTCCGTCGGCCAGCATCCTGCAGATCTCCTCCCTGTAGGGTATGAGCTTCTCCATCGTCCTGTCGAACGCTCCGACCCCGGGGAAAACGATGCATTCCGCATCCAGCACGTCGCGGATGTCATCGACGATGGTGACATTGGCTCCGCAGTTCATCAGGGAGTGCTTGATGGAGTAGAGGTTCCCCACTCCGTAGTCGGTGATGGAGATGTTCAGCGGCATCCTGAGATCACCTCTTCAGCCTTCTCCAGAAGAAGCCTGTTGTCCTTCTCGGTGCCGACTGTCGTCCTGACGCAGTTCTCTGTCCTGCGCTTCGCGCCGAAGTCCCTGATGAGGACGCCGCGCTGCTTGAGACCGTCCACCAGGACCTTGTGGTCCACTGGCGATCTGGCGAGTATGAAATTGGAATCCGATGGGAACGTCTCGAAGCCCAGCTTCCTCAGACCTGCATCGAGCTTGGGCCTCTGCTCCTTGACCATGGCCACGCTGCGCCTGATGAACTCCTGATCCTTCACCGCCGCGATGGCCGCTCCCTCGCTCACCATATTGAGCGAGTAGGGGATCTTCACGCAGAGCATCATGTCCGCCAGGGACTTGTTGGTCACCGCGTATCCTATGCGGAGGGCGGCCATGGCGTATGCCTTGGAGAACGTCCTCAGAACGATGAGGTTGTCGAACTCCTCCACGCGCCTGACGAAGGATTCGTCCGCATACTCGGTGTACGCCTCATCCACGACGACGATGCCGTCGAACCTGGAGAGGATCTCCTCTATGTCCTTCCTCCTGAAGCAGTTCCCGGTGGGGTTGTTGGGCGACGGCATGATGGCCACCTTGGCATCGCTCCTGACGATGCCGTCCACATCCAGCTGGAAGTCCTCGGTCAGATCGACCTCGTTGACCTTCCCGCCGTTGAGCTTTACGAAATAATCGTACAGGGTGTACGAGGGAACGGGGACGACGGAGTTGTCCCCCATGTTGGTGAACGTCTTGAATACGACATCCAGCATCTCGTCAGATCCGTTGCCGGCGATGATATTGTCCGTCTCCAGCCCGTACAGTTCAGCCAGCGCCTGCCTGAGACCGTCGGAGTACGTGTTGGGGTATCCGTTGAGGTTCCACGAGTTCTCGCGCAGGTACTTCTCCGCAGCTGGGTTGGAACCGAGGACGTTCGTGTTGGTGTCCAGCCTCAGCTCACCGTGGAGTTCCGGGTTGTAGTACCTGGTGAAGTCCCTGGTCGTCTCCCTCATGACGCTCCTGTCCATGTCAGTTCACCAGCCTCTCGATGGGCGTGGTGAGGATGCCTTTCGCACCCAGCCTCTTCAGGTCCGCTATGGCCCTGAACACGTCCTTGCCGTCGATAACGGCGTGGACTGCCAGATATCCGGGGTTGCCGGCGATCTCGAGCACTGTGGGTCCGCCTATTCCAGGCAGGATGCTCTCGACCTCCTTCAGCTTGTCCTTGGGGATGTCCGCCATAAGGTACTTCTTGTCCTCGGCGATGATGACGCTCTCGAACGAGTCGACAACATCCTGGATGAATTGACCCTTCGACTCGATGGCCGCATCGGAGGCGATGACGACGGCCTGCGACTCGATGATGGACCCGACCTCGACCAGCCTGTTGGTCTTGAGCGTGGATCCGGTGGACACCAGGTCCACGATGAAATCAGCGACACCGAGGTAGGGCATGATCTCGCATGCGCCCGTGACAGTGATGATCCTCATTTCCTTGCCCATCTCCTGGAAGTACTTCCTGGTGAGGTTGGGGAAGGATGTTGCAACCTTGGAACCGTTCTTGATCTGGGATGCATCGGTTATGCCCGACTTCTCCGGAACAGCGACGGCGAGATGACAGAATCCGAACTGCAGGTCGAGCAGCTTCCTGAGATCCTTGCCCGATTCGGCGGTCTCGTCTATGCCCGTGATTCCCATGTCGATGGCCCCCTCCGCCACGAACACGGGAACGTCCTGCGCCCTGACGAATATGACCTCGATATCCTGATTCTTGGCCTTCAGGTAGAGCCTCCTTCCGATGTCGTCCCCGAGATCGATCCCCGATCTGGCGAGAAGCTCGATGGCCCTCTCATTCAGCCTGCCTTTGTTCGGAACACCTAGTCTGAGTGTCATTTCTGTCCTCACTCGTACTATTAAAAATAATATAAAAAGGGTAGCGAAGCAACCAGCCCTCGTTGGAAACGGTCATTCGGTGACCAGATTCAGTCCGATGACGCCCGCCAGGAGCACCCCTATGGAGATGAAGCCGAATATGTTCGGGACATCGCCCATGGCTATGCTCACGATGACCGCCCCTATGGCGCCGATGCCCACCCATACCGCGTAGGAAGGTCCGGTGGGGAGCCCTTTGTCGAGCGCTTTGTAGAGGAATATGACGCTGACAGGCATCACAGCAAGCGTGACGATGGTCCAGAACGGGTCGGTGAACGTCTTTGAGAAGCTCATGGTCGTCGCCCATACGGTCTCGAAGATGCCTCCGATGAAGATGTAGATCCACAGCTTGTTCATGCTACCACCGTCGATAGTTCTAGTCCGACCACGCCGGCGATGATCATCAGCACCAGTAGGATCTTGATGCGTTCGACCTTCTCCTTGAACAGGATGATCCCGACCAGCATGGCGAACACGGCGCCCAGCCCGGTCCAGATGGAGTAGGCGACACCGACGGACATGTCGTCCGCCATGGCAAATGCCAGGCACATGGGGCTGGCGTACATCATGATGACCGTGAAGATGAACCAGAATACCGAGTGCTTCTCGCTGTACTTCTTCAGGCCGATGACCCACATCGGTTCAAGCATGCCGCCGAATATGACCCATGCCAGACCTACCAATCCCATGGCGACCACCTAGACGCAACCAGTATTAACGCCGTTCGGTCCCTGTCGGACGGGTGTTCCGCCCAAGGGAATTCATTGCTTCATTGTGAACAATGCGCTGTTGACGGCCATCATCGCAGTTCCGATCTCCAGCGGGTCGTGTATGATCGCCTTGGCCTTCTTCCTGCCCTCCTCGTCAAAGTAATGGGGGACTCCGGGGGTGGAGACGACCGCGCCTTCCATGATCAACCTTCCGGGGAATATCGCGGGTGCGGCGTTCAGTATGTATTTGTGGGACGACAGTGCGGACTCCACATCCTGCAGGGCCTTCACACCGAACTTCTCCTCCAGGGCCTTGGCCTTCTCGAACTTGATGTCCGTGACGGATACGTTGGCTCCCCAGGACTTGAGGATCTGCACCGCCTCTGTACCGACGAGGCCGGCGCCGATGACCAGGACATCCTTCCCCTTGACCCCGCCTGCGGCGTTCTTCAACGCCACCGCATATCCCATCGCGGTCCCCCAGGAGTTGTTGGTGCTCCTGGCGGCATGGACGTTGTAGGCGACGAACATCGCATCGTCAGCCATCATGATCATGTCCACGCCGTCGTTGATCGCCTGGGAGAATCCGTTGACATCCGTGCCCTTTGTGACGTAGCTCTGCATGCCGAGCCTCTTGACGATGGCATCCACCGACTGCGAGAATCCGCCGATGACACCCATACCGGATGTGATGGGGATCACGGCGACCCTGACCTTGGAGAAATCGACGTCGTGGTCGACGCCTGCCCCCTCCAGGGCGATCTGCTTCACGGTCTTCCCGCACATCTTCATGAGCTTCGAATCAAGGTCTATGGTGTCATCAGGCACCCCTTCTATGAGATCGGGCGTTAGTCTTGTCATCAGATCATCTCCGGCGTTCCGTCGAGGAACTCATCCAGCGAGCATTCATCCAGGGCCTTGGATATGCATGCGGCCGCCTTCTCGTCGGCCTCCTGCTCCGTCCTTCCCGTGCTTATGAGGGTGGCGTGCCACTCATCCTTCCCGGGCTCGTAATCGGTGATGGAGTTCTCGGAACCGAACAGCCCGGGCTCGAATCTCGGCCTCACGACATGTCCGAACTCCTTCTCTCCGCTGGAACGCAATTCGCCGTTCTTCAGGTATATATGGCGGTAAACGGCGCATCCGCCTGTAGATCCCCTTCCTGCAGGCTTCCCCAGGGCCGTGGTGACAAGCTCCTCAAGAAGGTTTATCCCCGTGGCCGCCTGGATGGCGGCAGGTGTCTGGCTGGGGATGCGTGCATCGATCTCCAGGACCCTCAGGCCCCTGGGCGTGAGTATGGCCTCTACGTCCATCAGGGCGTTGAGCCCGATGGCCTCGGCCACATCGATGCCTATCTTCCCGAACAGGTCGCAGTCATCCTGCGACATGATGTTGGGGTTGCATCTGACCATCTTGCAATCGTAATTGAAATCCAGACATACCTCGGTGGTGACGTAGGAAGTGGCCTTGGTACCGTTGCCTATGACCTCTATGGACACGCTCTTGCCGTGCACGAACTCCTGGATGACAGGTTCGTCATGCAACGCCTTCACCGTCTCCAGCCCCCTCTTCACATCGTCCTCGTTGTAGGCGACGCTGACGCCTATGCTCCCGCTCTGGGAGGCGGGCTTCACTATGGCGGGGAACCCGCAATCCGGCCACGGCCGCGGCAGGGGGACCCCTACGGATGCCATGATCTCGTTGGACCTGTTCTTGGAACTTGAGATGTTGTACGATGCCAGGTCGAAGAGCAGCGGCACGCCCATCCTGTCCTTCATGCCGTCCAGCACCTTCAGGAGATCCATCTCCTCGCATGCGGGTATGACGGCGTCGCATCCCTGGAAGATCCTCAACGCCCCTTCGGGATCCTTGGTGGGATCCAGGTTGATCGGTTCGTCGCACAGCGACATCGCCGGCGCCCCGGGTTTCCTGTCAAGGACGATGGTCTCGTACCCGGCGGCCTTGGCCAGCAGCACGGCCTCCATTCCCTGGAGCGCCCCGCCGACGATGGCGATCCTCATCAGGCCACCCTCTTGGGCCTGTGCTCGTTGAGAAACGATCTGTACTCCGCCGAGGATGCGTGGTGGTGGCCCATGTCCTCGAGCATCTCGAACACATGCTCGACGGAACGGTTGCCGTTCTCGATGTCCAGCTCGTGCTGCGCCACTCCGGCCAGATGCTTGCTGGGAGGGACGATGGATGTGACCACGTTGGCCCCGGCGTTGATTCTCGTCTTCAATCCTGCGATGCCCTCGACATCGAGGCTGCACGGGATCAGCTTGTCCTGGTTGAGGAGCCTCATGATGGCGATGGCCTTCAGCTCCTCCGTCGAATCGTAAGGTGTGAAATCCTGCATAGGGGTGCCGACCTGCGGCACGAACGTCATCGCACGCACCTGGCCGCAACCCAGCGAGCTCATCTCCTGGATGGTCTCCGCCCTGTCCCTGACCGACTCCCCGAGACCGATCATCATACCGTCCTCCGCCAGAAGCCCGGCCTCCATGGCCCAGACCTTCTGGTTGCGGCGGTCGTCGTAACTCTGGTTCAGCCTCAGCTTCTCGAACAGGGGCCTGTTGTACGTCTCCTGATAGCAGGCGTACCAATCCGCACCGGCATCCCTAACTATCGAGAACATCTCCTGCGGCAGCGCACCCGGGGACGCCATGATGTTGATGCCGACCTCGTCGTGCACGGAGGAGATTATGTCGAGGAGCTTGGAGTAGCCGTCGGCATACATCGTGGGGTCCTCGCCCATCGTCAGGTCGGACAGGTTTATCCCTGCATCCTGCAGGCTCGCGGAGAGCTCCACGATCTCCTCCTTCGTCTTCCTGTAACGGTCGATGCCGTTGTTGGTTGCCCTGTAGTAGCAGAACGTGCAGTTGTTCTTGCAGTATGTGGAGAAGTATACGAAACCGTATGTGAAGATCTTCTTCCCGAACTCCCTGTCCCTGACCCTTCTCGCGGCGGCGTAAAGCTGCTCGAGGTCCGCAGGGTCTTTGGCGGACATCAGCTCGAAGATCTCGTCGGTGGTCAGCTTCCCTGTCCTTTCGGCCTTGGCGACGGTCTCTGCTATCATGGCGATCAGTCCATCTTGTATCCGTTGAGGTATGTGATGCTCTTGCCGGTCTTCTTCGCGTTGCTCTTGCCGTTCTTCAGCATGAGCAGGCGCTCGAGACCGAATCCTATTCCTGCCCAGGGCTCGTGGATGTCGTGAGCGGGGTCGAGCTTGTGCGGGCCTATTGCGCCGGAAGCGACCTCAGTGCCGTCGATCTCCACGTCCAGCGTCTCCACGTAAACGTCAGATTCCTCGCGGGATGTGGTGTACTCCACGCCTACGGCGGACATGATGTCGTCGATGTACATCTTCAGGTGGTCCATGGCATCCCCGTCGGGTCCGAGCTCGACCAGGTTGAGCATCGTGAACTCCTCCAGATGCGTGGAGCTCTTGGACTCCTTCCTGAAGCACGATCCGATTTCGAATATCTTCACCGGACCGTCGGTGTGGTCCCTGAGCTCCCTCATGACCCTGTACAGGTTCATGGCGTGCATGGGCCTGAGGGCCCTCTTGTCATCTATCCAGAAGACCTGCTTGAAGAGCGGGTGGTCCTCCGTGATGGTCATCTTGGCGAGAGCCGCCTTTGAAACGAAGATGGGTGTGTGCACCTCGATGAAACCGCGGGATCTAAGCTTGTCCCTGATTCTGTTCTCCAGGTCGGTCAGGTCGTTGCGGGGATTGGCGATCACATCCTTGAGGCCTTTGTCGTTGGCCGATTTGAGCTTTGAGAACTGGCTCGAGAACTCCTTGTCCCTGGCCGCAGCATCCTCGAACTCAGCATCCGACCAATCGTTGTCCCCGTATTCCATCAGATGCTGTATCTGAGAATCTGTGAACTTGACACCCATGTTATCTACCGTAATGATGGCGAAAGGCCGGGGGGTCGAACCCCGCTTACAGGTTTTAGAGACCCGTTTGCTCGCCGGAGCGCCCTCCAACGTGGGGTAAAGTTTGATGTTCATATATAAAGATTTCGCAAAAATCCCGCTTTCTTTATATATTTCACATTTAGCATGTAGACTGGGCAACGATCACAGATTGGAATTGACAGTATAGAGTGCGCACTGTCCGATAACCTCAAAGCAGCTCGTCTACGCCTACATGGTGCGACGTATCGGCTTTCAACTATAAAACCGATTCAGAAATCTATACCGCAGTTGGACAGGATGTTCAGAGCGCTGTCGTAGACGGAGATGTACTCAGCGTTCGGCTTAATGCTCTCCACATCGTACGATTCCTGGAAGGTCTTGCTCTTGGGAGGCTGGTAATAGGATTTCTCATACCAGTTCAGGACCCTCTCCACGATGTCGTTCACCTCGGACACCTCCATGCCGCATGCGGCCATGGACGCCTCGCCCATCATCCTGGCCTCCATTCCGGTGACCATATCGATCCTGACCCCTTTGGCGGATGCCACTCCCGAGAGCAGCTCCCTTCCGGATGCGGTGTCGCACATGGCCTGGGCGGCGATCTCAAGAAGGTTCATCTCCGTACAGGGTCCGGCCATGGTGTAGTACTGGTTGGCCAACAGAAGATCAGTGTTAGTGTCCAGGGCCATGGCCGTGTGGGCCGCGACCTGCAGGGACTGCCTGTTGGTCGTGGTACCCCACCTCACATGGATCGGTCCGCCCAGGTGTATGTCCGCGTTGAGAAGCGCGAAGGAAGCTATCGATGTGGCGACATCGCAGATGGCGGTCTCCTCGACGCCTCCGCAGTACCCTCCGACGATAGGCATCTGCTCGATGAGGATGTTGTCACCCGACATATGCCATGCGGCGATCATGTTCAGCATCGACATGTCGATCTTCAGCTCGTTCAGCTGGGAGCATTCATGGAGATCGGAATGCTTCATACCCGTCTGGTCGTGCAGGTCGGCGACGATGCGTCCCTGCGGAGTCAGAGGGGTCTGGGGGCCCTAGATGGCAAGACCCGGCCTTCCCGCGGAGTACAGTGCATTATGGACATAGCTCAGCTCCGCCAGAGTGGCCCTGACCTCCCACGGGGTGTTCTTCACGGCCGTGTGGCCCTTGACCGTGCTTAGCACACCGGTCACGATGGAATCGACGACAGGCTCCTGCGCGTACGACTCTATTACAGTAGAATATATCTCCTCGGAAAGAGGGGCTCCGGTGGGTCCGCCCTCTATCACGGGCTTGTTGATGACGTTGCCCCTGCGGGCCGCGCACTCGACAGAATCCTTGCCCTCTCCGAGAGTAAGCTTCTTGGGGGCCATCTTCAGACCCTCGTAGATCTCATCCTCTGTGATCTTCATGCGTGTCCCTGTATCTATATTGTAGATACCTGTAGTGATGAGGAGGTCGATACCCGCGACGAACAGGCGGTCGATGAGATCCTGATCCTCAGGGATGATCTTGTTGCCGAACTTGATCCCGTAGCGCTTCTTCATCAGAGCTACCGCATTGGGGACGATGTAGCTGTCCCAATCCTTCTCCAGGATCCTGTCTCCGTCCACGAAGCGGTTGTACGTATCGAAAACATCGACATATCTGCGTGCGGTCATGATGTTGCCTCCCTAGATGCCTCGCGGAACGGACGGACGGGGACGTACTCCGTTGTTAAAGTACCATTAAGACTGCTGTCCCCCGTCCTGTGTTGCATACTGGTCCATTACAATCCCAATTAATAACCTTGCTTTTGCTTGTTTTACTTGTAATGTTACACTTAGACGGCCATCACAGCGAAAATGATTTAAACGTCCAAACTCGGGATATACTATACGCGAAAAAATGAGGAAGCGTTAAATAAAATTATTGACAAAATCAATATTTTAGGGGATAATCACTCAATTTTAGCATTTTTTGATAATATTTTGATGATTTAATCAATAAAAATAATGTATATTTAAGTACATTTTTTATTGATTTTATTTAATATTTATCTTGTTGGATTAATCAACCAAAATAAAATTTATATATTTTGTAATGAACATTTAACAATGAAAACGAGGTTTTTTATACATGGTTTTTTCAATTTTGTAAAGGACCAAAATTATTAAATATCTACCAGCTTTTACTTACTATTAGACAGCAAAGAACCGGCTTGAACGGCGGCTGTAAAAAGGAGGAAATTAAAATGGCAAACGAGGACATCCTGGCGGACCTGAAGAAGTCCGTCGAGACTTGGAACATCAAGCTTGCCCAGGAGGCAACCCAGAAAGCAATCGATGCGAAGATGGACATCGGAACCATCATCGGTGAGGGACTCGGAAAAGGAATGGAGACCATCGGAGTAAGGTTCGACAAGGCAGAGATCTACCTACCCCAGGTCGTTGCGGCATCCAAGACCATGGAAGCTGCGCTCAACATCCTCAAACCGCTGATGGAGGCTGGTGAGGGAAACTTGAAGGGTACCGTTGTCATGGGTACTGTTGAAGGAGACATCCATGAGATCGGTAAGAACGTCTGCTGTGCCATGCTCAGGGGAGCAGGCTACAACGTCATCGACCTTGGACCCGACGCATCCGCTATGGACTTCATGGATGCGGCAGAGGAGAACAACGCGCAGGTGTGCGGAGGATCTGCTCTGATGACCACCACTCTGGAATCCCAGAGGGAGATCGTCGAGACCATCAAGGAGATGGAGGCACCCTACAAGGCCATCTTCGGAGGAGCACCCTGCTCGAAAGAGTGGTGCGACGAGATCGGAGCTGACGGCTACTCAGAGACTGCGAACGAAATCATCACCCTGGTGGACCAGCTCACCGGAAACTGAAAAGGAGGGTTTCACGATGGCTGCAACTAGGTTCCTGACCGTAACTGACGTCTACGAGAGATTCCTCAAGGGAAAGAAGGTCCCTGAGGAGGACTGGGATTACAAGATCATCCCCGAGACCGCTACGGCGATGAAAGAGAAGTACAACCTCAACTTCGAGGGCAAGTTCGTACCTGAGGACAACGAGACGAAGAACAAC
>JAEEGL017232124.1_pt1 | contig 75395 bp, 56 predicted proteins | sample 9134231 | NCBI WGS metagenome assembly JAEEGL01 (sample SAMN16246548, study PRJNA631951) | gut metagenome | biome: gut microbiome; feature: rumen; material: fiber-attached | host: Bos | place: Iran: Karaj | collected 2018-10 | reverse complement strand
GGGTGCCGTCGTTCTTGATGTTGTGCAGGGGCGAGTAGCCGCGCAGGTACTGGAACATCTCGGGGCTGTCGTCACTGCGGCCGTAATCGGGGGCCCAGTTCCAGCCGATGGTGAACTCGTGGTAGCGCAGCATGTCCATCACACCCACCTGGGGCACTGCAGCGGCAAACAGGTCGGGACGCTGGTTAACGACAGCGCCGACGAGCAGACCGCCATTGCTGGCACCGTTGCAGGCGAGTTTCTTGGGGTTGGTGTATTTGTTCTCGATGAGCCATTCGGCAGCAGCGATGAAGTCGTCGAACACGTTCTGCTTGTTCATCTTGGTACCGGCCTGGTGCCACTCCTCACCGTACTCGCCGCCACCACGCAGGTTGACGTAGGCGCAGATGCCGCCGCAGTCGAGCATGGCAAACAGGGTGCGGGTGTAGGTGAAAGCGGGGTTGAGGCTCACGTTGAAGCCGCCGTAGCCGTAGAGGAAGGTGGGACGCTCGCCGTCACGCTTCAGGCCTTTCTTATAGACGAGGAACATGGGGATGCGCGCGCCGTCCTTGCTGTTGAAGAAGACCTGCTCGGTCACATAGTCCTCGCTCTTGAGGTTGACCTTGGGCTGGAAGAACAGGTCGCTCTTGCCCGTCTCCAGGTCATACTTGTAGATGGCGCCCGGGAAGGTGTAGCTGGTGAAGCTGTAGAATACTTCCTTGGCGTTCTTCTTGGAGCTGAAGCCTACCGAACCGAAGGTGGGAAGCTGGATCTCGCGGATGAGCTTGCCGTCGGCACTGTAGAGGTAGGGATGGCTCGAAGCATCCTTGTCGTAGGTGAGGATGAACTTGTGGTCGGCCATCACCACGCCTGTCAGCACTGACTCCTGCTCGGGGATGAACTCGGCACAGGTGGCAGGCGAGAGGTGCTCGGCGTCATAGGAGATGATCTTGCCCTTGGGGGCGTCCTCGTTGGTCATGACATAGATCTTGCCATTGTCCACACCGACAACGCCACGCTCATACTTCATGCCGCCAATCAGCTGCACATAGTGCGGGTTGCGGTCCTTCAAGTCCTTGACGTAGATGTCGTTGCCCTCGGCGTCGCTCTTCCACAGGAACACATAGCGCTCGTCGTCACTCACGCTCACCTGGTGGAAGTGCAGGGGTTCGCCCTTGTCCTGATACTCGACGTAGTCCTCGCTCTGGGGCGTGCCCAGCTTGTGGTAATACACCTTCTGGAACTCGTTCTTGGACGACTTGGCATCCTCGGGGGCGTCATAGCCGCTGTAGAAGAAGCCATCGCCCAGCCACTGGGCGTCGGTGAACTTGGCCCACACGATGTGGTCGTCGAGAATCTTGTCCTCTTTGAGGTCCTTGACGTAGATCTCGTTCCAGTCACTGCCATTGCGGGTGATGACGTAGGCCAGGTAGCGGCCATCGTTGGAAAAGTCGATGGACTGCAGCGCCACGGTACCGTCATCGCTCAGGGTGTTGGGGTCGAGCACCATCTTGTGGTTGCCGTCCTTGTCATACTCGTAGAGGACGCTCTGGTTCTGCAAGCCGTTGTTCTTGTAGAAGTAGAATTTATCCTTTACCTTGAAGGGGGCGCCCATCTTCTCGTAGTTGGCGAGCTCGGTGATGCGCTTCTTCACGTCCTTGCGGAAGGGGATTTTGGCCAGGTAGTTCTGCGTCACCTTGTTCTGTGCGTTGACCCAGGCCTCGGTCTCGGCGCTGCGGTCATCTTCGAGCCAGCGGTAAGGGTCGGGCACCTGTGTGCCGAAGTAGTTGTCCACAATATCCACGCGACGGGTGTCGGGATAGTTGATGCGAGCCTGCGTCGTCACAGCCGACGCTGCAATTAATGCACTGCTCATGAGTAAAATCCTTTCTTTTCTCATTGGTTTCTTGATATGATGTTAATATGTTGTGATTGACCTTGATAGGTATATCGGTTAATAACAGAAATGCAAAGGTAATGGTTTTGGGCGACAAAATGTTGAATTGCGGAAAAAAAGTACTACCTTTGCGTGCGAAACGAAAAAAGGAAGAAGTATAAATCTAGATATTAACGCAATGAAGAAATTAATGAAGAAACAACTGATGCTGTTGCTTGCAGTGGCAGCATGTGCGACTGTGATGTCGGCTCAGCTAGTGATGGATGGTTCACAAGCACGGAAATATGTCGAGAAATTGTCGATGACGACACAATTGTTCCTGGATGAAATAGAGGAAGGCATCGACTATGACGTGACCCCTGACACGAGAAAAGGGATGCCTGGTGTGCCTGAATTACTGAAGCCCGTGGTACGGCACTATGCCGCCCCTGACACGATTGACGGCGAGGTCTATGTCTCAGCATTTGTCACCGTGAAGGGTGACGAGGATATCGCACAACTGAAATCGATGGGCGTTATCGTTGAGTGTGTGTTTGCCGACGGGATATTGACGACCGAACTGCCTGTTGACCGCATCTATGATATTGCCGCGCTCGATGGCGTGAAGAGCATTGAGGTGGCTTCGGTCATGACTCCATTGACCGATGAAGCGCGCAAGGCCAACAACGTTGACGACGTGCTGACCCTCTCGGCCGATGCCTTGGCAGCTGGCTTGCCTCATGGCTATGACGGCCGTGGAGTAATCGTCGCTGTGATTGACGGTGGCACCGATTTCAATCACCCCGCCTTTAAGGACAAGGACGGTAATACCCGCATCAAGCGTGCTTATGTATATAATGGCTCTACCCAGATTGACTATTACGGAGAGGGAGAACTGCCCAACGATGGTGTGAAGAATTCAGACCACGGCACCCACGTGTGCGCAATCGCTGGCGGTTCGAGTGTAATTGTCAATGGCACTGATGTTGTGGTGACCGATGACCATAGCCAAGCCACCTATGGCGGCATGGCGCCTGGCGCCGATTTGTTCCTGACCGGACTGAATGGCATGAAAGATACCCATATCGCCAATGCCTTCCAGCGCATTTGTAACTATGCCGACAGCGTGGGCATGCCTGTGGTGATCAGCAACAGTTATGGAAACAACGTGTATAACCGCGACGGCAGCGGCCCTCAGGCTGCCATCATTTCGCAGTACTTTGGTGAGGAGCATCCTAACCGCATCTGCCTGTTTGCGGCAGGTAATAATGCCGGCCATAGCGAAGGCGCGCCTGGTGGCTTGTATATTGGCGGCAGCGCCAGCGTTGAGGCCCCCCTGGGTACCATCGTGTGCTCCGATTCCCTGCTCTACAGGTATGGATGGCGATACTACAGGGGTGAGTATATTGCCGACGCATTTACCCGTGCTACCGATGCTACTGGCATTGGTGTAAACATCCATGTGCTGAACGATTCCACTGGTGAAATTGTGGAGTCCTATGCCTACACTAACGCTGACGGCAACAAGACGTTGACATTGAGTACCGATTACTTCACTGGCAATAACAATAGCAATCCCAATGTGAAGATTTTCTTCAACTACATGACCTCCAACAACCACAAACAGGTGCTGCTGCAAACGCCTAACGGCTTGAAGAGCACCAAATACACGCTGGGCATCGAGTTTTATCCCATCGGAGGTACTTCAGATTACATCGACGTGTGGTCAAGCGGTTCCAACACCTTCTTTGACAATCACCTGACGACCGAGGGACACACGTGGGTACAGGGTAGTGATGACATGAGCGTGATTGGCAATGCTTGTTATCCCGAGGTGATTTCGGTGGGTTCCTACGTCAGCCGTCAGCGCGGCGAAAGCAATGAGGCGGGAGACATCTCTAACTTCTCCAGCTATGCTGTGGAGGGCATGGGACCGATGGGAGCCATACATCCGTGGATCTCGGCGCCTGGCGAGGCCATTATCTCGGCGTTCAACAGTAATGTTCCCCATGGGGCTGACTACGATGATATGGTGGTGTATAATACCTCAGCGAAATACGGCTATATGTCGGGCACGTCGATGGCGACTCCCATGGTTGCCGGTGTTGTTGCCCTGTGGATGCAGGCGGCAAACGAGTGTGGCAAGACACTCACATTGAGCGAGGTGAAGCATATCATGAAGGAGACAGCCAATAAGGACTGGTGGGTGACCGATGGCCCCAACGGAAGCCACTTTGGCAACGGCAAGATCGATGCCCTGGCTGGCATCAAGTATATCTTGACCGAGTATGGTGGTCATGATTACGAGGTGGGTGATGTCAACCACGATGGCCAAATCACCATCAAGGATGTGACCATGCTGATTGACTACCTGTTGAGCGATGAGGTGGTGTGCCCCATCTGTGCAGACGTCGATGGCATCGACGGCATTACCATCGCCGATCCCATTGCACTCATTGATATCATGCTGCAACAGGAACCGGAAGAGTAATCCTTGGTTTATAAATAACGATGAGGGTGCACCACATTACTGGTGCACCCTCATCGTTTTAGTATTATGCTCTGGTTATTGATCGATAGGATTGTCTATCGGTGCGATAATGGGTCAATTGCTTTGCATGGCAAATTTTATGTTGTCAAAGTGTCGTGCCAGCAGGTCTTCCCGCTTGATGTAGAAGTAGATGATGCCATAATCGCCGAACAGCAGGTCATGAGGAAACTTGTCGTCTTTTTGCCCGTACTTATTATTTGTGGAATAGAGTTGCAATAGGAGTACATCATCAGACAGGTCATCGACGATGGGCCCTTGAATGAGGTAGGGATAACCGAGCATACTGCCGATGTCAGTATGGGATTCGTCCCACAATAGAATAATTGCCTCTAAGCGCGCATCTTCATCCTCCTCGTTGAGTGGCTCAATAGTCGAGTGGGTGGGGACGCTCATGAATTGGGAGAATTGCAAACGGCATTCTTGCAACTGGTATTTTTTGTCGAGATTTACAGGATATTCGAGGCGGTTCAGTTGTGAAGAAGGTAGGTCATTATAAATCACTTGGACATCGTTCTCCTTGCCTTCCTGATTCATCTGACTGAGTTCGTAGAAGAAATACAGTTGTCCGCTTGTGGGCAATAGGCCCTCGTGGTCGAGGGACACAAGGTCAGCACAATCGATTTGCAGCAGCAATGATAGGGGGCGGCCGCTGCTGTCGTGCGGCCACTGGAAATTAGCAGGGACGTCAGGCCGCCCACCATATTTGGAGCAACCCGCAGGCAATGGGGTCTTGCCATTGTCCGCAAATGAGATCCGAATGGCATCGCGGCCAGACGGCTTGAGCAACTCCATGTAGTGTCTCACGTTTTCGTCATGTCTGGCCATATCGGCGGTATCCTCGTCCAAGAGCCTTCTTAATTCCTTGGTGACTTTGCGGTATCCGAGAATCATCAGCAGCACGACTGCGATGAGCATGATGATGTGCGGCATGCTCTTGGTATTCAAGGCGTTGATTAGAGTGAAAAGGGCAACAGCGCCTATTATCATGCAGACGATCTGCGCTTGCCCAAGTATCCGTTTTTTGTCTATTTTCATGCCCAAATCAGTGTATATGAGTTATAAAAAACGTGAACAGGAAATATCGCATGGTTGAATCTCTCGGTCCACGATTATGGGTTACTGCTCGAGGGAGGCGATGACGTTGAGCAGGGTCTGGCCGACCTCGGCGAGGGTGGCGGGGTCGATGGCATCCATCGTGTCGTGGATGGTGTGCCACTCGGGGCAGAAACCGCTGTCGCTATCGGCCCGCATGTCGATGATGTCAATGCAGGGGATGCCGGCGCGGTTAACGAAGATGTGGTCGTCGGTAACAGCTCCACCCTGTGTGTTCATGAAGTGGCTGCCAGCCGCGTTCTTCCAGACGAGGTCAACAAAGCCGTTGGCATATTGCATCGAGTAGTATTCACGAGAGAAAGTAGCATCGGCCGAGCCCACCATGTCGAGCAGAATGCCGAACAATGGTTGATAGTTGGCCACATGAGGGTGCGTTGCCCAATACTGAGTGCCCAGTCCCCATGAATCCTCGTTGTCGTTTTCACCCATATCCTCTACATCGACCAGCACGATATCCACACCGATGGTGGTGGCTTCGGCCTTGAGTTGGCGGGCCAGCTGCAGCAGCACGGCCACACCGCTGGCACCGTCGTTGGCGCCCATGACGGGCTTGTTGTGGTTGGCGGTGTCGGGGTCATTATCGGCCCAGGGACGGGTGTCCCAGTGGGCGAGCAGAAGCAGGCGCTGGGAGGCCTCGGGATTGATGATGCCGATGATGTTCTTGGCGGTCATGGCACCCGATTGAGCGGTCTGCACGGTGCCGGTCTGTACCATCACCGTGTCACAACAGTCTTTGAGGGTAGTGGTGAGCCACTCGGCGCACTTGGTGTGGGCAGGCGTTCCAGGCACACGGGGACCGAAGTCGCATTGCTGCCTTGTAAGCGTCAATGCCGCCTCACCGTCAAATGCCTTGCGGTTGACGGCGGTGGAGGCCGTTGCCTCGGTCACATCGCTGTTCTGGGAGGAATTTCCCGTACTGCCACATGCCGCCATCATGGCTGCCAGTACTATATATAATAATGTCATCTTCATAGTGGGACGAAAAAAAGATGCGGTATGTCTTGTTCCGCTGTGATGCGGATACGACATACCGCATCCTTAGAAGTTGGTTACAGATGCGATAGTTGATTACTTACCCTCCTCCTTGGCAGGTGCTTCCTTAGCGGCGTCTTCCTTGGCGGGGACGGTCACCGTAGTGGTAGCAGTCTTGGTAGCCTTGGCAGCGGGAGCGGCCTGCTCGGTCTGAGTGCCGAAGTTGGGAGCCTGAGTCTCGCTGGTGGGTAATTTCTTGATTTGGGGAGCGCCCTCGACGATGCTGGGAGCAGTAACAAATGCCGAAGCAATGCTCAGCGCACAAATGAAAGCTGCCAGACCCCACGTAGCCTTCTCAACGAAGTCGGTGGTCTTACGCACACCCATGAATTGGTTGTAGTTGTTCACATTGGCAGCAAGGCCGCCACCTTTAGATTTTTGAATAAGGATGACACCGACCAAAAGAATCGATGCGATCACGATCAGAATTGCAAAGATTGTAAAAATGTACATTTTTTCTTATTTTTTACTGTTTAGTGTCTCATTTAAGACCAATTTGGTCAAAAACCGAATTTGGTCTGCAAAGTAAATACTATTTTTTGGATATTTCAAATTTAATTGCTCAATAATTTCAAGTGCCTGCGAATATTTGTGTCTAGCGATGTACATTTTCGCCAAACTTTCGCTCAACATCGAGTCATCTGTGAGGGTGGGATCGTCGATGGTTTCCTCGGCAATTTCGGCCTTCTCTTCCTCGCCAATCGGGGCTGCAATCGGAGTCTGTGCCACCTGCTCACCCAACTGCATCTGCTCAGCGATGAATTTGTTGATGAGTTCGTCCTGAGAATCGCCATCAGCCTGACTGATACCCCCTTCTTCCTTCTCCTGGGCCGCCAGCACGTCAGCATAGTCGGGCTGCGGGTTGAAGATGGCTCGGTCGAGGGCCTCAATCTCGCCAGGGCTGGTCTTGCCGTAATTGTCCAGGAAGCGGTCGATGGTGGTGATGGTGTCAGGAGTCTCGGGCAAAGTCTCGGGAGGATAGAAGTCGGCCATCAGGCTTGCGCCCTCACCCAGCATCATGGCCAAGGCTTGGCGGTCAGGGTGGGAGATAGATAGCCGTGCCAGCACGTCCTCGTTGCCCTTCACACCGTTGCGCCTGAGGTAGAGAATGGCGGGCAGAATGCCATAGGGGGCGTCCTGTTCGGCACGCTCCAGCCATTGCCTCGTCACCTCAGCATTCTCATCAGCAGCAACACGCATGATGTCCTCAATCCATTTCATCATGAAATAAACCTCTTATCTTTTATCTCTTATCTCTTACCAGTCTCCCAGTGTCGCATTGAAAATCAGGTCGGCAAGGTCCTTACTGATCTGGTTACACAACTCGTCTTGGACGTCGACCAGCAATTCGCTGCTGGAGAAGTCGCGGTAAGCGCTGAAAGACAAATCCTTGGACAAGGCTTGGTTGCGATTGTCGGTGTATTTCACGTGCACGGTGATGGTCAAACGCGTCTGGCTGGCGTATGCATCCTCACCGACTGCCTGAGGCGACAGTTGGTAGTTGGTGATCTCGCCCTCCATGTGCAGGTCGGCATTGCGGCCGTCCACTACGCGCAGACGGGTCTGCTGGGCTATCATGTCGGTGATGCGGTTCTCAAACACTGACTGCAAAGGCGGATAGACCAGGGCGGCACGGATGGGGAACTCGCCAATCGAGATGGTCTTATAGACGTTGTAGTCGATAGAGGCGCCATTGAGCGTGTATCGGGGGATGCACGCTTCCCATCCCAGGGCGGCGATCGCGAGGGTCAATATGATGATGAGCCTTTTCACTGCCGTTCCAGGTTGTATTGCTTGATTTTGCGGTACAACGTGCGTTCCGAGATGTTCAGTTCCTGGGCGGTGAGTTTGCGGCGGCCATTGTTGCGGCGCAGTGCGCTCTCGATGGTCTCGCGCTCGGTCTCGTCCAGGGTCTTGACTGTTTCACCTTCCACGTCCATGGCGGTGACCTCGTCAACGTGTCCCAACTCCTGAGGCTCGCGTTGCATGTTGCGGTAGGGCGACGCCATGCTCAAGTCACCTTGATTTCCGAGTTCAAGGAGCGGGTTGCTCTCGCGCTTGAGCTCTTGAACGGTGGACGATACATGAGAAGTGGATCCCATGCCGTCCATGCGTTTCTTGAGGGCCTCGATTTCGGCTCTCATCGACAGGATGAGGGTGAACAACTGCTCACGCTCGGCGTTGTAGTCAAAGTTGGGCTGCGACTGCACGGTGAGGGCGGTGTTGCGGCTGTTGGGCATGTACATGCTCAGGGCTGACGCATCGACCGTATTGCCCGACTCGAACAGCGCCACTTGCTCGATGACGCTCTTGAGCTGGCGCACGTTGCCAGGCCAGTGGAAGGACTTGAGCAGCTGCTGGGCATCGTCGGTGAGGGTTACCTCGCTGGTGCGGTTCTCGGTAATGAAGTTGCGCAGGAAGAGCCTGGACAACAATATGATATCGTCACCTCGCTCACGCAGGGGCGGCACATTAATTTGCACCGTCGAGAGGCGGTAATACAGGTCCTCGCGGAATTTCCCGTCCTTGACAGCCTGGAGCATGTCCTTGTTGGTGGCAGCCACGACGCGGATGTTGGTCTTGCGCACGGTGCTGTCGCCCACACGCAGGTATTCGCCGTTCTCCAATACGCGCAACAGGCGGGCCTGGGTGCTCATGGGCATTTCGGCGACCTCATCGAGGAAGATGACGCCACCATCGGCCTCCTCAAAGTAACCCTTGTGGTCGGAGATGGCTCCAGTAAAGGAACCCTTGACGTGGCCAAAGAGTTCGCTGTCGATGGTGCCCTCGGGGATAGCGCCACAGTTCACGGCGATATACTTTTTGTGCTTGCGGGGGCTGCTCTCATGGATGATTTTCGGGAAAGACTCCTTACCCGAACCACTCTCACCGATGATGAGCACGCTCAGGTCGATGGGTGCTACGAGCATGGCACGGCGAATGGCGGCAATCAGCGCGGGTGACTCGCCCACGATGCCGAAGCGCAGTTTCAATGCGCGGATGTCACTATCAGTTATTTTTGTTGCCATTTCTTCATTTTGTAGGTTTCAGATTTCAGGAACACGCCCAGTTCCTCGGGCGTCTTGTATTGTGCGTACTCCTCGGGCATGATGGGATCATGCACGCTCACGCGGAAGTTGTAGTTCTTGCGGCGGAACATCTCGGAGGGCAACCTCAACGTCCTCAGTTTCCAGCTGATGGCGCCCAGGACGAGCGAAATCCAGCTGTTGTGACCGTGGATATAGATAGGGATGACGGGCACCTTGAGTTTTTGAATCAGTCGCATGATGACAGGTTGCCACTCGCGGTCCTCCACGCGCAGGCTCTTGTTGAGCTTGCTCACGGCGCCAGCGGGGAAGAATCCCATCGGGTGGCCGGCCTTGACGTGTTTTATCGTGTCACTGATGCCCTGCATCGACACGGCTTTCTTGGCGGGGTCGTCGCTGGCAAGTGCATCGACGGTGATGAAGTTGGGCATCATGCCGCCAATCTTGCTCAGCATCATGTTGACCATGAACTTGTAGTCGGGACGATGGGTGCCGATGATGTGAATCATCATCACACCATCAACGGCTCCAAAGGGGTGATTGGTCACCGTGATAAAGGCTCCCTCGGGCAGATTGTCGAGTACCTCGCCATTATCATAGGTGATAGTGGCATTCAGGTCCTTTAGCACGCCAGTACAGAAGGGCACGCCCGGCGTGTGGCAGTTGTGGCCGTGAATCCAGTTGGCGTCGTCCATGTCGAACAGGTGGAACAACCACTTGACCAACTTGGGCTTGCCATCAAAGAAGGGCACCATCTTGCGGATGTCGTCATAGTCCAGAATATCGGGCTTGATGGGCGTGGTCCACGCCTGCTGCTCCTGTTGTGGGGTCTGCTCTTGCTGCTCTGGTTTGTTTTGTTCTATCTTGTTTTCTTCCATTATTATATACTTGCTATCATTTTCGGGGCGCAAAGTTACAACATTATTTCGGGAACTGACACACTAAGAGTGTTAAAATATGACATTTTGGCAGAAAATACCCAGACTGGTAAGGTTAATCAAGTAATCATTTTTCATGCGGTTGATGTAATAAATAGTGGATAGATGATGGATTATTGGAATTATTGTATCTTTGTAGTCGGTTCTTTTAATCAATTACTGGGAAGTGAGGGATTTGGGAATCTTTATTTGTATAATGAACAATGTCTAAAGAATCTATTATGAGGAAATTTTTACTTGTTATTATGGCTGTGATGGCAGCGTCTTTTGCCATCAGTGCCATGGCCTCAACGCTGAACGAGGCCTTGAATGCTGCCGGTGGCAACATCAATTTCGTTTCCACAGGTGATTATCCCTGGACCGTGGTTACTGAGGGTGGCCTCACTTACGCCAAATCAGGTAATGCGGGTGTCGCTTCCAGTTCATCGACGCTTACCGCAACTGTCACCGTCAACCGCACCTCCTACCTGTCGTTCAAGTTCATGGCGAGAGGTGAGGGCACTTCAACGGTGTGGGATGCCTGTGAGTTTGCTGTAGATGAAGTAGTGCAGTTCAGTTACGGCGCTTATGGAGATGTTTGGGGGACCTTTGAGGTGGAGTTGCCTGCTGGCAGTCACACGCTGACGTGGAGTTATACCAAGGACAGTACCCTGAATCCTGAGGGCGATTTCTTTGCCGTGGACGAAGTGGCCATTACAACCAATGTCGAAATGGCGATTGGTGACGTGAATGAAGACGGTAACATTACTATTGCCGATGTGACTGCAATGATTGATTACCTGTTGAGTGGCGATGCCAGCCTGATTAATCTTGCAAATGCCGACTTGACGAATGACGGCGATGTGACTATTGCCGATGTGACCACTTTGATTGATTACCTGTTGTCGGGGATGGGCCTTCCTGTGACTTTTACGGTTAGAGGTGTCTCGTTCAAGATGCTTCCCGTGCAGAGCGGCTCATTCAGGATGGGTGCGACCCCCGAACAGGGCGAAGATGCCACCGACAGGGAAAAGCCGTCCCATCAGGTGACGCTGACGGCCCCCTACCGCATCAGTGAGACCGAGGTGACCCAAGCCCTGTGGCTTGCTGTTATGGGTACCAACCCAAGCGCTTTCACTGGCGACTTGAACCGTCCTGTGGAGCAAGTGTCGTGGAATGATTGCCAGACCTTTATCGCTAAACTCAATCAAATTACAGGCAAGACCTTTCGCCTGCCCACCGAGGCCGAGTGGGAGTTTGCCGCACGAGGTGGTATCAAGAGCGAAGGCTTCAAGTATGCAGGCAGCAACAATATCGATGATGTGGCTTGGTACCAGGACAATGCCAATGGCACGACCCATCCTGTGGGCACAAAGCAGCCCAATGAGTTAGGTCTGTATGACATGTCGGGTAATGTGTTGGAATGGTGCCAGGATTGGTATGGTGCATATAGCACTGACGCCCTGATTGATCCTGTTGGACCAGAAACCGGGTCTAATCGTGTGTATCATAGTGGTTGCTTTGACTACCCGGCTCATGGCTGCCGTGTATCCTTCCGTTACTACAGTTCGCCAACCTATGCAGGCAGCAACCGCCTCGGCTTGCGCCTGGCGATGTGATAGGTTTTAGGCGTTAGGTTTTAGGCTTTAGGTGAGGATTCCTAACGCCTAACGCCTAATTCCTAAAACCTAAAGCCTTAAAAATAGAAATTACTTATAGGGATTGGACTTGACCAGGTTTGTGTCAAGTTCAATTTTTGTTACGACGTGCTTGGAGTTGCCGCGCCACAAGACGCTTCCTTTGTACTCGTTGTAGGTTAGGACGATGCGTTTGCCGTCACCAGCCCAGCGCATGGCGTCACGGGCAAGACTGTCGGTGGGAATCGAGAACTTGAAATCGCTGTGCATGGCCAAGAGGGTGTCCTCGACATATTTGTCGCTGATCATCTCGCCCTCGTAGGTCTTGAATAGCGTTCCCTCGTTGCTCACGTTCATGATCCAGCCTTTTTCCTGGCTCACGCGGTAGGGACGGAAATAGTATTGCCATACCCACCAACCCAAGAACAAGGCCATCGCGACGATAATGAGGGCCAGCAACATCTTCACCGATGCGCCCCTGCGTTCGATGGTCGCCTCCTTGATTTCGCGTTCCTCACGCTCCTGCTCCGTTTCCTGACGCACCTGAGGCTTCTCCTCGGGCACGTTCTCGTCGGTGAAATAGTCGTTGAAATTGTCGTCCATATTGGTCTTTGGTTTCTGGTTTCTAGTCCCTAGTTTCTAGTTTAATGTTTATAGCTTGATTTCGTCGTTGGTGGTGTCAACTACGGTTTTGCCGCTCTCAATGCGTCGGCGGTCGATCGACATGCTGATAAACGCGTAGATGCCCAGTGCGATAATCAATACCTGCTGGAAGCCCCAAACGAACATGGCGAAGGCCGATGCGCGCGGGTCGAAATGGGAGGGCGAAAATGCGCCCACACCATAGAGTGACAGACCAAAGATGGTGGCCACATGCCATGCGCCCAGTCCACCATTGGTGGGAATACCCATGCCTATGCTGCTCAGGACAAACACCACCAGCACAGCCAGCACGCTCAATCCTGAGGTAAAGGTGAACGCTTTGCATGCTAAGTAGAGTTGCAGGAAATAGCAGCCCCAGATGAGCAGCGTGAGCAGCAGGAACCACCACTTGCCCTCCATGCGGGCAATGCCTGCAAAGCCTTCCCACAGGTTGCGGGCCATGAGTTGGATTTTCTTGATAATCTTGTTCTCGGTCTTCATGATGAGCAGCCAGCCCAAGGCGATGATGAAAAGTGCCGTGCCCAGCCAGATGCGGGCATCACTGGCGATGTTGAGGAAGTTCTCCTTCATCTGTGGGTAAGCGTCAAAGAACTGGCCGAAGGCGCTCTGTGCCAGCAGGAAGGTGATGAATGTCAACGCGAGCACGGTGGCGGTGTCAGTAAGACGGTCGGCAACCATCGAGCCCATGACCTGAGTAACCGAAGCCTTCTGGCGGTTGGCGATGTATCCACAGCGCCACACCTCACCCAGGCGCGGGAACACCAGATTGACGGCATAGGTGCCGAAGATGCTGTTCAGCACAGCGCTGAACGACGGCTTCACGTCGATGGCCTTGAGCTGCAGGCGCCAGCGCAGTGCCCGGAATATGTGGCTGAAGATGCTCACGATGGCTACGGGAATGAACCACAGGTAGTTAACATCGGTCTTGAGCGTGTCCATCATGCTGTTGATGTCCACATTCTTGTATAGGAACCACATCAGCCCCACACCGATGACGAGGGGGATGCCATATTTCACGAGATAGGAAATCGCCTTTTTCACGTTTTTTTCTTTTAAAGTTGATTTAAAACGACCTTTGTGTTTCGCTTGTCTGCAAAAAATGGTTACCTTTGCAAATTGCTATTGCGCCACAAAGAGTGTGCAAAGGTAACAAAAAAGAGCGAATATGCGGAAAGTTAGAGCAAAAAAGTCACTGGGGCAGCATTTCTTGACTGATTTGTCGATTGCCGAGCGCATTGCCCACACACTGGACGATTTCAAGCACCTGCCAGTGCTGGAGGTGGGGCCAGGCATGGGTGTGCTCACACAGTTCCTCCTAGAGATGGGGCTCGACCTGACCGTGGTGGAGCTGGACAGCGAGAGCGTGGACTACCTGGAAGTGGCTTATCCGCAACTGCATGGCCGCATCATCGGCGAGGACTTCCTGAAGATGGACCTCCACAAGCTCTATGGCGACCGGCCTTTCTGCATCATTGGCAATTACCCCTACAATATTTCCACGCAGATTTTCTTCAAGGTGCTCGACTACCGCGACCAGGTGTTGTGTTGCAGCGGCATGTTGCAGCGCGAGGTGGCGCAACGCATCGCTGAGCCACCGGGCAGCAAGACCTATGGCATCCTGTCGGTACTCTTGCAGGCATGGTATAATATCGATTATCTGTTTACGGTAGATGAACATGTGTTCAATCCTCCACCCAAGGTCAAGAGCGGCGTGATCCGTCTCACGCGTAACGATGTGACCGACCTGGGGGTTGATGAACGTATGTTCAAACGCATCGTCAAGGCCTCCTTCGGCCAGCGCCGCAAAATGCTGCGCAGCTCGTTGAAACCGATTTTCGGTGCCGACCCGACGGTGATGGAGCGCGACGTGTTCCGACAACGTCCCGAACAGCTAGGCGTGGAGGACTTTATCGACCTTACGCGCCTCGCCACATCGATTGGGAAATAGGTTTTATAGAACTAAAAACTTAAAACTAAAACAATGAAAGAGTTTACCGAAGACTACCTCCAAACGCTCAATGAACTCATTGACAATAAGAATGAGGAACTTGTGCGTGCCAAAATACGAGACCTGCACCCCGCCGACATCGCTGAACTTGTGGGCGATCTTCACAACGACGAGGCCCTGTTCCTCATGTTGTTGCTTGACGATGAGACCGCTGCCGACGTGCTGGTGGAACTCGATGAGGCCAAGCGTCATGACCTGATGGAACTGATGCCCAACGAGGAAATCGCCAAGCAGGTGGAACAGATGGACGCCGACGATGCCGTGGACGTGATCCAGGAGCTTGACGAGGAAGACCGTGAGGATGTGATCAGCCACATCGACGACGTGGAGCAGGCGGGCGACATCGTTGACCTGCTGCAATATGACGAGGACACCGCCGGTGGTTACATGTCCACCGAGATGATTGTCGTCAACGAGAACATGTCGATGCCTGACTGTATCAAGGCCATGCGTCAGCAGGCTGAGGATCTGGACGAGATTTACAACATCTACGTTGTTGACGACGATAACCGCCTGAAGGGTATCTTCCCCTTGAAGACGACCATCACCAACCCCTCGGCCAGCAAGATCAAGCACGTCATGGAGCCCGACCCGCTGAGCGTGCGCACCGACACCCACATCGAGGATGTTGCCCTCGACTTCGAGAAATATGACCTTGTGGCGATGCCCGTTGTCGATAGCATTGGGCGCCTGGTGGGCCGCATCACCGTTGACGACATCATTGACCGTGTGCGTGAACAGGGAGAGGACGACTACCAGTTGGCATCTGGTATCTGGGGCGACATCGAGACCGACGATAACGTCTTTCGTCAGGTGCGTGCCCGCTTGCCGTGGCTGCTCATCGGATTGGTGGGCGGTATTATCAATGCCCTGATTCTTGGCGGTGGCGAGGGTGATGCCGACCTGTTGCGCATCCTTCCTGGCCTGGCGTTGTTCATCCCCTTGATTGGTGGTACTGGCGGTAACGTGGGTACCCAGTCGAGCGCTATCGTTGTGCAGGGTCTTGCTAACGGCAGCCTGGATGTCAAGCACGTGGGCAAGCATTTGTTCAAGGAGTTCAGTACGGCCATCATCAATGCGCTGGTGATGGGCCTGCTCATATATCTCTACACCCGTTTCTTCCCCGTCGATAATGATCCCACCAAGTCCAATATCGCTGCTGCAGCGGTGACCGTTTCACTGTTCCTGGTGGTGATGTTTGCCTCACTGTTCGGCACCATTGTGCCGCTGGTATTGGAGAGAATGAAGATTGACCCCGCCATTGCCACAGGCCCGTTCGTCACAGTGACCAACGATATTGTGGGCATTACCATCTATATGGCCATCAGTGGCTGGCTCATCAACGTTTTCACTACCTTTATGGGGTAAAGAATGAGATTGCGCCAAGTCTTGGGTGACTTTTGGCGCAATCTCGGGATTATTCCTCGGTTTAAGTTTATTTGTTGTAGATGATGCTGTCGATGCGCAGATTGATCGCTTTCAGCGTAATCAGACTATCGGGTTTGAGCTGTTCACTACGGAATTGAGAGGGCTGTGGCTCGTTAGGCAGTTCTTCGTGTTTGCGCCTTTCGGTATAGGCCTTAATATCTTTTTCCTTGAGGCCGATGATGCTCAAGTTTTTCTTGTTGAGATAATGGTTGTGTGCCGAGATGTAATCCAGCCAGGATTTCCTGACATGGAAACTTTCAATTTTTTGCCGTACACCATTGTCGTTAAGTAATTTAGTTAGGGTGTGTTCGCCGGGCTGCATTTGCGAAAGCACGTTGTTGATGGTTTTCTCATATTCTTTGACCCATTCGTTCCATTCGTTCTCGTGAGCATTGATTTTGGCGAAACTTTCGCCCACACTCTCAATGAACCGATAGTTGCGGTTGCCCATATTTTTCCAGGTCTCAAAACTGTTGCCGAAGATGTTCTCGGCGGTCTTGTCGTGGGACATGTATTCAACGAGTGAGAGCATCTCGTTAAGGATGCTTGTCACCTCTTTTGGCTCAATTTTGTCGAGAGAATCTTGTGGCAGGCTCAACAACCATGTGCCGATGGAGTCGCATCGTGCTATGCCCTGAGCCTTCAGGTCAACGGTAGTGGAAAAGTTCTCAATGGTGCTGAGTACCATGATGGCCGACATCTTGCGATCCTTGACGCGTTGGCAGTATTCAACCAAGCCTGTCGTACCGAAGGTCAATATAATTGATAAGGTGGTGGCCAGGAACTGTGATTCCCTGATCCATGAGCGTAATTGTTTAGGAATCCTGAATTTCCTAGTTGTCGTTGGAGCCTCATCCTTAGTCTGCACAGCGTCATCGGTGGTGTCACTATAGCCATCACCAGTCGTTATTGGGGGTTTTTCGTTAGTCTGCATAGCAAATTTACTCTTTCTGGGGGATTGCTCTGCGGGCTTGTTCGTTTTTCTTTTCGGCTTTCTCATCGTTTTCTATTGTATTGATGTTGCAGTCATTTTTTGCGCAGTTCCCAGAAGGCGACTGCGGCAGCGGCGGCGACGTTGAGCGAATCCACGTTGTGTTTCATCGGGATGCGCACGACGTGGTCGGCTGCGGTAATGGCTTCACGGGAGAGGCCGTCGCCCTCGGTACCCATGATGAGGGCAAGTCGGGGTTCTTGCTTGAGGACGGGATCGTCGAGCGTGATGGCGTCGTCGCTCAGGGCCATAGCGGCAGTCTTGAAGCCCAGTTCATGCAGGTGGGGCGTGACAGGTTCGTCAATCCAAGTCCAGGGGACGAGGAACACCGATCCCATCGACACGCGCACGGCACGGCGGTTCAATGGGTCGCAGGCTGTTGGCGTTAGCAGCACGGCATCGATGCCCAGGGCGGCCGCCGAGCGAAAGATGGCGCCGATGTTGGTCGTGTCGGTCACACCGTCGATAACCACCACGCGGCAGGCATCGCGGCAGATGTCGGCAACGGGGCGGGGCAGGGGGCGGCGCATGGCGCACAGCACGCCACGCGTGAGGGTGTAGCCCGTGAGGGAGGCGAGCAGGTCGCGTTCGCCCGTATAGACAGGAATGTCGCCGCAGCGCTCGATAATGCCCGCGGCATCGCCCGTGATGTGGCGCCGTTCACATAGCAACGACAGCGGTTCATAGCCAGCGTCGAGGGCAACGTGGATGACCTTGGGGCTCTCGGCAATGAAGATGCCCTTGTCCGGCTCCAGGCGGTTGCGCAACTGCGCTTCGGTCAAGGTGCCATAGACCTCGACCCCAGGCTGCTCCAGCGATGTCACTTCAATAATCGGCATAGTTGTTTATTGGCAATGAAAACTGAATTATATCCCCATCATCATGGCTGGCGTGATGTTGAGAGTCATGCACAGTTGCCGGGCAACCTTTAGCGTTGGTTCGGCACGGCCAGAAACGTAATCGCTGATGCGCGAAGGGCTTACCCCAACTTGCTGCGCCAGCTGCTTTTGGGTCATGTGCATTTCTTCAAGAGCCAATTCGATCAGTTGTGCAACAGTCGGTTTCCCAATCGGGAAATGTTCGTTCTCGTATTCAATAATCGCATTAGACATGATTGTCAGTTCCAATGCGTTCCTGTCGTTGGCTGGCGTGTTGTCGTCAACCAATGGCAGCAGCTCCTCAACCCGTTGAAGCGCAAACTCGTATTGTTCTTTAGTTACTGTACTCATCGCTCTTGAATTATATTGTTGAAGCGTCAATTGTATCATACTCGCTATGTGTGCCGACAAACCGAATGAAGATATGTCCTATCGTGAATTTGACGACCACTACGAGTCGGTATTTATTGCCTCTGATGTTAAAGACATAGTGCTGGTTTCCAACATAATCAGTTGCCGGGAAATCTGATTTGATGTCAGAGAGGTTCTTCCACTCGGCATGCGAGGCTATTTGGTACCATCGCTCAAGTGCCGTTTGCGAGTCTCCGTGACCTTCTGATTGGTAGAATTCCACTAGTCTCCTATGTGACACAATTCTCATATTGCACTTGCAAAATTAGTGAAAAATTTTGAAATACAAAAATTTCTAGCTAAAATATTTTGAAATATGGAATTATTGTGCGGAGTCGTTGGTGCCAGTGCCGCTGCCCTGGATGGCGCGGACTTGGCGTTGGAATTCGAGGGGGCGCTTGATGTAGCGCAGGATGATGGTGCCGGCACCGGTGCCCGAGACCTTGATGTTGCCATAGTTGAAGATGCGGCCCCACAGGTTTTGCTCGACGAGGATGCTCTCGACCTTGCCGATGACGATCTCGTGGGCATGTCGGTGAATCCAGCCATAACTGTGGAAAAACCGCTTGTCGCTCACAAAGATGGTCGTGGTCAGGTTGCGGATGAGGCTACCCAGATGCAGGTAGGCCCATCGCGTGAGGCGGGGCTGGTAAATGATGGTCTCGCCAGGGGCGATAATCTTGCTAATTTTCATATACTTATCCTATAAATTGTGCAGACCGATTACAAAAGTTTTTGTTAAGGTGCCGTCAAATTTATCTAAAAAACGTTTCTTATAGCGCAAAAATAGTGCAAATTCCACATTATTTACTAATTTCGCGGCGAAAAATTTCCAAACATAAACAAAGAAAATGGCTAACGACACAGAAAAGAACAAGGATAAGAGTGAAGAATATGTAAGGCAAACAGGTTCCCTCAAGGAGCGCTTGGGACGTGTGAAAGCGACGCGATGGTGCCGCTTTGGCATTGTGGCCCTCATCTATGTGCTGTGGACCATCTGGATGGGCAACCCCTGGTTGCTCTTGGGATTGTTGCTGCTAGGCGACATCTACCTGACGCAATTCCTGCCCTGGGGCGCTTGGAAGGGGATAGAGAACAAACCCCTGCGCACGCTCATGAGTTGGGTGGACGCCATCCTCTATGCTCTGGTGCTGGTCTATTTCCTCTTCCTGTTCATCGGTCAGAATTATCAGATTCCCTCGTCGTCGCTCGAGAAATCGCTGTTGACGGGCGACTTCCTGTGGGTGAACAAGGTGGTCTATGGCCCGCGTGTGCCGCAGACACCGCTGCACTTCCCGCTGGCGCAGAACACCCTGCCGTTCTTCAACTGCAAGTCCTATATTGAGCACCCCCAGCTCGAATATCACCGCCTGAAGGGTCTGCGCAATGTGGAACGCATGGATATCGTGGTGTTTAACTTCCCCGCTGGCGACACCGTGGCGTTGAAGAGCACCAATCCCGATTACTACACCCAGTGCATGATGTATGGCCGCGACATTATCCGCAACAACACTGACCGCTTTGGCGAAGTCGTTTATCGCCCTGTTGACCGTCGTGACAACTATGTGAAGCGCTGTTTGGGCCTGCCTGGCGAGACATTGCAGATCAAGGACGGCATCGTCTATGTGGACGGCAAGGCGATTCCCCAGCCCAAGAATGTACAGTACCATTACTACGTCGAGACCGACGGCGCACAGATTGGTGATGACCTGTTCGAGGAAATGGGCATCAGCCGTGACGACCGCAACCATGCCCTGGATATGTATGGGAACATCATCCCCAACATCTACTCCTTGCCGTTGACTGCCGAAATGATCAAGACCCTGAAGGGCAAATCCTGGGTACAGTCCATCCAGCGTTGCCAGCCCGACGAGGGCGAGTGCCTGGTTACTTACCCCGTGGGCACCGATTACGGCTGGACACATGCCAACTATGGTCCCGTGTGGATTCCCAAGAAGGGTGCCAAGGTGGATTTGACCCTCGAGAACCTGCCGCTGTATGAGCGCTGCATCAAGAACTATGAGGGTAACACCCTGGAGGTGAAGGACAATCAGATTCTTATCAATGGCCAGCCCGCAACCAGCTACACCTTCAAGATGGATTACTACTGGATGCAGGGTGATAACCGCGACAATTCGCTCGACTCCCGCTACTGGGGCTTTGTTCCCGAGGACCACATCGTGGGCACGCCTGCCATCATCCTCATCTCGTTTGACAAGGATCACAGGCTGTTTAGCGGCGGTATCCGCTGGAACCGCATCTTCAAGATGCCGAATCCTGATAAGAAGTAGGCTTTAGGTGTTAGGCTTTAGGTTTTAGGTGTTAGGTTTTAGGTGTTGGCGGATGCCAACTAGCGACTAGCGACTAGCAACTAGCGACTAAAAGATAATTCCAATGCTTGAGTCATCGGCAGCTACAGTTGTGATGGGCAGCATGTGTGCCGCCAGTGTGCGGTGCTATGCGGCGGCTCTCCAGGCGGGGTCCCTGGTGGTTGACCTTGACGAGTGTCGCTTGCCCCTGCGTCACAGCCATCACCGCTACCGCATCGACGGCCCCAACGGCGTGCAGACTCTCACCGTGCCCCTCGTGGGCTCTACCAACAACATGATGACCCCATTGCGCGATGTGCTCATCTCGGAGCATGGCGACTGGCGTCGTCTGCACTGGGGTGCCCTGTATTCGGCTTATGGTCGGTCACCTTACTTCGATTACGTTGCCGACGACCTCTATCGGGTGATATACGGTACCCAGCGCCACCTGCACGAGTTCAATGCCGAGCTGCACGCGCTCATTGTCGATTTCATGGACTTGCCCATAACGACCCGCTACATGGGCAAAGTCGAGGTAGAGGGTGAGACCAAAGCTGATGACCTGCGCGGGCGCATCGGCATGAAGAAGCCCGACTCACTGCCCATTGCCGATGTCCCCTACTATCAGATGTGGACGGCAACACGCGGCTTTTGTCCCGACTTGAGCATTCTGGACCTGATGATGAACATGGGGCGTGAAGGCATATTCACGCTCATGGAAATGACCAAAAAATAAGGGAAAAAATAAAGGTCCAAGCATCACTGCTGAGACCCTCATAATTACTAATACTTGAAAACTATATTTACCCCATAAAAGCATTTCTTTTATCATTGGCAAAATAACGAAAAATTTCTCTAATAAGACGAATATTGAGTTTTAAAGTATGTTAATTCGGCATTTTTTTTTCTTGCATTTTTTTTCTTGATGGCCCAAGACGCCTAAAATTGTTGTCAATTAAGCCCTCTGGAAGTAACGAATGATGCATCAACAAAAAAATCTGGCATGGGTTTGTCTGTTCGCAATATTTGTTGTACCTTTGCAACCGCTTTGGAAGTGAATGCTTCACAAGCCGGTCCTATAGCTCAGTTGGTTAGAGCACCTGACTCATAATCAGGGAGTCCTTGGTTCAAGCCCAAGTGGGACCACAACAGAAAATGCTAACCGCTCATTTCGAGTCGGTTAGCATTTTTTTCTTTTAGGTCATGTATTTTACATTAGAAGGAGGTCGATGACTGCGATAACGTCGGTGATATCGATAGTGCCGTTTTGATCGATGTCGGCCGACTCAAGGTATATCGAGGTGCCCAAGTCAGCGCCGAGGAGATAGTCAATCAATGATGTGACATCGGCTACTGAGATGTTGCCGTCCCCATTGATGTCACCAATACCGCTGGAGCCAAAAGCCTCAATCTGCGTAAAGTTGTTCCAATAATTGGTCGTTTGGTAGGCTTCCAGCGATTGGCGTGGCACATGCAAGGTGGCCATTTGGTAAGTCTTGGTTTCAAAGCATGCTCTAGAGGTCATGCTGGGAGGCACATCGCCCAAACAGGTAACTGAAGCGACTTTTGGGCATGAGTAGAACACCTGCCCATTGAGGTTGGTGAGAGATTTCCCTAAAGTGATATTTTGTAGATTGCCGCATCGTGTGAATGCGCTGCTTTCTATTGTGGTGACTTTGTCGGGGATGATAATGTTAATGAGACTCGGATTACCGGCAAATGCAAGTGTCCCGATGTAAGTCAGTGAATCAGGGAGATGAATCTCTGATAATGATTTACATTCAGAAAATGCACAATCCTCAATGGTGGTGATGCCTGCCGGAAGATTGACAATCTGCAGGCTGTCACATGATGAAAAGACATTTTCCTTAAGGACTGTAACTGATTCTGGCATAGTTACGCTTTTCAAAGAATTGCACGCAGAGAATGACCAGATGTCTAGATTTGTGATGGAGTCACCAAAGTTGATATTCTTGAGTCCAGTGCATTGACGAAAACCTGACGCGCCGATTGACTTGAGTGACTCGGGGAAATTGAGTGTAGTAAGCCCTTCGCAGTAAGTGAACGCGCAATCGTCGATTAATGTCAATGTGGATGGGAAAACTATGTTTTGTAACTGTGAGCAGCCATAAAACCCGTACTTGTTAATGGCCGTGATGTTATTAGGAATAATGGTGCTCATGCATCCCATCACTAATGCATTGCCGCTAGTATGGATGATGGCATTGCAATTGTTGCGGGAGTCGTACACGGGATTGCTGTTATCTACCGTAATGCTGGTGATATTGGGACAGCGGCCGAACACGCCATTTCCAATACTGGTGATTGAACTGGGAATGTATATGCTAGTGAGGTTTTGGCAGCCCTCGAACGCATAGTCTGCGATGGTTGTCATGCTGTTAGGGAATGAGATTCCTGTTAGGGCTTTGCATCCGTAGAAGGCCATTACACCGATAGACGTCACATTGTTGGGGATTGTGATGTTTGTCAATTGCTCACAGCCACGGAAAGCCTCTTTGTTAATCGCGGTCACCGATGAGGGAATGACAGTGTTTTTGCAGCCATTAAACAATATGTTGGTGGCGGTTTCGATAATGGCATTGCAGTTGTTGCGCGAGTCAAAGACGGTATTGCCGCTCTCCACAACAATGGAGGACAAACTCGAGCAACCATTGAAAGGACTTGGCTTGATGCTGGTGACAGATTTGGGAATAAAGATGCTGGTCAGACTACGGCAGTCTCTGAAAGCCCAAAAATCGATTTTCTTGACTGATTTTCCGATGGTAACATTTGCCAAAGAAGTGCAGCCATCAAATGTGCTTTGACTGATTTGTTGTACATTATCCGGAATGACTACTGATGTGAGCATCTCGCAGTCGGCAAATGCCGCATAATCAATCCTGGTAACTGTCTCGGGAATGACTACACTAGTCAGTTTCCGGCAATACTCAAAGGCTCGTATGTTGATAGCCGTTACGGTGCTTGTTTTGCCGTTGTAGGTGATGGTGCTGGGAATGACAACATCTCCGCTGTAGGTAGCATATGAAGAGCTGGCATACTTGGAGCAAACCGCTACGGTTGAACTGTCTTGGCCATTGTACTGATAATAGATGCCATCAAGCAGGAAGTTCTCGGCTGTGGCGCTTGTGCAGGCACATAACATGATGAAAGCCACAAGTGCGATTCTGGAATAAAGATTTGGATGTTTCATAAGATTCTGGAGGTTAATATTGGTTGATAATGATAGTCGTAAGATCTAAGTTTAAAAGAGGAGGATTTCACAACTGATAAGAACATTGAGCTTGACGCGCGTAATAATCAATTGTGAAATCCTTGTTTTTTATTGTTTGGTTTGGAAAACCCTTTTAGTTGGCGTAGAGCATGTTGAGGATCTGGTTGAACTGGGACTCGCTCTTGAGGCCTTCGTTCTTGAACATCATGATCTTGTCCATGACGCGGTCGAGATAGTCGATGCTCTCGTTCTTCTCCTTCTTGTTGTAGATTTTCCAGTACTTGGTGCCCTTGAGACCTTTCTCAAACTTCTTGTACAGGTCGCTGGTTGACGAGAGGTATTTCCAGCCGTTGCCGCTCAGGTCCTTCTTGGTCTTCTCCATGAATTCCTTGAGGTTCTTGGTGTACTCGCCATACTTCTCGATGAGGTCTTTCTTCTTGAGGACGTCCTTGGTCTCCATGCCCTGGAAACTCTCGAGGGCCTCATCGACGTCGCTCTTGTTGTAGGGGTTGTAGAGCACGTCAACGATTTCCTGGTCATACACGAGTTCGTCGCGGGTGGTGAATTTGTCCTTGCGGGTCTTCACCTCGTCCTTGAGTTCCTTTTCGAGGGCCTTCTTTTGGTTCTCGAGGCTCTTGAGTTGTGACTTGGCCTCTTCGATTTTTTCCTCGAGGTCCTTGATGGCACTCTCTTTTTCCTTGATGTTCTTCTCGTGTTGTTCGATTTCTTTTTCGAGTTGCAGCACATTTTGAGTGGCCTGTCCCATGGCGCTTGGGGTCATGGCGGCTACCATGATTACGGTCAATGCGATGACCGCGAGTCTAATCTGTTTCATATGAGTGAAATAATTAATGATTTATTTATTTGTGGGCAAATTTACATCGTTTTTCTCGATTTCCCATGCATGAATGACAAAAACATAATTATTGGTGAAAAAAAAGTGATTGATTTTTGCTTGTATGGATATTTTTATTGCTAACTTTGTGGGTCAAGATACCAGTGACCTTGAACATTGATTAAATGTGTTTTTGTTCGTTTTTATTCATTATATTATTTTTTAGTCTATGAAGAAATTTACTTTGTTCCTGGCTGCATTAGCAGTAACGGCTACGGCATTTGCCGCTGGCCCGATTGAAGAACAGCCCGCCGGCACCCTCAAGAATTACACTCGTGAGGGCAAGAGCGTGGTGTGTGACTATGAGGATGGCTTCTATGTTGCCTACCAGGAGGGCAAGGTGAGCATCGTGTTTGCCGAGGACGGCCAGACTGTTTACATGAAGGATCCCTTGCATGCCATGGCCTATGGCACATGGGCACAGGGTACCTTGAGCGAGGATGGTAAGACCATCACAATTCCCATGGGCCAGGTGATTTATCACAGCCCCTACTATGATGCCGATGTGATCCTGTCGTGGGGTAGCACCACCGAGGGCATGATCAACTGGGATACCTATTCGGTTGAAGTGGAATACACGCCCGACGAGAGTGTGGAAGCCGCTGTCTTCACCATCGATGGCGAGACCATTCGCCTGGAAGGCTCAACGGGTGCCGAGGTGCTCACCGCTGAAGACCTGGCAGAGTTTGCCGCCACTGGTCTGAGCGCTATCTGGGCCGACACCCGCGGTTGGGTGCAGACCATCGAGTGGGGTACCGTGCTGACCGAGCTGCCTCCCGCACAGCCCGCAGTTCCCGCCAATCCCGAGATCATCGAGTGGCGTGACATGGGTAATCAGAGCGGTTACAACCGCCTGGAGTTCAGAATTGACCCTGTTGATGTAGATGGCAACCCGCTGGATCTCGAGCAAGGCCAGTTGACCTATAGCGTATTTACCGACTATGACCAGCTGTTCACCTTCGATGCCGTAGATTACTATTGGGACTTCGACGGTGAAGAGGTGACCGAGGTGCCTTACAACCAGTACAGCTACAACTTCTCACCCCAGAGCATCTTCTTCTACCGCACCAATGCCGAGGGCTATGACCGCTTCTTCGAGTGGCGCATCGGTATGCAGGTTTACTACACTGCCAGTGGTGTTCGCAACGCATCCGACATCGTTTACCTTGAGGTGTTTGATGAGCCCGAGCCTCCCACGCCTGAAGAGGGTGTTATTCTGGTAATTGTTGACCAGGATAACGTTGAACACGCCTTCAACCTGACTCAGGGTGATGATGGTGACTTCTCGACCACGGTAACTCTGGACTACGTGCCTTACGGCCAGTTCTACTGGGATCCCAACCTGAGCTATGCTGAGAACGATGCCAACCGTCCCGCTGTTCCCTTCTACTTCCTGATCAATGGTCAGCGCTATGGTGCAGAGGACATGAGGCCTACCGTTCTTGGCTTTGCTATGCAGAACCCGCTGGATAGCGAGCTTGATGGCTTCTACACCGTTCCCGTAGGCTTCTCCTACAACCTGGGTGTTGCCCACAGAGATGGCGTTTACTATGTATATGCCGCAGTTTCTACTCCCACCGCTGTTGATGAGCTGACCGCTAAGACTGTTGCTGGCGTACGCTACTACAACGTAATGGGTCAGGAGATGGCTCAGCCCGAGGGCATGACCATCCAGGTAACCACCTACACCGACGGCACCACCAGCACCGTAAAGGTGATGAAGTAAGGCCTTAGGCTTTAGGACCTATACGCAAAAAAATAGTCGGGCGACCTCGAAATGGGGCCGCCCGAACTTTTATTCGTTGCTTTATTGGTCGAGGCCGTTACTCGTGGCCCTCGTAGGCGATGATGGCGTCGCGCCACACCTTGGGAAGTGGGGAGGGCTGGTTGGTCTCGGGGTCGAGGTTGACCATGACTGTGGCACAGGTGGCCTTCAGCTCGCGGGTGTCGCGGTTAACGACGTGCTGCAGCATCGTGAGGCTCTTGTTGCCCAAGCGGGCACACTGGGTGAGCACCTCGACCGGCTCCTGGAAGACGGTGGGCACCAGGAAGGAGCAGTTGACGTTGGCAATGACAATAGAGGGTTTGCACCAGTTGATGTCGGCATCGACCTGAAGGCCGGCGAAGTATTCGGTCTTGGCCAAGTCGAAGAACTGGAAATAGACAGAGTTGTTGACGTGCCCCAGGGCATCGATGTCGTTGAAGCGCAACTGCACGGTGGTGCTGCGTTTAAAGGGATATTGGGCTTCGATAGCGTGGTTCATTGTTGTTTTAGTTTCTAGTCCCTAGTTTCTAGTTGGGTTTTATTTGAAGATGATTTCGTGGATGATGTCGCGGCCCAGGGCCTCGTTGATGCGCACGATGATGCGGTCGCGGTTGAGCATCAGCTCGTTAGCCAGCGATGCCGACGAGAGATGCACTGTCATCACGCCGTTATTGACGTAACGCTTGATGGTGTAGCGGTTGATACCGTCGCCCACGATCTGGGGCCACAAGGCACAGGCGCGGTGCTCGTCGAGCGCCACGTCAAGGTTCTCCTTCTTGAGCAAGTCGTTAATGATCTGCCCGATGTTCTTGGCCTCGGTACGCTTCATGACGTTTCCCCTCCCTTGATTGTGGTGACAGTTCCGTTCTCGACGTGCATCAGGCAATGACCGCCGCCATGGCGTGCCACGATCTCGTCAAGGTGGGTGCGGTTGGTGTCGGTAATGAAAATCTGGCCGAAACGGTCGCTGGAAACCACGTCCACAATGCGTTCGACACGGCTGGCGTCCAACTTGTCAAAGATGTCGTCGAGCAGCAGGATGGGCACCGTGGGGTTGTTGGCCTTGAGGAAATCAAACTGGGCGAAGCGCAAGGCAATGGTGTAAGTCTTGCACTGGCCTTGGCTGCCCGTGCGGCGCATGGGATAGCCGTCGAGCATCAGTTCGATGTCGTCGCGGTGGATGCCGCGCGTTGTGTGCCCGATGATGAGGTCACGTTCACGGGTTGCCGCGAGGTGCTCCAGCATGGGACCGTCGTTGAGGTGGCTCTTGTAGTGCAGGCTCACGGTCTCGCCATCGCCTGCCACAGCGTTGTAGTAGTGCATGAAGATGGGCATGAATTGTTCCACCCACCGCTGGCGGCGCTCATGCACCAGCGTGGCTTGCAGGGCCATGACCTGCTCGACGGTCTCGTAGAGCAAGGGGTCGCGCATCTCCTTCTTGATCATGGCGTTGCGCTGCTCTACAGCCTTGTTGTAACGGATGAGCGCATCCAGATATTCGCTGTCGTTCTGCGAGATAATCAGGTCCATGAAGCGGCGACGCTCCTCCCCGCTGCCGCGCACCAGGTCCCAGTCCATGGGCGAGACCATCACCACGGGCAACAGCCCGATGTGCAGGCTCAGCCGCTGGTACTCCTTGCCGTCGCGGCGCACCACCTTGCGTTTGCCCTGTTGCAGCGCTATGCTGATGTCAAGCGGCGTGTCCAGGCGGGTATAGTTGCCCTGAAGCATCATGTAAGGCTCACCATGGCGGATGACGGCGCTGTTGTCGCCCGTGGAGGCGAAACTGCGGCACATGCTCAGGTAGTAGATGGCGTCGAGCACGTTGGTCTTGCCCTGCCCGTTGTTGCCGATGAGGCAATTCAACTTGGGCGAGAACTCCAGCCGGGCCTCACCGATGTTCTTGTAATTGACTATGGTGGCAGTATTCAGTGTCATGATGACATCTTGTTATTTACCATAATGCCACTTTACCCATGCTGCCCAGATCCAGGCATGCGGTCTTGGCGCCCAAGGCCTTGAACAGCCTTATGATAGTAGTGAAAGCAACACTCTTGCCGTTCTCGATTTTCGAGATTTGGGCCTCTTTCACTCCAACCATCTCGCCCAACTTTTTTTGGGTGAGATTTTGCTCTTTCCTTGCTCTTTTGAGCGCCTCACCAATCTTATAGGCTTCGAGTTCAGCAGCCAACTTGGATTCAAAGGCATCGCGCTTGGGGGTGCCAATAGGTCCAATCAACTCATCTTGGACTTCTTCAAATGTATATAACTTCAATTCTTCCATGATTACTTCTTTTTTTGTTCAAAATACTGTTTTCTGATTCTTTCGGCTTTGGCTATTTCTTCGGTCGGCGTCTTTTGCGTCTTTTTCTTGATGCCGTGAGTCGCAATGATTAAAGTTTCCTCATCAGTGTCCCAAAATGCGAATAGCCGATATGCGTTGCGGTTGTGTAGAGTTCGGAATTCCCAGATGTTTGAGTTCTCCAATTTCTTGAAAATGTCATTGTCGATGATGCAACATTGAACTTTACGCATGTTGTAAGTGATTTTATTGATGGCATCTCGTGGCAACGAATGAAGAAAATCTCTAGCTTCAACTGTTAATATAATTCTCATTGTTATATTCTCTAAATTGACTTTTGGGATGCAAATTTACAGAAACTTTCCTAATCAGGAAAGAAATTGGCAAAAAATGATTATCTTTGTCCCATGATGGAATTATTAAAATTGGAATTTATGGGCAGTGTTGAGGGGGTGGAGGCCTTCTCGACGATGCGTGGCGAAGTGGATGGGCGCAATGCCTATTCCGGGGTGAACCTGTGCGACTATGTGGGCGATGATGCCCTGCGGGTGTTGGATGCACGCATCACGCTGGCGATGCAACTGGGTGTTGACCTGGATGACCTCATCATGCCGCGGCAGACCCATTCGTGCCGCGTGGCGGTCATCGACGAGCGTTTCCGCTTATTGGATATTGACCAGCAGGAGGCAGCTCTGGAGGGCGTTGATGCGCTGGTGACGACGCTCAAGGGGGTGGTAATCGGTGTGAATACTGCCGATTGTGTGCCCATTGTCTTAGTCGATGGCCAGGCTGGTGTCATCGCTGTTGCTCATGCTGGCTGGCGTGGTACCGTGGGACGTATCGCTAAGGCTGTGGTCGAGGAAATGTGCCGTCAGGGAGCCTGTGCCGACCGCATCCAGGTAGCGATGGGACCCAGCATCTGTCAAGGCTGTTTCGAGGTGGGTGATGAGGTCGTGGAGGCCTTCAAGCAGGCCCATTTTAACCTTGATGACATCGTCGAGCGTAATGCAACAACAGGCAAAGCGCACATCGACTTGCGCGCCGCCAATCGTGCTGTTCTCATCGAAGCAGGCATTCCATCAGACCAGATTGTCCTGTCGCAACACTGTTCCCGCTGCGAGCACAACCGTTTCTTCTCGGCCCGCCGCCTGGGCATCAACAGCGGCCGCACCTTCACCGGAATAGTGAAACGGTAACGGCTGGAGTGGGAGACGGGTTATAACGGAGATTTGGCATGGACTGATTCTCCGTCTATGTCTTCAATCCCTATCAATTCCATAATGAAATAGGGCAAGTTCTCGGTATTCCAGGTCTTGGGGTGGTCTTGCCGCTCGGCTATGCGCTTGAATATCTCAGGATTCTTTTTGCGGTAAGATGGTGTCGCATAGATCATGAACGGGATTTCTTCCCCGTATGCGCGGCTCTCGGGAACATTGATTTTCCCGTGTGTGAAATAAGTGGGCGAACTGCGGTAGAGGTCTTGCCCGTGGTCGGGCACATATAGGATTAAAGCCTCTTTGTCTTTATAGAAGTCGATTATTCTCTTGACGATATAATCATTATACAGGATGGAATTGTCGTAGGCCGCCAGAATCTCGCGCTGATTCTCAGGGTAGGCCATGTAATCCTCTTTGCTGAAATGATTGAACTCTTTGGGGTAACGCAGGCTGTAGTCAAAGTGTGAGCCCATCACATGGAATACTGTGAAGTTGCGCGTCTCCTGAAGATTGAGTTTCTTGATGAAATGATAGGAAGAATCCACAAGGACGATATCCAGCACAATGTAGTTCACAACGTTGTCCCTCTTGCGGAAAAAGAAACATGTGTCGCAGGATTCTGCGAGTATGCGTGCAACATAACTGAACTTGCCCGCACGCGTGTGGTTGCTGAACCAGTAGCAATGATACCCGCACTCCTTCAAGATATCGATGAGGGTGGGGAATTCGTACCATTTTTGGGTTTTACTATCAGCGACAGCCCTGTCGGATGTGGTCATCATCGACTGGAGAGACAATGATGTGGTGGGGGCTGGAGAACTGATACTGTCAAGTGTGTAAAGCATTGATGAGTCGCGCAGTGCAGTCAGATAAGGATTCGTCATCTTGTCGTAGCCATACAGCGACGAATGGAACCGCGCGAAGGACTCACCGAGAATCAGGACGAGATTTTCGGGAATGTGCTCTTGTTGGGAGAAGGTGAGTTTTGGTGGCGTATGGTTGACCTGGGAGATGTCAGGCAACTCATTATTGTGCATGGAGGTAATCAATTCAGTCAGATGGCCGATGGCGCCGTCTTCCCAAATATTCCACCTGAACAGGTTGTCGATGGTGCAGATGCAGACCAGTCCTAACGCAAACAGTGAGAGTTTCTTTCCGAGTCTTATGGGGTGGCGAACCGATAAAACCCATAAGATGATAATCAGAACAAGGATGGCAATCGTGGAGTACACCAATCGTGGAGACACCATTGACTTGAGGAATTCACTCACCTCGTTGGGGTTGGTGCCGATTGCCAACATGGCGAAATCAGCCTGCAGCAATGAACCCAGTTCAAATAGGCAATAGGTGTTGCTGATAAAGAAAACGGCTGACACGAAGAGGATGATGCCCTGGATGATCTTGCGGGTCAGTTTGTGGCGGATGAGCCCGACGAGCAAAGTGACAAAATAAGATAAAGCAATGCTGTGGAGCAGCAGGTGGAAAGCATGGTTATAATAAAATGGACCACTCTTGATGAACCGGATGATATGAATGCTGGAGGCCAAGACAAAGAACACTATCAGGAACAAGAGATGCTCCCTGAAAGGTCTCAACAGAATGTTGAGCAATTTGTTAGGCTTGGTTTTACCCTGGGTGTTGGATTTGGAAGGATTTTGGGCTTCAATATCGTGGTTCATTGCTGTTTTTAGTTTCTGGGCGAGAACTCCAGCCGGGTCTCACCGATGTTCTTGTAATTGACTATGTTGGCAGTATTCAGTGTCATGATGCAAAGGTACTGTTTTTCCCCCGATTTGCGCTCCTGAATTGAATATAAAATACTGCAGTATGCGGGTCTCACTCTTCAGCACTTTATTTAGCAGAACTCACGTTAGTTAAGTATTGATTTTTCTTTGATGTCCTTGCCTTCTATGGTTTTCACGCCGATGAGGTCCATAATTAGGTAGGGCAGGTCATCGCTGTTCCAAGCCTTGGGATGGTTTTGGCGGTATTTAATGCGCTCTACCGTGTCGGGATGCTTTTGCTGGAACAATGGTGAGGCGTATATAATAAAAGGAATCTCCACACCATAGGCATAACTCATGGGATCTTGATTATTGCCATGAGCAAAGTAATCAGGGTTATTGGGATTGCGATACATCACCTGGCCATGGTCAGGAACGTAAATCAGTATAGTTTCGGTGTCCTTGAACATATTAATGATTTGTTCCACGACGTAGTCATTATATAAGATGGAATTGTCGTATGTGGCCAGGGTTGTACGATGATCTTGAGGCTGGTCCATGTAATCCTGTTCAGTAAATTGGGCAAACTCGTCAACATATCGCTGATTGTAATTATAATGGGAGCCCATCATGTGATAAACGATGAAATGATGCTGCATGGGATCCGTCTGTCTGATGTGCTGAGAGGACGAGTCCACCAGAATCATATCTTTATGAACATTATATCTCAGTGCGCCTTCTTGCTGCAGGAACCATCGTTGATGACAGGCATCAGCAAACATTGTTGCTATTCCTGTATATCTTGATCCCTTGGCATTGTTGCTAAACCAGTAAGTGAGATAGCCGCACTCCTGCATGATTTCGATAATGGAAGGTCGCTCAAACCATTTTTTTGCGTTGGGATTGTTGTCATCTGCTTTGCTGTAGATGGTCAACATGTGCTTTAGGGATTCAATGGTGGTTGGAGCAGGTGAGTCAATGCTGTCTAAGGCGAACAGCGTTGAACTGTCTCGTTTGGCTTCTAGAAGGGGATTGGTCTTCTTTTCATAACCATATAATGAACTGTGGAATCTGGCGAATGATTCGCCGATGATAAGCACTACATGGGATGGCAACTGATTGTTGTCTTGCAGGGCGATGTCGGGATGACAGTAATGGGACTTAAGACTCTCGGGGACACTATAGTTGCACAGTTCAACGAGACGATGGATGGGGCCTTCTCCCCAAATTCGCCAGCTGTAGGCATTCACTGCAGCACACAGGACGACAATTCCTGTGGCAGTGATGGAAGCTTTTTTGCCTAGGTTGATGTTGTGGCGCAGCGAGTATTGCCACAAGGCAAAAAAGAATAGATACACTCCAGCCACAACGAGGACGATCCACAGGGGTATCATGGATGACAAGAACTCCCGCGCTTCAATGGAATTGGTACCTAAAACCAGGCGTACCACATCGGCATCAAAGAAATAACCCAGCCTGATGACGCAATATAAATTGATGCCAAAATCAACTAAGGATAGGCCGATGATAAGCCCTTGAATAAGTTTGCGAAGAAACTTAGGCTGGATAAACCCGATGGCCAAAGTGACCAGGTAAGTAACCACAAGACAGTGGGCGGTCAGCAAAGCCCCATTGATTAAGTGAGAGATGCTTGCTTTGATGATGAACGGGCATGTGGCCAATATAAATAAGGCCATGAAGAACAGAAAGTTCTCTCTAAATGGCCTAAGAAGAATGTCGCCAATCTTGTGATATGCTATTTTGGGCATGTGTGTAAATATCGCATAAAAGAACAATGTGCGTTCAACTCATTAAGTCGCGCGCACATTGACCTTATTCCTCTTCAAACTGCTTACAGGGTGGCGTCGCTTTCCTGGAAGGTGGTAGCTTGGCGCACATCGCCAGTCTCGTAGCCACGCTTGAACCACTTCATGCGCTGGGCGCTGGTGCCGTGAGTGAAGCTTTCGGGCGAAGCATAGCCCTGAGAACGCTTCTGCAGGTAGTCGTCACCAATCTTTTGAGCGCAGTCGATGGCCTCCTGCAGGTCCCTATCGCTGATTGAGCCGAACATCCTGCTCTCGTAGTGAGCCCACACGCCGGCATAGAAGTCGGCCATCAGCTCCAGACGCACGCTGTATTTGTTGGCGTTAGTCTGGTTGGTTGCCTGCATCTTGCGGTGAGCTTGATCCAGAGTGCCCAGCAGGTATTCGATGTGGTGACCCACCTCGTGGGCGATGACGTAGGCCTTGGCAAGACTGGTGTTGTCACCCTTCACGCCGAGCTGCCTGTCCATCGTCTGGAAGAATGAGAGGTCGAGATAAACCTTCTGGTCGCCCGAGCAATAGAAAGGTCCTACAGCGGCATTGCCCTGACCGCAAGCGGTGCTGGTGGTACCCGTATAGAGCACCAGGGTGGGAGGAGGATATTCCCCGATTCCGTACTGATTGAAAATCGTTGACCAGACTTCCTCGGTGCTGCCCATCACCACCTTAGCAAAGGAGGCAAGCTCCTGTTCTTCCTCACTGAACTCGCCCTGTTCTACAGGCTGGTTCTGCAGGCCGATACCCTGCTGTAACACGTCACCGATATTGCCACCCATCAGCAGGGTGATAAGACCGGCAATAATCAGTCCGCCGATGCCGCCCAGACCAATCTTGGTACCGGTGCCCATACCACGGCGATCCTCAACGTTTTGGCTTTCGCGTCTTCCTTCAATTCTCATGAGATAATATTTTTAAGTTATTAATAGTCTCTTACTAAAGAGTGCAAATATAATGTTTTTTTCAATAATACATCAAAATCCTATTAAATTTCTTTATTTTTTGCCTATTACTGCAATCGATTTCCCATGATGTTTATAAAAACTGTACCAAATTGTCGTGTGAATTGATGGTAAATTTGTACCTTTGCCTTCATCATCAACCAATAACTGACCGATTATGAGAAAGAAAAAGAATCTTGCGATCATTAACGATGACCCCTGGCTGGAGCCCTATAGCGATGCCATCAATGGTCGCCACCAGGACGCTGCGAACAAGATAGCCGAGCTCACCGGCGGCACGGGAAACCTCGTGGAGTTTGCCAATGCCTATAACTACTATGGCTTGCATCACGCCACTGATGGCGGCTGGGTGTTCCGCGAATGGGCCCCTAATGCCACCGAGATATACCTCGTCGGCCAGTTCAATGATTGGCGTGAATGCGCTCCCTACAAGCTTAAGAAATTGGAGGGCGGCAACTGGGAAATCAAATTGCCCAAACGCGCCATGCGCCATGGCGACCTGTACAAGCTGCGCATCCACTGGAACGGCGGCGAGGGTGAACGCATTCCCGCATACGCAACCCGCGTCGTGCAGGATGACAAGACCTACATCTTCTCGGCACAGGTGTGGGACCCCGCTGAACCTTACGAGTTCAAAGTGGAGAAATTCAAGCCCAACACGAGTCCGCTGCTCATCTATGAGTGCCATATCGGTATGGCGCAGAACCGCGAGGGTGTGGGCACCTACGAGGAGTTCCGCGTGAATGTCTTGCCGCGCATTGTCGCTGATGGTTACAACGCTATTCAGATTATGGCCATTCAGGAGCATCCTTATTATGGCTCCTTCGGCTATCACGTGTCAAGTTTCTATGCCGCCTCGTCGCGCTTCGGCACCCCCGAGGAATTGAAACACCTCATTGACGATGCCCATGCCGCTGGCGTGGCCGTCATCATGGATATCGTCCATAGCCATGCTGTGAAGAACGAGGTCGAGGGTCTGGGCTGCTTTGACGGCACGGGCGACCTTTACTTCTACGGTGACGACAAGCGTGAGCATCCCGCATGGGACTCGCTGTGCTTCGACTACGGTAAGAACGCTGTGCTCAATTTCCTGTTGTCCAACTGCAAGTTCTGGCTGGAGGAATACAAGTTTGACGGTTTCCGCTTCGACGGTGTTACCTCGATGCTTTACTACAGCCATGGTTTGGGACAGGCATTTGGCAGCTACGACGACTACTACAACGGTAGCCAGGACACCAATGCCATCACCTACCTGACTCTGGCCAATATCCTCATCCACGAAATCAATCCCAATGCCATCACCATTGCCGAGGAGATGAGCGGCATGCCCGGACTTGCCCGCACTTTCAAGGACGGAGGCATCGGATTTGACTACCGCATGGCGATGGGTATCCCCGACTACTGGATCAAGACCATCAAGGAGCGCAAGGACGAGGATTGGAAACCGACGTCCATCTTCTGGGAACAGACCAACCGCCGTGCCGACGAAAAGACCGTCTCCTATGCCGAGAGCCATGACCAGGCGCTCGTGGGCGACAAGACCATCATCTTCCGCCTCATCGACAAGGAGATGTACTGGCACATGATGACCGGTGACCATGACGGAACCGTGGATCGCGGTATGGCGCTGCACAAGATGATACGCCTTGTCACCCTGTCGCTTATCAACGGCGCTTACCTCAACTTCATGGGCAACGAGTGGGGACATCCCGAATGGATCGACTTCCCGCGCGAGGGTAACGGCTGGAGCTACAAGTATGCCCGTCGCCAGTGGGATCTCGTGGATCGTGAGGACCTCAAGTACCAGTTCCTCAACAATTGGGACAACGACATGATTCACCTGATTGGCAGCACCAAGAATTTCCAGAAGTTGCCCGTGCGCAAACTTTGGGACAAGGACGATGACCAGGTGCTGGCCTACATGCGCGGCGATCTCGTGTTTGTTTTCAACTTCAGCCCCACGCAGTCGCATGTGGATTATCCCATGCTGGCTCCCGAGGGAGAATATGACGGTGTGTTTGATAGTGACGCCGCACGCTATGGAGGCTACGGCAACATCGACAGCAGCGTGAGTCACCTGACCGAGCATGACGGCCTGTATGCCGACGCACACCTCGGCTGGCTCAAACTCTATCTGCCCGCCCGCAGTGCCCAAGTGCTCCGCATGAAGGCTCCCAAGGCTCCCAAGGCCCGTAAGCCCGTCGTTAAGAAACCCGCAGCCAAGAAGAAATAACCCTTCTCATCGGCTTTAGATCAAAAAAGAGGATGTGCTAAAATACCGGCACATCCTCTTTTCGTTATTAATGTCTAGCTCGTTTATTGCAGGTCCTCGGTACGAATCTTCAATGAGTAGTACATGATAACAGCTAGGATGATAAACAAACCGATACTTCCGGCCAAGAGCGCATAACTCTCAAGGTTGAGCAGAACGAATACGTACGCATACATGAATAGCAGCATCGCTCCGATAATCAGCGCTTGTTTCTTCACCTTGAGCACGCCAAATAGATATATGGTCACCATGCCGACGGTCATCAACGTGGCAATCAGATAGGCCAAGGCAAACGCCATGTGCTCACTCATGGACAGCAGCAGACAGTAGAACAATACCAACGCCAAACCTATAAGCAGATACTGGAACACGTTGATGTGACGGCGCAAACGGAACTCCGAGAACAACGCGGCAATGAACGTGAGGACAATCACCAGCAAGGCATACTTGATAGCACGTTCGGTTTTCTGGAAACGGTCAACAGGAATCCTCAAGCCCACCTGTACCTGTGATGCAGCAATCTCACCAGCACGATAACCCATGAATGACTGCGGATAAGGGCGGTTGATACTGATGACCTCCCAAGTGGCGTCAAAGCCATCGGGTGTTACATTGCGGTCGATAGGCAGGAAATTGCCATTGAAACTCGGCGTAGCGCAATCTCCCTTGACCTTAATCTTGGTTACCTCGCCAACAGGAGCGAAACTCAACGTCTCAGAACCCTTCAAGTCCAGATGCAGTTTGAAGGGGACACTGTCATGTCGAGCCAGTTCAGTCAAGTCCATCCTTGCCATTGCGACACACGATCCTTGAACCTTGGTATCAACACGCTCGACTGCATCAGCCTCGTCAACCACATTATCTGCATGAGCACTTTCATCATACTGGATATTGTCATCGATGCCGCCGTCATTGATATCGGCAATCTTACCGTTCAGATTGACCTGTACCTTCTTGCTGATGCCGCGCAAGTCAGTAATGCCCAACTCAATATAGGCCTCGTTAAGGAGAACTTTTACACTGTCATTCTTTATCGGCAGGAGACTGCTGATATTGAATGTTCCGTCAAAGTCGATGCTTGAATTATAGACCACCGCCTCATAGATGTTGCGGTAAAGCGTCTGGCTCTTGACATCAGCATTGACATTTAACGTCTTGGGCAGGATATAATAGATATCCTTCTGCTTATCCTCGACACAGGGGATGGCAATTACCGGTCCAGTGATATGCTGAGGCATGCCCCACTTGGAGGCAATCTCATTCTCGGCATTGGCAGCAGTCTGCTTGCGCTCCTCGCCCAGCGATGAAATCAAAAGACTGGGTATCAGCAACAATAGCGATAGTAGCGCAATGAACAGTACCTTATACGTGAAGGTATTGGTGAATTTATTATTGGACTCAGGTGTGATCTCAATCGGTTCTCCCACAACAACATTATCGTCCAGAGGTGGAGGGGTTGAACCATTCATGTTCTCTTCCATAATATTCCAAGTATTAAAAATGAAACAAATTACCCAATAGAACGAAGCACCCCCCCTATTATTACTTCTTGTTAGTTAATTGTTACTAATCTCGGCAAAATTAATATTTCTTCACTCGCAGGGGTGTGCGGTGGGAGGTGGAGGTGTGACATCCTTGGGCGTGACGGGTCGCCACAGGTAGAGTTTGTCACTAGGGCGGATCTTGGCATCGGTCTTGATGGAGAAGTGTTCGCCCTTGACGGTTTTCTCTACGGGTTTGAGGTCCACGCGGATTTCCTCGATGGTCAGCGGGATGGCACCCGTGGTCGGGCCGATAATCCACGCCTCGTCGCCCACGTGCAATTCGCCTGCCTCCATGAGGAACTCGGCAACACCCAGATTGGTGTAGTAACGGATACCCTTGGCGGCATACACTTTTACTCTTGTAGCGCTGGAGCCGTATTTGGATGACCATTCGCCCAAGCGCTGTCCCATGTAATAACCATCCCAGAAACCGCGGTTAAACACCTTGCCGAGGCGTTCGTTCCATTCGTCAATGCGCTCCTCGGTGTAAGTGCCGTCGCAGATGGCCTTCAGAGCCTCGTCATAGCAACCCACAACAGTGCGCACATATTCCGGTCCACGTGCTCTGCCCTCAATCTTAAAGACGGTTACACCTGCATCCACCATCTTGTTGAGGAAGTGGATGGTCTTCAAGTCCTTGGGCGACATGATATACTTGTTCTCAATGGCCAGTTCATCACCGTTCACGAGGTCGGTGACCAGATATCCGCGACGGCAGATTTGGCGGCAGGCACCGCGGTTGGCGCTGGTATTTTCCTGATGCAGGCTCATGTAGCATTTGCCTGATACCGCCATGCACAGGGCACCGTGGCAGAACATCTCCAGTCTTACTCGCTCGCCATGCGGGCCACGCACGTCGTTTTTCTCAATGAAATCGGTGATTTTAGTCACCTGCTCCAGATTCAGTTCGCGGGCAAGCACCATGACGTCGGCCCACTGGCTGTAGTAGCGCACAGCCTCGCTGTTGCTCACGTTGACCTGCGTGGAAATGTGTACTTCCACGCCGATGCTACGTGCAAACAGGATGGTCGCCATGTCGCTGGCAATGATGGCGCTCACCTGGGCATCACGGGCTGCCGTGACGATTTGTCGCATGTAGTCCATGTCCTCGTCATAGACGATGGTGTTGACCGTCAGGTAACTTTTCATGCCATGCTCGTGGCACCACTTGGCGATGGTGTGCAGGTCTTCCAGCGTGAAGTTGACGCTGGAGCGTGATCGCATATTCAGCCCCTCGATGCCAAAGTAGATGGCGTCGGCACCGCCCTGATGGGCGGCATACAGCGATTCCCAGGAGCCCACAGGGGCCATGATTTCAAAATCGGAGCGATTCATATTCTGGTTCATTTAATAACTACGAATTACGCGAATTATACTAATTGGCATCCGCCTGCTTATTGTTTCGAATTACACTAATGGCATCCTCATCATGTATCCAATAGTCGTTCAGATAGATAATCATGTTGATTGGTCAAATTCGTAATAATTGAATGCGGATGCAAATTAGTTGAATTCGTGTAATTTGTAGTTCATACAAAATTATCTTTCTTTCTTGCCAGTGAGGATGCCCTTGATGTCGTAGAGTTTGTTCAGGGCCTCCATGGGCGTGAGGTTGTTGATGTCGATGGTGAGGATCTCGTCGCGGATTTGGCTCAGCACGGGATCATCGAGCTGGAAGATGGACAACTGATAGCCCGAGCGGCTGCTGGCAACGTCGCCCAAGTCCTTGGTCAGCGCGCTGTCGTTGCGGTTGTTTGTCTCGAGTTGCTTGAGCACTTCGTTGGCGCGGGAGACGATGGTGGGTGGCATACCGGCCAGCTTGGCGACGTGGATACCGAAACTGTGCTCGCTGCCTCCCTTCACCAACTGGCGCACAAACACCACCTTGCCGTTGATCTCCTTGACGCTCACGTTGTAGTTCACGATGCGCTTGAAGGACTTTTCCATCTCGTTCAACTCGTGATAGTGGGTGGCGAACAGGGTCTTGGGTCTGGTGGCGTGCTCGTGGATGTGCTCAACGATGCTCCAAGCAATGGAGATACCGTCGTAGGTACTTGTGCCTCGGCCCAACTCGTCGAACAGGATGAGGCTGCGCTGGCTCATGTTGTTGAGGATGGCGGCGGCCTCGGTCATCTCGACCATGAAGGTGGACTCGCCTAACGAGATGTTGTCGCTGGCGCCCACGCGGGTGAAAATCTTGTCCACCACACCGATGCGCGCCTGCTGTGCAGGCACAAAGCTGCCCATCTGCGCCATCAGCGTGATGAGTGCCGTCTGTCGCAGCAGTGCCGACTTACCCGCCATGTTGGGACCCGTGATGATGATGATCTGCTGGTCGTCGTTGCTCAAGCGGATGCTGTTGGGCACGTAAGTCTCTCCAGGAGGCAACTGGCACTCGATGACGGGATGACGGCCCATGGCGATGTCGATGTCCAGACTGTCGTCGAGCACTGGGCGGTTGTAGCGGTTCTCCATCGCCACGCGCGTTAGCGCATTCAGGCAGTCGAGTTGGGCAATGATGGCGCTATCGTTCTGGATAGCGGGGATATATTCGGTCACGGCGGTCACCAGTTCATTGAACAAGCGACCCTCGATAATCAGAATCTTCTCTTCGGCTCCCAGGATTTTCTCCTCATATTCCTTGAGTTCCTGGGTTACATAGCGCTCGGCATTGACCAGTGTCTGCTTGCGGATCCAATCCTCGGGGACCTTGTCCTTGTGGGTGTTGCGCACCTCAATGTAGTAGCCGAACACGTTGTTATAGGCAATCTTGAGGCTGGGAATGCCCGTCTGGTCGCTCAACGACCGCTGCATGGCCACCAGATAGTCCTTGCCGCTGCTGGAGATGTCGCGCAATTCGTCGAGTTGCTCGTCCACGCCACGGCAGATGACGTTCCCGCGGTTGGTCTGATTGGGCGCGTCAGGGTTGATTTCGCGCTCGATACGGTCACGGATGAGTGTACAGGGATTTAACTGTTCGCCCAGGCTGCGCAGTACCTCACAGGGAGATGCCGCACAATATTGCTTGATGGGCTCGATGGCCTGCAGTGCACTCTTGAGCTGTACGAGTTCGCGTGGTGTGATGCGACCCACGGCAGCTTTGGAAGTCAGACGTTCCAGGTCGCCTATCAATTCCAGGCGCTCCTTGACCAGTTCACGCCCATCGGGGTCGCGCATGAAGTGTTCCACCACATCCAAGCGGCGGTTGATAGCCTTGGGGTCCTGCAAGGGGAAAAGCACCCAGCGGCGCATCATGCGTCCGCCCATCGGCGAGATGGTGCGGTCGATAACGTCAAGCAGCGACTTGCCGTCATCACTCATGGGCGCCACCAATTCCAGATTGCGGATGGTGAACTTGTCGAGTCGCACGTAGCGCTCAGCCTCGATGCGTGACAGGTGTGTGATGTGTCCCAACTGGGTGTGCTGGGTAATGTCCAGGTAGTGCAGAATCGCGCCGCTGGCGATAATCGCATTATCCATGCTGGAGATACCGAACCCTTTCAGGTTGTGGGTCTCGAAGTGCTTGAGCAGTCGGTCGTTTGCCGCGTCAAAGGTAAACACCCAGTCCTCGAGTTCAAAGGTCAGATACCGCGATGAGAACGTTGCGGCAAAGTGTTGGCGGTTGCTGCGCTCGATGAGCACCTCCTTGGGCGAAAAGTTCACCAGTAGTTTGTCCACATACTCCTCATTGCCCTCGGCAGTGAGGAATTCGCCCGTGCTGATGTCAAGGAAGGCCACGCCAATCATCTTCTTGCCGAAGTGTACCGCGGCAAGGAAATTGTTCTCCTTGCGGTCGAGCATCGTTCCGCCCACGACCACGCCCGGCGTCACCAGTTCGGTGATGCCGCGCTTGACGAGCTTCTTGGTCAACTTGGGGTCTTCGAGTTGGTCGCAGATGGCGACGCGCTTGCCTGCTCGAACCAGTTTGGGCAAGTAAGTATCCAGGGCATGATGGGGAAAGCCTGCCATTTCGGTAGCCGCAGCGGCACCGTTGCTGCGCCGCGTGAGGGTGATGCCCAGAATCTCGCTGGCAGTCACCGCGTCCTGGAGGTAGGTCTCATAGAAGTCGCCCACACGGAACAGCAGTATGGCGTCGGGATGTTTGGACTTCATCTCGACAAACTGTTTCATCATCGGCGTATTTAACGGGTCTTTAGCCATCTAGTTCTATAGTCATGGAATGAACTCACAAAGGTACAAAAAAGTTTCTAGACCCTAATTTCTAGACCCTAGTTTTTATTGCTGGCCGCAAGATTTTGGAAGGATGGGGTGTAATAAAAACGAAAGTGCACTTTTTCACAAAAGCACACCATCTTCATAACCAAAATTCAAGTATATATGTTCTTGTTGTTTTTATCCTGTTATATTTCTCTTAATGTTGATTTCAAATGACGTTGCAAAGATACTAACAAATTTTTTTATGTACCAAATTATTCGCTCACTTTTTTGAATAAAAATGCCAGATTAACGACGTGGGATATCTTAAAAGTCGTTAATCTGACATTGAAAATGTGGCGCCATTGGCGTTTGCAGTGGTTATTTCTCCCTGAAAAACAGGTTGATAGGTGTGCCGTGCAGGTTCCAATTCTCGCGTATCTTGTTCTCGAGGAAACGCTTGTAGGGATCTTTGATCCACTGAGGCAGGTTGCAGAAGAAGATAAACGTGGGCACATGCGCACCCTTGAGCATGGTGATATATTTAATCTTCACATACTTACCTTTTACGGCAGGGGGCGGGAACGCTTGGATGAATTCCTGCATCACATTGTTGAGTTGAGATGTAGGAATGGTGATGTGGCGGTTGTTGTACACGTCAATGGCCGTTTGCAGCACCTTGTGGATGCGCTGCTTGGTGAGCGCCGAGCCAAAGATGATCGGGAAGTCGGTGAACGGGGCGAGGCGCTCGCGGATGGTGGCCTCGAAGTGGTCGATCGACTGCTGTGTCTTGTTCTGGGCAATGTCCCACTTGTTGACAAGCACCACCAGACCCTTGCGGTTCTTCTGGATGATGGAGAAGATGTTCACGTCCTGAGCCTCGATGCCGCGGGTGGCGTCGATGAGCAGGATGCACACATCGCTGTTCTCGATGGCGCGGATGGAACGCAGCACCGAGTAGTACTCGATGTCCTCGTTGACCTTGTTCTTCTTGCGGATACCGGCGGTGTCCACCAGATAGAAGTCGAAGCCGAACTTGTTGTAGCGCGAGTAGATGCTGTCACGCGTGGTGCCTGCAATGTCGGTGACGATGTTGCGCTCCTCATCCATGAGGGAGTTGACGAGCGACGACTTGCCAGCATTGGGCCTGCCCACGACAGCAATCCTCGGCAGATCTTCCTCCAGCTTGTCCTCAGCCTTGGCGGGCATTTTCTTCACCACCTCGTCGAGCAGGTCGCCAGTGCCGTTGCCGTTGGCTGCCGAGATGGAGAAGGGCTGACCCAGTCCCAATGCGTAGAACTCAGCCTCGGCATACATGCTCTGGTTGTTGTCGTCCTTGTTGGCGACAACGATGACCGGCTTGGAAGTGCGGCGCAGGATGTCGGCCACATGGTCGTCAAGGTCGGTGATGCCGTTCTTGATGTCCACGACAAAGAGGATGACATCGGCCTCTTCGATGGCCAGATGCACCTGCTTGTTGATTTCCTCCTCAAAGATGTCCTCGCTGTTCACGACCCATCCGCCGGTATCCACTACCGACATTTCCATGCCGTTCCACTCCATCTTGCCGTACTGGCGGTCGCGCGTCGTGCCGCTGGTGTCGTTGACGATGGCGGCCCGCGTCTGGGTCAGGCGGTTAAACAGCGTTGACTTGCCCACGTTGGGCCTTCCCACGATTGCTACTAGTCGTCCCATATCAGTTTTCAGTTGTTAGTCGCTAGTCGTTAGTCACTAGTCTATGGTTGTTGATTCTTGTTGTTTACTCGATATAGCCAAAGGCGCGGAGTTTGTTCTCCTGGTTGCGCCAGTCTTTTTCTACCTTTACGTAGAGTTCGAGGAATACCTTCTTGTCAAAGAATTTCTCGATATCCTTGCGGGCCAGTGTGCCCACGCGCTTGAGCATCTTGCCCTGATGGCCGATGATAATGCCCTTCTGGCTGTCACGTTCGACATAGATGACTGCCATGATGTGGATGGCGGTGTCGCTCTCGTCAAACTTCTCGACGATGACCTGGGTGGCATAAGGCACCTCTTTGTCGTAGGTCAACAGGATCTTTTCACGCACGATCTCGGTGACAAAGAAGCGGCTGCTGCGGTCGGTCAAGGCGTCCTTGCCGAAGTAGGGCGGACTCTCGGGCAGGAGTTCCACGATGCGCTTCATGATGTTATCCACATTGAAGTTCTCCAGCGCACTGGTGGGATAAACCTCAGCATTGGGCAGCAATTGCTTCCATTGCTCGATGATGCGCATCAGGTCGTCATTGCCCTTCAGCAGGTCGATCTTGTTAATGACCAACAGGATAGGGATCTTCTCCTTGGCGACACGGTCAAGGAAGTCCTGGTTCTTGGTCGGGCTTTCCACCACGTCGGTGACATAGAGCAGCACGTCGGCATCGACGAGGGCTCCCGTCGAATATTCCAGCATGCTCTGCTGCAAGCGGAACTTGGGCTTGAGCACACCAGGCGTGTCACTGAACACGATCTGGTAATCCTCGCCATTGACGATGCCCATGATGCGGTGGCGCGTGGTCTGTGCCTTGCTGGTGATAATGGACAGACGTTCGCCCACCAGACGGTTGCTCAGTGTCGATTTACCCACGTTGGGGTTTCCCACGATGTTGACAAATCCTGCTCGATGCATTTTAGTTGTGGTTTTTAGTTTTTAGTTTCTAGTTTCTAGTTTCTAGTTTCTAGTTTCTAGTCCCTAGTCCTTAGTTTCTAGTTTCTAGATTTTAGATGGTGGTGATTTTATTCAAGAAGCATCGCTACTCGTGGTGTTTCCATTTGGAGTAGTGATGCTTCAAGTGATGTGTCCGGTTGCTTTACAGCGACCAGATGAGGTAGAGTGCACCCCAAGTGAAGCCAGCACCAAAGGCGGTGAGAACCAGCTTGTCGCCCTTCTTGATGAGATGCTTGTTCTCGTCAAGGCACAAGGGGATGCTTGCAGCACTGGTGTTGCCGCGATTCTCGATGTTGACCATCACCTTTTTCTCGTCGATGCCCAATCGGGCGCCAACGGCCTCGATGATGCGCAGGTTGGCCTGATGAGGCACAAACCACTGGATGTTCTCGTTAGTGAGATTGTTGCGCTTCATGATATCCCTGCTGGAGGTGAGCATGTCAATCACGGCATGACGATAAACGGCGCGTCCTTCCTGGTATACGCAGTGGAAGTTGGCGTCAACCGTCTCGTGGCTGGTACGCAGGGCCGAGCCGCCGGCCTTATAGACCAGGTGTTCCAGTCCCGAACCGTCCACGTGGAAGATGCCATCCATCACGCCGACATTTTCTTCGGTGGGTTCAAGCAGCATGCAAGCAGCAGCGTCACCAAAGAGGGGGCATGTCGCACGGTCGTTATAGTCCACCATACTCGACATCTTCTCGGCCGATACGACGATGACCTTCTTGTAGATGCCAGCGCGGATATAGGCTGTGGCCTCATACAGTCCCACAAGGAAACCCGCGCATGCAGCCTGAATGTCATAGGCATAGCACTTCTTCTCGATGCCGACACCATGAGCGATGACCGATGCCGTAGAGGGGAATCGATAATCGGGGTTGGAAGTCGGGCAGATGAGCAAGTCGATGTCGTTGCGGTCGGTTCCAGTCTCCTCAAGCAGCTTGTTCACGGCCTGGATGCCCATCCATGAAGAGCCCACGGGCTTCTTGAGGATGCGGCGTTCCTTGACCCCCACGCGTGTGGTAATCCACTCGTCGTTGGTGTCCACCATCTGCGAGAGCATCTCGTTGTCCAGCACGTCATCAGGCAGGTAAGAAGCGATGCCTGTAATTTTTGCGTTCAGCATTTCTTACTTGATAAAAGTAAAGCCTATAGTTTAAATTCAATATCCCAAATGCGGATGAAAACCCATAGGGTGATTCAGCCCATTCGGGATATATCGTCTGCTTAATCACACGAGCCGTCACGGGAATTATCCCTTGAACGGCTTCAAAGCGATTTAGGCTTCCTCCCTGTTCATCACGTTCTTGCCACGGTAGTAACCGCACTCGGGGCATACAGTGTGATAAACATGCCATGCGCCACAGTTGCTGCACTGAGCGATGGTCGGAGCTACAGCCACATCATGGGTGCGGCGCTTAGCGGTACGAGTCTTAGACTGTCTTCTTTTAGGATGTGCCATTTTCTTGTTGTTATTTAAAAGTTATTGTTCTTTCAATTTTTTAAGCGCCTCCCAACGAGGGTCGGTGCTGGTTGTTTCACTCTGAGGGTCGTCGCCTTCGTCGGGGACGGCCTCGGCGCGGTGACTATCGAGCATGTCAAGCATGTCGGCATTGCAATCGTCCTCGTTCTCATGACAGCGCGTCATTGGAATAGCGAGCAACACCGTGTCGCGCACGATGGGCGCGGCATCCAGCTCTCGCCAGTCCTGAGGCACTATCAGCAGTTCGTCGTTGCTGTCGTCATACTCGGTGCCCATTTGCTCCACATTCAGGCAGTAGTCTTCAGCCACCGGCAAATCCAGATCGTCAAGGCATCGGTCACAAGGTATGGTCACTGTGCCGTCACATGCGATCTCCAGGCGGTAGGTGTTCTCGCTCTTGCGGGTCACGTTAAGCGTGACATCCACATCGGCTCGACGCACCTCAATCTGCTCATCCAGATTGAAAAATGACTCATCGAGATGACACTCAACCGTATGAGTGCCAAACGGTAACGTCTTGAGTTTCAACTTCAAAGCATCTACCATCTCCTGAATTTTTCGTTAAAGCGCCACAAAGGTATAACATTTCCCGCTAATAATCAACGTTTTTGCAACTTTTTTTTGATTTGTGTATTAGCAATCAGGGTTCGGATTGTGGGCTTGGTTGAGGATTGAAGATGTAGTCGTAGATGAGTTGGGTGCCGCCGAGGTGGGACTGGATGTACTCGCCAGCCGTCTTGCCGCACTTGAGACGCAGAGGTTCATTTTCCAGCAGCGGGTCCATTGCAGCCGAGAACGAGTCGGCATCGTGGATGCTCATGGCACCATCGAGGGTGATGAGGTCGCTGGCCTCCTGGAACTTGTGGTGCTTGGGGCCGAAGATGACAGGAATGCCATAGACAGCAGCCTCGTTGATGTTGTGGATGCCGGCGCCAAAGCCTCCGCCGATGTAGGCCGCCTGGCCGTAACGGTACAGCGACGACAGGAGTCCGAAGCTGTCGATGATCAGACAGTCGATGCCGCGCAGGTTGCGTTGAGTGGCTTCGCTGTAGAAACGGGCAGGGCGGGAGAGCTTGGACATGAGCACATGCAGGCGGTGACGGTCAAACTCGTGAGGCGCGATGATGAGCTTCATGTCAGGGTGGGCGTTGAAGTAGGGGATGACAATCTCCTCATCAGCAGGCCAGGAACTGCCCATGACCAGGGTGAACTTGGCGTCCTTGACAAAGGTCTCGACAAGGGGAAATTCCTTGGCTGCAGCACGCACGTCGGCCACGCGGTCAAAGCGGGTGTCACCAGCGATAATCACGTTGTCAATGCCGATGCCTGCGAGCAAGTCGCGGGACTCTTCGTTCTGGACAAACAGCGTGTCGAAGCACTTGAGCATCTTGCGGAACATGCCGCCCCAGGGACGGAAGAAAATCTGCTTGGGGCGGAATATCGCCGAGATGATATAGGTGGGAACGCCACGGCGCTTGAGGGCCTGCAGGTAGTTGCCCCAGAATTCATACTTGACAAAAATCGCCATCGACGGCTTGACGATGTCCAGAAAACGCTTCACGTTGCCAGGCAGGTCAAACGGCAGATAGACCACGGTGTCCACCATACTGTAGTTCTTGCGCACCTCGTAGCCCGAGGGGGAGAAGAACGTCAGCAGGATGCGGGCGTCGGGATTGTCACGCTTGATGCGTTCGATGAGGGGACGGCCCTGCTCAAACTCACCCAGCGATGAGGCGTGGATCCAGATATAGCCTCCAGCGGGGTTGAGTTTGCGTTGAAGCGTGCGGTAGCAGCGACGCTGCCCTCGCAGCATCAGTTTGGCTTTGGGATTGCGCACTGCGGCAATCTTCACGGCGTTACGGTAGGTGGCTACACCCAGGTTATAAATCGGATCCATATAATAGACTATTGTTTTTGACTTAAGGGGGTGATCAGTAGTTAGTAGAGGGAAGAGAGGTGGCCGCTCTTGAGGTAAGCGTTGTCGTGGCGGCGTTTCCACAGGTGGTTGTCGATGTAGAAACGGCAAGCCACCTGTTGCCAAAACCCTGTCGTCTTGTTGGTGGCGTGGAGCATCAACGAGCCGTTGAGGTCCACAAAGCGGTTGCTCACGATGTGGAAGGTGAGCTCGGTGCGGCTGTATGTGCTGTAGCAGTAGTAGGGGGAGCCCAGGTTGAGCTGGCTGCCGTACAGCGGGTAGAGCGGCATCAGATCCTTGCCGCTGTAGAAGGTTTCATCGAGTTGCAGCCAGCGCCATCGGGCAGTCGCAGTGGCGACAACACCGGCATGGTTTTGCCAGCGGTTGTCACCCCTGTTGCGGTCCATGGCGATGGCGGCGCCTGCCGAGAAACGCAGCGAGTCGAGCCACGTGCGGTGCGACAGGTCGAGCGAGAGCATCGGGTTGATGAGCAGGTCGTCATTGACGTGCTCATCCTCGTCATGGTCGCGAGACATGGCCAGGTGACTGTACTGGATATGGCCGCCCAGCCTCACGGGGCCTGCCATGCGCCAGTCGGTATTGATCATGACGGTGAAAGCCTCACGCTGGTTCTTGGTCTGCATCTGGCGCCAGTCAACGGCGACCTCGGCATAGCCGGCGGGCTTGATGTATTGGGTCATGATGCCGCGCAGGTTGGGCTGGCAGTAGTTCAGCGAGTCGCTCCACATGTAGCGGGGCATGCGTTCCACCATAAGGGAACGAGGCATGAGACCCGCAGTGACGTGCCATCCGTCAGCGTTGTTATAACGGTAATATAATGTGGGCAGGACCTTGTAACCCTCCAGATTGTCAATCATGGGCTGGTACCAGACGACACCGCCCTTGAGCACGTGCTCAGCATTGTTGAGCGAAACGCCGATTTCGGGAGCCAGTCGCGTAAAGACGAACGTCTGGTCGGGCGTGGTGCGGTCTTCGCCGCCTTCGCGGTTGTTCATCAACACGCTCGCGTCAACACTCCATTCCACCTCTTGGGCTGCAAGAGGTGGAATGGTGAGAATGAGGGTCAGTATGGCAAACAGCCAGTTACGCATCGGCGGGCATCTGGATGTTCTCAATGCCGGCGTTGATGCGGGCCAGCGTCTCGTCACGGCCCAGCAGGCGTGTGATGTCAAACATGTGCGGACCGCGGCACTCGCCGACTACGGTCAGGCGGAAGGCATTCATCACGTTACCCTTGTGGTATCCGTTCTTGTCAATCCAGTCCATGACCAGGGTCTCGCAGGCCTGGGCGTCGTCAAAGTTGGCGGTCTCCAGCAATGCAACCAATTGGCGCATGAGATTGGGAGTCTCGGGCTTCCAGCGCTTGCGGATGTCCTTCTCGCTGTAGCTGGCGGGACGGACGAAGAAGAAATTGGCCTGATCCCACAGGTCACCCACGAAGTTGGCGCGGCTCTTGACCAGTGCCACCACGCTAGTGATGTACTCATCGCTGAAGTCGGCCACGTTCACGCCATGCTTCTCCAGCACGGGCTTGAACATCTGAGCCAACTCGCAGTCGTCCATATTCATGATGTACTCGTGGTTGAACCATTTGCCCTTCTCGAAATCGAACTTGGCGCCCTTGCGGGAGCAGTGGTCGATGGAGAATTCCTTGATCAACTCTTCCATCGAGAAAATCTCGCGGTCGTCACCGGGGTTCCATCCCAGCAGGGCCAGGAAGTTGACCACGGCCTGGGGCAGGTAGCCAGCCTCGCGGTAACCGCTGGAGCGCTCACCGCTCTTGGGGTCGTTCCAGTCGAGGGGGAACACAGGGAAGCCCAGGCGGTCGCCGTCACGCTTGCTCAGTTTGCCTTTTCCGTCAGGCTTGAGCAGCAGGGGCAGGTGGACAAATGCGGGCATCGTATCTTCCCAACCGAAGGCCTGGTACAGCAGCACGTGAAGCGGTGCGCTGGGCAACCACTCCTCGCCACGGATGACGTGTGACACCTCCATCAGGTGGTCGTCAACGATGTTGGCCAGGTGGTAGGTGGGCAGGTCGTCGGCACTCTTGTACAGCACCTTGTCGTCGAGGATCGACGAGTTGATGGTCACGTCGCCGCGCAGCAGGTCGTGAACCACGACGTCCTGATCGGGCTCAATGCGGAAGCGCACGACCCATTTGGCGCCACTGTCCATGAGGGATTTAACCTCCTCGGCAGGCAATGACAGCGAGTTGCGCATCATGCCACGGGTGCGGGCGTCGTACTGGAAATTCTTGATTTCAGCACGCTTGGCCTCTAGCTCCTCGGGGGTGTCAAAGGCATAATAGGCCTTGCCGGCGTCCACGAGTTGCTGCGTGTACTTGCGGTACAGGTCGCGGCGCTCACTCTGCTTGTAGGGGCCGTAGTTGCCACCTTCTCGCACACCCTCATCGATGCCGATGCCCAGCCACTGCAGGGCCTCGTTGATATACTCCTCGGCACCGGGCACAAAGCGGGTGCTGTCGGTGTCCTCAATACGCAGGATCATGTCGCCACCGTGCTGGCGGGCAAACAGGTAGTTATACAGTGCTGTGCGCACGCCGCCAATGTGCAGCGGGCCAGTGGGTGATGGCGCAAAGCGCACTCTTACTCTTCGTTCCATGTGATAATTGTCTCTTTATATATTATATATAATGTGTTGATTGTTCTCGGTTATAGCAGCATGTCGCTGATAGCACCCATGGACTCGTGGTCGGTCTGGTCGATGTGGCACGGGGTGACTGTGGCGTAGTGGCGCTTCAGCCAGTACATGTCGGTGCGGTCATCGTTCTCGTCCAGCATCTCGTAGTCGCCAGTCATCCAGTAGTATTCGCCGCCCATCGGGTGGCTGCGCTTTTCCCACTCGTTGACCCAGCGGCCCAGGTCGCTGGTGGTGACCTTGAGACCCTTGACATCCCCCTCGGTGAATGGCGGGATGTTCACGTTCAGGCAGATGTCCTTGGGCAGCCCCTTCTCCAGTACGCGCTTCAACACCTGCTCCACCAGGGGCTCGCAGGGTGTGGTGTCGGCGCTACGGGTAAACACGCCATAGGAGAACGCCACCGACGGAACGCCATGCATGATGCCCTCATACACGCAAGCCATAGTGCCACTGTAGAGCGAACTGATGCCCATGTTGTAGCCGTGGTTGATGCCGGCAAGCACGAGATCGGGCTGGCGGTCACTCATCAGCTGACTGATGGCAAGTTTCACGCAGTCGGCAGGGGTGCCACTCACCTCAAATGCCGTGTATCCTTCCCGCTTCTCGACAAGATGGGCCTTGACGGGTCTGTCAAGCGATATGGCGCTCGACTTGCCGCTCTGGTGCTCGGCGGGAGCAGCGACAAAGACGTCACCATAACGTTGGGCCACCTTGATGAGCGAGTGGATGCCGTTGTAGTGATAGCCGTCATCGTTGCTGATGAGGATGAGGGGTCTCTTGTTGTCCATTTGGTTTGTTTTGATGAATTTGGCTGCAAAGATAGTGCAAGTCGAATACAATAGCAAATTTATTTGCTATTGTTGAGACGCCGCCTATCTTGCGCGAGTGTAAGGAGCGAACGCTAGTGCAAGTCGAATACAATAGCAAATTTATTTGCTATTGTTGAGACGCCGCCTATCTTGCGCGAGTGTAAAGAGCGAAAGTTGCAACTTTTTTATGGAGATTTTGTAGAAATGGAGTAACTTTGCCCTATCAAAACCAATTCAAATTACCAAACATTATGAGACTGATCATTGAACCTGATTACGAAAGTGTATCCAAATGGGCTGCCCGATATGTGGCCAAGTGTATCAACGATGCTCACCCAACAGCCGAGAAACCTTTTAAATTAGGCTGTCCCACGGGAAGTTCACCCCTGGGTATGTACCGCGAACTGATCGCTATGAACAAGGCTGGCGAGGTGTCATTCCAGAATGTCATCACCTTTAACATGGATGAATACTGCAACCTGCCCGAGGAACATCCCGAGAGTTACCACTCATTCATGTGGAACAACTTTTTCTCGCACATCGACATCAAGCCCGAGAATGTGAACATACTCAACGGCAACGCCCCCGATGTGGAGAAGGAATGTGCCGACTATGAGGCCCGCATCCAGGCTGCTGGCGGTATCGACCTGTTCATGGGTGGCGTAGGCCCCGACGGCCACATTGCCTTCAACGAGCCGGGTTCGTCGCTCACCTCGCGCACGCGCCAGAAAACCCTCACCCAGGATACCATCATCGCCAACAGCCGTTTCTTTGACGGCGACTTGAACAAGGTGCCCAAGACTGCTCTTACCGTGGGTGTCGGCACTGTGATGGATGCACGTCAGGTGATGATTATCGTCAATGGCCATGCTAAGGCCCGTGCCTTGCAGCAGGCTGTCGAGGGTGGCGTGTCCCACATGTGCACCCTGAGTGCCCTGCAGATGCATCCCCATGCCATCATCATCGCCGATGAGGCCGCTGTTGATGAGCTCAAGGTGAGCACCTACCGCTACTTCAAGGACATCGAGAAGGATAACCTGTAATCTGCAGGCTCTCCCCAATAGTACATAATTTCACCCTATAGATTCTATAGCGACAACTATAGCGTCTATAGGGTGAATTGTTTTGGTATGGGCACAAAAAAAGCTGCTCGAGCCTAACGGCGGGAACAGCTTCAAACGTTTGTTGTAAAGCCTTGCTTACTTAGCGGGCTCCTCAGCGGGAGCAGCCTCCTCAGCGGGAGCAGCAGCCTCTTCAACAACAGCAGCAGCGCTGTCAACAACAGCAGCAGCGGTGTCAACTACCTCTTCAGCAACAACGGCGGTGGTGTCAACGGTCTCCTCGGCGGTAGCCTCGGTGTTGTTGTTGGTGCAGGAAATCATGCTAACGCTAGCGATAACGGCAAGAGCCAAAACTAACTTCTTCATTTTCTTTGTAATTTTAAATAATAAAACAATTAATTTTCTGTTGTTAAAATCGGGTGCAAAATTATAACAAAATTTTCACCTGCAAATCTTTTTTGAATTTTTTTTATTCTTGAATTTTTCTCCTCTCTCAAAATTGGAAAAATTTTTAGTTATTATTAACTGATAATCAGATCAATAAAGAAACGAATGCCGTGTGGTGGGCATTCGTTAAACATTGTTAAGGATGTATATAGCCCTTTGCCGGACCATCATTTTTGGCTCCGAAATCAGTTGCTGTAGAGGTAGCGTTTGATGCTTCGCTTGGGCGTTTTTTCAAATTCTGTAGCGATTAACTGAATTCTTGCTATACGCTCGTAGGGGGCGACGAGTTTGTTGAGCTCGGTGCGGATGTCTTCCATCAGGTCGGGCAACTTGTCGCGTGTCACGCCCAACTGGTCCATTGCGTCATAGTCGGGATAAACGAGTGCTACGAGTTTGCCCTCGCGCATCACGACAAGACTCTCACTCACGTAGAGCATATTGTTCAGTTTGGCCTCGATTTCCTCGGGGTAGATGTTCTGTCCGCTAGAACTCAGCAGCATGGTCTTCAACCTTCCCCTTATAAATAGTGTGCCATCGGCATTCAGGGTGCCCATGTCGCCCGTGTGCAGCCAGCCGTCCTCATGCAGTACCTTGTCGGTCGCCTCACTGTTGTGGAAGTAGCCCTGCATCACGTTCTCGCCGCGTACGCAGATTTCACCGGGTATGTTTTCGGGATCATCGCTCAGAATCTTGCACTCCATGATGCCAGGCAGGATGCGTCCTGCGCTGTGGGGCACAAACTCGCGCCACGGTGTGTGGCTTACCAGCGGTCCGCACTCGGTCATGCCGTAGCCCACGGTGAACGGGAATTTGATTTTGTACAGGAAGTCCTCGACCTCGGCATTGAATGGGGCACCACCCACGATGACCTCTTCAAACGCGCCGCCAAAGGCCTCGATCAGCTTGTTGCGAATCTGGCTATAGATGCGCTTGTCAAGATAGGGCACTGCCAGCGCCCAGCGCAAGGCGCCCTTGCTAATCATGGGCACAATCATCTTGCTGTAGATTTTCTCCAGCACGAGAGGTACGGTGAACACCACGTTGGGCTTGATCTCGGCCATCGCCTTGACAAGAATCTTGGGCGACGGGATGCGACCCAGCAGGGTGATATGGCCACCCACAGCCAGTGGCGTGAGCATATCGAAGGCGCAACCAAAGGCGTGAGCCAGCGGCAGGAAAGCCAAGTCGCGAGACCCCTTGAAGTGCAGTCCCGAGTTGATGCCATAGACGATATTGCCGGCCAAGTTGTTGGCGGTGAGCATCACGCCCTTGCTGAAGCCTGTCGTTCCCGACGTGTAGTTGATTTCGACTAACGCGTCGTTAGGCACGTCGGCGTAGTGGATGTCGTTGCGGTAGAAACCCTCACTATATTGCGCGTTAAAGGCATCTTCCAGACCATCCTTGGCGTTGGTGATGATATCTTCGCCGTCTTTTACGGCAATGAGTTTCATGTCCTCAAGCTGGAAGACGGCACGCACGCGCGGCATCTTGTCAAACTCCAGGTTCTCCCAGATGCTCTTGCTGATGAACAGCATCGTCGCCTCGCTGTGGTTGATGATGTGCTGGGCATCGGCGGGGTTGAACTCCTGCAGGATGGGCACGATGACGCCACCATAGGTGATGGTCCCCATAAAGGTGGTTACCCAGTTGGGGATGTTCTTGCCTATGAGGGCGATGCGGTCACCTTGTTTCACACCACTGCGCTCAAATAGCATGTGCAGCTTGGCAATGTTACGGGCAAAGTCGCCGTAGGTCAGTTTCTCGCCGGTATTGTAGTCGGTCAATGCGGGCAGTTCCCAGTTGTCGATGAAACTGCGCTCATAAATCTTGATCAGGTTTTCCTTCATCATAATGGATACAGGTTTATCTTGGTGCAAAGATAATCAAATTAATCCAATCACATCTATAAAAAAATATTAATTGATGAAGTTTGCTACCTTGTGGCTCAAAGTGACAGGAGGCCAAACCGTGTTAAATCGGTCAGGCCTCCTGTGGTCAATCACTCTTGCGGCAATCGGTTGAAGCCGCTGTGACGAGGTTTATTTCTTGCGGATGCAGCGCACACTGTGGCCGAAGGTGTAGTTGTGGCCCGAGGTGGTGTAGCGCACCATGTTCTTGCTCGTCTGGTTGAAGCGGACCATCTGGAACGTAGGAGAGGAGCTCAAGGGGTCTTCATAAGGAGTGGTAGTCCAGTACCAGGCATCGGCACCGTCATCGGCATCACCCGTTGCAGGTGAGTAAAAACCTGCGGCCCATACGTTGAAGCCGGTCACGTTGTTGCCTTCCTTACCAATGTTCCATGAGTAGTCGGTATCGCTCTTGAAGTTGTTGGCGGTGGGGCCACCATAGCTGCGCAGAACACCCCACTGGTCCTGACTGGCCACTTCCCAGCCCTCGGGAGCCAGCATGTCGGCATTGGCAATGCAGTAGCCGTTGTAGAGCATACCGAAGATGGAGATATACTCATTATCGTCGGCATACACATGGCAAGCACCGGTGGTATTGGCGCTCCACTCGGCGCTTTGTGTGGACTTGTAAACGGGGATGTCGGTGCCGTCGATCCACTTGGCGGTGCGGAGGTTCTCGGCCATCCAGTACTGGGTGCCGATTTTCACAATCTGGTAAACCTGCTCCTCGTTGCCGCGCTGGTCAACAAGCAAGTCGGGCTCAACGATGGTGGGTTCGGCCATCTCGGGGGCGGTGATGACGATCTCGCCGTCAACCAGGTAAACCATGGACAGTGCAACGCTGTTGCCGGCAGTGTAGGTCACGGTGTTGTTCTCCTCGTCCCAAACCACGGTGCCGCCGTCGCTGGCCGAAACGCCCTTGGTCAGAATAGCATAACCGTTCTCATCGCAGGGATAAACCATGATGCGCTGGTCGTCAAATTCCTTGATGTATTCCTTGCACACCTCGGCAACCTTCACACCGTTGTACATCACGCGCTGTACCCAGCAGTCGTTGAAGCTGTCGGGGATGGCGATGCTCATGGCAGGAGTGTTGTCAGGCTTCTCGGGTACCACAAAGGTAGTGGTGGTCATGTCTCCAGCGATGCCATATTTATCATAGGCTATCGTGTAGATGGCGAAGGTTTCACCAGGATTGGGATCAGATTCCATACACTGAACGTCGCCTGCCTCATCTACCAAGAGGGCATCGGCGAAGAGTTCCTCGGGGTCCATTCCAACAGGGAGGATGACCATGCGATAGGATACGGCATCAGGAGATAGGGTGACGTTTATGGTAAAGAAACCATTATTGTCTTGCCATTCATAGGATTTGAGTACGGCGGTAGCAGTCACGTCTCCCTCGATGAGGTCAAACCAGAGGCTGTCCACGTTGGCGATGTTGTATGCGGTGACGTCGCCGTTCTTCATGGTGACGACGAGGCGGTTGGGGGTTGATTGGGCAAAGGCTGCGATGCTGAGCGCTGCCAGTGCTATAAGGGTGAAAAACTTTTTCATTATTTCTTGAATTTAAAGGTTGAGTTATTGATTGTGATAATGTAGATGCCGCGTTCCAGGTAGGAGATGTCAATGTCTCCGCCATGCCAGTTGCGGTTGTTGTAGATTTGTTGTCCGGTCGTTGACCAGATGGAGACTTGGCCGCTCGTGGCGCCCATGACGCGAATGAAATCCTCACTAGTGGCGATGCGCAGCTGAGTCACATCGTCATTAATCTTCTCGACCCCTGTAAAGATTGGGGCAGTGTCGGTGAACTTGATCGACAGTACCTCGTTGAGGGAAGCTGAGTAGGTCCCTGTCGAGTGTTTCACGACAATGTTGCCCTGGTCAAACGTCACCTTGCCGACGTCCAACAGGTTCCATGCTTCCTTGGCCGACCCGTCGTTGTTATAGAATGTCATGTAGGATTGGGCAACTGCCGCACCGCTACACAACATCATCATCAACAGGACCAAGATTGATTTGTAACTTCTTGTCATGCTAAAAAATGATTATTGGTTAATAAATAAGATATATATATTAATGGTAGTCAGTTTCGGTACTGCGATGTGGTTTGATGCGCAACCTGTGCATCGGGTAATAGCAGCAGTGACCGATTACTCACATCGGCCGTTGCAAAGATAGTCTAAAAGAATGAAAAAACCATGCTTATTGATAGGATTTTGACAATCTTTTTGACAAGATGACAAATAGGCACGGCGAATAGCCCATTGGCATAGGCCTTAGCAAAGAATCAGCCCATGAATCGGTCAAGATAGGGGTAGAATGACAGAAAAAACTATTGGTGCAGGCCGATCAGATATCGGGGAACTTGAGGTCGGCCACCTGCATCATGCGGGAGATGTCGAAGTAGAACCCTTCGGTGTTTTTGCCTGCCACGGGTTGCACCTTGATGTAGTCGATTCCGCCGTCAAGCGTTTCGTGCTCGGTGGCGACGAAGCCCAAGAAGTTGATGATATTGTACTCGTGCTCAGGCGTGATGACCACCCACGGCTCTTCCTTGGTACCCCTGCCGCTCGACATGATGGCGGCGATGAGGCGGTCCAGGCGGTACTGGCGCACGGCGGCGCGTGCATATTTCTTCTTCTCCTTGAGCACATAGATGAAGAAGTTCATCTGGTTCATGTCGAAGATGTTGTCGTTGAGCGACTTCTCGGCATACTTCTCGATGCTGTCACAGTCGGCGCGGGAGAGGGGCTGCTTGTAGTAGAGCTGCTCCACGACGTTGCTGTAAACGCTCTCGCGGAAGGGGTTGTAGTCCTCCTGGAAGGTGTAACCATAGTAAAAATTCCTCCATGCCTCGATCGACAGGGTGGTGTCGTTGCTATTGTACGCCTTCATCAGCTTGGGGTAGTAATAGATGTTATTGGGGTTGGACGTGACCTCCTTGATGTGGTCAAAGTCCACCTTTTTGATGGCAAACTTGCTAGGCTCGGCGCGCTCGGGCAAAACTTGTGCCTGGGCTGTTCCCGTGCTCATCGCCACAATCGCGATGATGAGTGCAATGATATGTCTCAGTTGTTTCATTAATTCCGGTTTTTCAATCAATGACGATGCCCATGATGGCTAAGCAGACGATAGTCACGGCCACGATGGCGGGCAGGCACTTGGCGGCAAAGTACCGCCAGAACATGGTGGATGGCGATAGCATCCATCGGCCAGCCGGTGTGCGGCTATAAGCCAACTGCCCCATGGCGGCACCTAACACCACGCCCAGCACCAACAGGCGCGGAGCGAGCAGGATGCCCAACATGCCTCCAGCCATTGCCGTAAATCCCACATACAGGTTGCTCGACTGGTGACCGTCGGGCTCACCGCTGGGCGAGAGGTAGAACAACGCCACGGTGATGAGGGTGGCGATACCCCAAAAGATGAACGTCGTCATGGGCACGGCGATGTGATAGCTCAGGTGCATGAGCAACAGCCCGGCGAAAGCAGGCACGGCTGCGACCCAGATGGGTCGCAGCACGAGCGCAATCGCTATAATGAGGCATATCACGCCTGCGATGAGTAGTATGGTCTGCAATATCATGAGTGTTCTGTCAAGTCGCTCAGTATTGTTCTCTATTATATAAACACGATTTCGGGCTGGTTATTGCCTTGCCGTGTCCGTTTATTTTGCTTCGCTGTCAGCGGCTGCGCCGTTGTGGGGCGGAGGGGTGTTGTTCTTGTCCTCGTTTGCGGTCTTTGCCTTGACATCGCTGGGATAGGACACGCGCACGTGGTAGGAAGTGCGCAATCGCTCCACAAACAGTTTCTTGATGGTCTCCACATCGCGGAAGCTGATGGGCGTCTCGCGCAACAGTCCGTCAGCCACTTGGCTGTCAATGATTTTGCCTACCATTGCTGCGATGGATTCCTCAGAGTGATCGGTCAAACTCTTGGTTGCCGCCTCACAGGCGTCGGCCATCATCAGGATGGCGGCCTCCTTGGTCTGCGGATTGGGGCCGGGGTAGGTGAAGGGAGCGGGATCGACTTCGCGGTCGGGGTTGGCCTCGCGGGCCTTATAGTAGAAGTAGCGCGTGATTCCCTTGCCATGGTGCTGGGCAATGAGGTCTTTAATGACCTTGGGAAGTCCTGCTTCTTCAGCAAGTTTGAGACCGTTAGGAACATGCTCGATGACAATCTTGGCACTGTCCTCAGGTCTCACGAGGTGGTCGTGAGGATTTTCCCCAATCTGGTTCTCGGTGAAAAAGGCAGGATTCTTGGTCTTGCCGATATCGTGGTAGAGTGCACCGGCACGAGCAAGTTGCATGTTGGCACCGATCTTCAGCGCAGCCTCACCCGCCAGGTTTGCCACCTGTAACGAGTGCTGGAACGTGCCTGGGCAGTTGGTGGAGAGTTGCCGCAGCAGGGGATTGTTGATGTCGGAGAGTTCGAGTAGGGTCATCGTCGAGGTGAATCCGAAGATTTTCTCCACGATAGGGATAATGAGGAAAGCAAACGACAGGATGACGCAGTTCACCAGGAAGTAGGCAACAAAGTGCTTGTCAAAACTGTCCAGGTCGCCCTCGTTGATGAGCAGCATCGCCAGATAAGTGATGCAGTAAGCTATGAAAATCGATGCGGCGCACTGCACGAGCTGTGTGCGCTTGGTCAATTCTTTCACCGACACGATGGCGATAATGCCGGCCAGGAACTGCATGATGATGAATTCAGCCTGGTGGCTCAAAGCGATAAGGGAGCAGATGAGCATTGTCACGATGTGGACAAAGAATGACGTGTGGTCATCAAAGAACGACGACACGATGATGGGTACCAAGCCGAACGGGATGACATAGAGCATCATGTACCTGAACCGTACGCACAGGAACACCGCTATGACAAACAGGGTGATGAAAGTGATGAGGAAAACCATGCGCCTTGTGCTGCGGAACACCTGGTTGCGCAACATCTTCATGAAGAAGTAGAAGGCCAGCATGAGGATGCTCGCGATGAGTACCTGGCCCAGCAACGTCAGCGATTCATCCACATTGCGTTGCTTGGAACGGCGTTCCAATTCATCCTGATAGCTCTGGATGGCGGCTGACTTTTGGGGTGTGACGATTTCGCCACGCGTGATGATGACCTCTCCGCGTTGTACGGTGCCTGGCGAGCGCAGGGCATCCCTCAGGTCTTCGCCCAGCCACTTGTTATTCTCTTCGGTATCGACCATCAGATTGGGAACAAGGTATTCCCTGATGTCCACCGACTTGAGGGCCTCTTGCAGGGCATAATTGGATTTAAGTGAGTCGGCAAGCCATTCATAGGCCTGGCGCACTGTTCTCATGTTAGTGGCATCCACCACCTGCAATTCGTTGTTGCCCACCATGAAACGCAACTGTTTGCCGGCTCGGATGTCGTTGGCCGCGTCATTGTCCACAATGCCGTCGTTGTAGAGTTTGCCCACAGCCTGCATCAGCGCTTGACTACCAGGCTTGCCGTTGAGCGCCCGATACAACAGGGCCTGCTGCTGTTCGCCCTTCTTGCGATCCATCGTGTAGATCTTGGCGAAATTCTGGTTCACACTGTCGGTGATGTGCTTGCGGGTCGCCTCATCAACCTCGATGTCGAACTGGAAGTCGGCCTCCAGCCTGGAGTGCAGCCACGGCTTGCCCACCTCAAAACTGTAGGTGGTGTCCTGTTCGCGGCAGAAGAACAAGGTGGTGGCGATGAGCACTACCGATAATATCAGTAAGGCGATGATGAGGATATTATTTCTCTGGGAAGTTTTCATCTCAATGGTGGTTTGGTTATTCTGGATTGGGTCAATTCAAGCGGGTGGCGCTGTTCACGCCTTTCACTTTCTTAATCTCGCGGCACAGGTTGGTGACCACCGTCGCATCGCTCACGAGCACGTCGAGGTCGCAGTTGAAAACCCCTTGGTCAGAGGTGACGTTCATCCTCTTCATGTTGATGGACATGTTGGTGGAGATGATGTTCACGATGGACTGGAGGATACCTTTCTGATCAATGCCCATAATGTGGATCGAGGCTTGGAAGCGGTCGCTGTATTCTTCCCACTTGGTCTGCAACAGGCGGGAGCCGTAGCTGGCCTTGAGGCGGGCAAGGGTGCTGCAGTCCATCTTGTGGACGACGACCTTATTGTCCTCGGTCAAGAAGCCCACAGTGTCGTCGCCGGGGATGGGGTGGCAGCAGTCGGCAATCTGGTAGTTGCTCACGCCATTACGGGTGACGAGGGGGTACACCTTCTTGGTATCGATGGCCTGCTGCGGCACATCGGTCGTATCCGCGGGTGTCTCCTTGCCCTTGAAGGGGTTGCGGCGCCACCAGTTGAAGCGTGCGCCATGCTCTTTCTTGGTGAGCATCTCCTCGTTGAGCTGGATCTCGTCGTTGCCAATCATATAGTACAGCTCTTCCTTGTTGGCGACAAAATGGCGGGAGATGGCTTGAGAAAGGATTTCGTTACTGAATTCGATGTTGTGATCGGCCAGGAAGTCCATGAAGCGCTTCTCACCCTTGTCGATGGTCAGTCGGCGCTGGTGGCGCAGTGCGGTACGCAGGCGGGTCTTGCCTTTTGCAGTGATGACAAAGTTCTCCCAATCTGGCTTGGGTGATTCGGTGTTGCTGGTGATAATCTCTACCTGGTCACCGCTCGATAGTTTATATGACTTGGGCACGAGTTCGTGGTTAACCTTGCCGGCAATGCAGTGTGAACCCAGGTCGGTGTGCAGTGCAAACGCCATGTCGAGCACCGACGCGCCCTTGGGCAGGGTCATTGTCTCGCCCTTGGGGGTGAAGACGATGATCTCGCTGGCAAACAGGTTGAGCTTGATGGTGTCGAGGAAGTCAAGGGCGTTGGGCTCAGGTTCCTTGAGGATGTCGGTGATGGTTTGCAGCCAACGCACCAGTTCTTTCTCCTCTTCGCTTTCACCGATCTTGTATTTCCAGTGGGCGGCAAATCCGCGCTCGGCGATGTCGTCCATGCGTTTACTGCGTATCTGAACCTCCACCCAGTCGCCATCGGGGCCCATGACGGTGACGTGCAGCGCCTGGTATTTGTTGACCTTGGGGGTGGTGAGCCAGTCGCGTACGCGGTCAGGATGCTTGGTGTAAACTTCGGTGATCTGGTCGTAGATGTTCCAGCAGACCCGCTTCTCATCATATTCATTGGGGCACTGGAACACGATGCGGGCGGCATACAGGTCATACACCTCTTCAAAGGGGATGTGCTTGCGCTGCATCTTTTTCCAGATAGAGTAGCAGGACTTGACGCGCACGGTGAAAGTGTAGTCCAGGCCCATGTTGTCGAGGCGCTCGCGGATGGGGGCCGAGAAACGGGCGAACAGCTCGTTGCGCCGCTCCTCACTGGCGTCAATCAGGCTGCTGATGCGCTCATACTCTTGGGGATGGTTATACTTGAAACTTAAGTCTTCCAGTTCGGTCTTGATGGCATACAGACCCAGGCGTTGTGCCAGCGGAGCGTAGATGTAGAGCGTCTCGCCAGCAATCTTGTACTGTTTGTTGGGCGGCATCGACGAGAGCGTGCGCATGTTGTGCAGTCGGTCGGCCATCTTGATGAGAATCACGCGGATGTCCTCGCTCATGGTCAGCAACAGTTTGCGGAAGTTCTCGGCCTGGACCGAAGCCTTGTCGCCGAAGATTCCGCCCGAGATTTTCGTCAGGCCGTCAACGATGCGTGCGATTTTCTCGCCAAACTGCGCTTCGATGTCCTCGACGGTGTAGTCGGTATCCTCCACCACGTCGTGCAGCAGCGCCGCACTGATGCTCGTCGAACCCAGTCCAATCTCCTGGCTCACGATGGTTGCCACCGCGATGGGGTGCATGATGTAAGGCTCACCCGAGCGTCGCCTGATGCCCTTGTGGGCATCGCGCGCAAACTTAAACGCCTTGTCAATCACCTCCACTTTCTTGCGGTGATTGCTTGACAGATAGCCGTTTAGCAAGTTCTGGTAGGCAGCATTAATCATCTGCTCCTCCATCTCTGGTGATATGTTATTGTTCTGCATCATGACCTCAAACAATTTGATTTAACTGGCAAAGATTTCACAAGTCGAGCGCAAAATAAACAAGTTTACTTGTTTTTTTGCCGAGACGCTATCAATCTTCGCCATTTTTAACTGGCAAAGATACACCAACCCGAGCGGAAAAACAAGAATTAAATTGTTTTTCCGCTCGGAGTAACTTGAGTTAACAAGCAAAAGAAGTATAGAGTTTCTTCGATGTTACAATCTTGACGTTTTGTTTAAACAGACTTTTCCCACATAAGAAACAGTTTGCAAATAATAGATAATGATGAATTCACTTGCATCAACAGGTTATATCAGTTTTCTTGGTAAACCCTCTAAACTCCAACCATTTTTTCAATCGTTCTTCAAGAGAATCCTCATTATTAAAGGGAGCATATTGTTCACCCTTAAAGTCTGACGGCAATTCAGGTAAACTATCATGTTTTAAGAAAAGGACCTCCTTTTGCTCACTAAGCATATAACCCACTTCGATGTTTACGTTAGGATTCATTTTATCCCTTTCTTTATTGTCTCTTTCATTAAAAATTGAATCGTCGGCAAAGATGGCAATGCCAAAATCACACACATGGGTATGGATTATAATATCTTCCCAAAGCTTAGTGGAAAATCTTCCTCCTGGAATATTGGCTACAAGAGGAGTAATATTATATTCTCTTAGAGTGTTTTCAACTTTTGATATAAAACCTTCATGCCGAAAGGATGAGATTATAAATGCTGTTTTTTGGTTCTGATATTGTTTCTTAGCACGAATAATTTCATCTTTACATTTAGGAGGATAGTGACTATCTAAATTCTTTGTATATATTTTTATTTTTGTATCTATTATTGCTTTCAGTATCTCTTTCTCTTTATTCTCTTCTGTTTGTTCTTTTGTTACTATTCCTTTGTCAAAACCATAATCAGCCCCTGCTTTAATGACATCTCTTATTTTGCGTCCAGTTGTAGCAAAACCTGTCATGCCAATAATAGGAACAATAGTAGCCCAATTCGAGGGTGTAAAGCCTTCAAGTTGTCTAATATGTTCAACTATTTTATTACCTCCTTCGTCATCCTCAATGAATCTAAGGTCGCATAGAATTAACACTAAGTCCTGATAATGCATTCTGATCTGTTTTTCAACAAATTTTTTTATATCATCATCGCATTTTGAGGCCTGAAGCATTTCTTGAATATCTTCTGTTAAAGTCGGTATGACTTTGATTCTAAGATCATTGTCAATCCAGCTCTTGATCTTGATATATTGATCAAGATCGTCTTCAATAATTAAAATTTTCTTTTCCATTTTTTTTGATATTTAATTGTTACAAAGAAGTTTTTATTCTTATTAAAGCCAAATTCGCAATGAAAAGGGTAGTTGTGTTGGTTCATATAGTTCATAACACCCTGTAATGATGTGAGGGTGGTAGAACTGAACTTATCCCAGTTCAATGCTTGAATATAACGTTTTTTATGTCTGAATCTTCTGATTTCTTGCAGTAAGTTGTTACGTGAGCGTTCTGAGATATCAGAAATAAAAGAATCCTCAATTGTGATATGTGACTTAGTGATTGTAATCTCAACTCTTTTGATTTCTCCCCAATTCCTGTGTCCATGTTTATTATATCCCAAAGAATTGTGAAGACATTGAGCAATAAAAGTTCGCAATAAATGCTTGTTCATACTAATGGATTCATCAAAAAGCTCTCCTTTAATGAGAGTTTCTTTTATGCTCGGATAATCGTGAATGTCTTGACCATTAATAAGAATCATGTTCTTCTGCGTTTCATGCTCCTCGTTCCAATGCTCGTCAAGCAATCGCGAAAGAAGATAAACGAACTTCTCATTAAAAGTCTTTCCAATAAAGTTGTCGTCATCTATTACATATTTCTCGGCAATGGAAACACAATGATCAGCATTTAGTTTGTCTATTTTAATGTTAGTATAAATATTTAAAAAAATAAAACCAATAGTTTCGTCGGTCAAGAAATACCATGTTCTATAAAGAAGACCAAGAGTATTTATTTCAAGATTCTCAAACTCATCCATTTCGTCGTATACAGCATTGAATAAATGATTTGACTTTGAGAAGACTTTCTCATATTCACGGGTTTTCATATAGTTATCAAGCCACAGATCAAATACCCTTTCTTTTATTAGGTACTCAAATAAATATCTGTCAATGCCGTTTTTAAGCAATAACAATAATCGACCGTATTCTTGAATCCTTATTCTGAACTCAGTTTCATCACTAGTCAGCGAGTTTGTCTTGTTATATAAAAAAGTAATTGATGCCCGGATTTTAACATTGGGATTTGATTCATTGTCTGGATGATTCATGATAAAGACATTCAGACTATGGGCGTCGAAAATATTGTTTTGCTCTCCAAATCCATAAATTCTTTCGTTTCCGATATCAAATAATGGAATAATGGGATAGATTAAACTATTTGAAGATAGAATTTGGTTGGTATAAAAATCCTCTAAAAACCAATTTTCGTGATTCCATTCAATGACAGGATTATCTTTCTTGAATACGGCGACGGGATATGATTTTCTGTCTTTTTTCAATATAAAGAAAGCAGCATCCGCTCCCATGATTTCAGAAAAGATATTCAACAGCTCTTTAATGTCTGCTTCTATGCGTTTGGGTTTGTCTTTGTTAACAATAAGGTCCTCTAATTTTAGTTTTGCATAGAGCACATAAATCAGTTTGTTAACATAATCAATTCTGTCTCCATTGTTTAGATATGGTTTGAAAGATGAATAGTAGTACTCACTTTTGATCTTATCATAAAGAATACCTTTAATTGAATCCTTCTCGTCTATAGAACCGATATTGTTTTTAAAACTCTCAATATCTTTCAGTTTGTCACCATCTCTAAAAAACGAACGTAACTTGTTGTCTTTATCCAATTCTTTGAAGAAGTTATTCAGGGTCTTCCTTAAGATGGTAGTGTTGTCATAAAACAACCATACTAGGAAGTTGATATATTCTTTTCTAAGAGCTTTATTTAAACAAACGTTTTTCTCTTGAAAATATTCAAAAAGATTATTTTTGTCTTTTGGATTAGTATCTTCAATATAGAGAGATAGATTGGTTTTGCTGATTTTAATACTGTCAAATGAAGACATCTCAGTTCCATTCCTGAGGAGTTCTCCTAAGAAAGTTGCTTTAGCATCGTCTTCTACTATAGCATTCTTAATAAAAAATTGAAAGTCTCTACTGAAATCTTTGATGATTTCATCTTTGGTGAATAAATTCTTAAGGTGTTTTTTCTCTTTTTCAAGATAATCAAGATAGTCGTTTGCCTCTTTTATCTGATTCTCTAATTTAGGAATGAAGTTGCCTGTTATCAAAAAGACCTGTTGTTTATCCTCAATGGAATGAATTAATTTTGCACAATCCTCAATGCAATTATTAATTTTTGTTAGATCCTTATCAAGGTGTTTATGAGCTTTGCCCAAAAATTTCCACACCTTGACAATGACGTCTTTTCGTACAAGTGCGTTTGATTTCAGGAATGACAAAGATTTGAGGATTGATTTAACAATTTTCAAATCGTCATAAATGCTGTCATTCTCATTATTCTCATTTTCATTGCTATCATTGATGATGTCGTATAATACAGATAACAATTTACGGTGTGCATATTGTCTGATAATGATGTATTTTGATAAGGGAGGCGATGAAATCACCTTAATAAATGATATCATTTTATCGATCTGCAGTTTCTGATCGTGGTACTCAAGCAAATATCTTTGATCTCTATGTCCTTCGGTGAATTCTAATTTAAACCATTTATCGATACAATCATTGATATTTGATTCTGTATCTTTGTGTCCTGGGTGCTCTTTATTACACAGTTTGCAATAGATGGCATCTAATTCTTCGTAAATATCTTTTTGGGTTGAGTCAAAAGATTTATTTGGCCGATCCCAAGCAATTTGAGAAATCCTATAATATAGTTCGTGAGTGATCACTAAACGTAAAAAATTACGATTAATATGTTGAATACCTCTTTTATTACGACACTGTTCCAGCTCTCTTTTGCTCTTGCATATTATTAATTTGTCAACATTTTTCTGAATGACTTGCTTGCAGCTGTCTAATACAGTCTTTTTGCTTAAATCATCATAATACCTTTCTAGTTTGCATAATTCACACTCTCTGCCATCAATCCTACTGGTGGGATAGTATAAATTGATGAATGCAAAAAAGTGACTAACGTCATTCTCGATCTCCTTGCCTTTTGTATAAGGCAGGCGATTGATGATGGTGATAATTGAATCAAATCTGATTGGATTGAGTCCGCCTATTATTGAGTAAAGATAACTTTTAGTCCTTTGATAAGTCTCTCCAGTGAGTAGGATATGATCAATGTAGTGAAAACTAACGTTGGTTTTATCCATATTTTTTATGAATGATAGTTTATGAATGATGTTGTTACGCCAGTTTTTGACATCCAGATAAACGATTAATGCATTTCCTTCGAATATTTGATCATTGACTGTGCAAATAAAATCGGATTCCGTTTCAGCATTTGGAGCAATAAGTATATTGAGTTTGTTCTGGTTGAGTGTTTTGGGATTTTGTAAATGCTCTTTGAGTCCTTTAACCCAATAGATAAAAGTGCTATCTCTTTTGCTGTTTTCTTTTTTTACATAAGATTCGGTATCAAAAAAGTATTTTTGATGTGAGTTGAAGATATCAAAATGACCTTTAAATATGTCTCTTCTAAGTTGGTATAATCTTATTAGCTCTTCTTGGTGGCAATCTTCATCATAATGGCCGACCACGGGAAACCCCATTAAGTTTTGTGAGTTACTCGATGAATTTTCGGTTAAATTTACATATTCTTCTTCCACCCATTCTTGAGGAAAAGAAACTTCCTTATTCAGCCGTTTTTTCCAGTTGCTGTCGGTTGAATTATCTGCTTTCGCAGTCTGAATAGTATAATGGATCTCTTTTGCATTCCGGAAATCGGTTTCAATCAAATGACGATCAAGTTGAATCGCTTTCCATTGTTGTTCTTCCTCCAATGTGGTGGGTTTGGGACTAATGGAATCACGAACAATGATGACACAGTGGTTATATATAAACTCAATGTCTGTTGATTCCCTGTCTTGGGTATCTTGCAGTTTGTGCCACAGTTTGAATAACGCTACAATTTTATCATTGGTGGACAGGGTCGCGCCAATAGGGACAATCGTAGCAAATTGGAATTGTTCAGGTGATTTGAGTATTCTTTCTTGAAGTTCGTTGCCATCACCATCGATGTCAAAATTAAATGAAATGTCAATATCTGAAGATTTATTATTATCATCTGCAGTCTCATCGTTGGCTGTCGCGAGAGCAATATGTACGGAGTTGTCTGCTAAAATACGTTTGATAGCCTTTATTAAGTATTCTGAATATTGCTGATAGCCAATGAGCACTAAATCCTTTCTAAATGTGCGTTTTAATTTGCATATTTTTTTTGCAATCAAAAAGGCAAAACGTTCTGCAAAAAAACTGTTTTGAAACATCCGGTCTGCCTCATAGTAGTTTCTCACAATAATCTTATTACCAATGTAGGTGTTCTCGTGGTTCACTAAATATCCGTGGTCATTGGAATTGATTCTTCGTTTTAATACGTTGAGTGCATAAGTCTCAAATGGAGTAGTCCCATCTGATGATTCTATTAATATGTCATAGGGTAAAATGAAATCTTTTGGGATGTTATCTGTGGGTGTATGGCTATTATGCTTTGTCAGGTTAAATCGTAGGTTGTCGTTTTCCGAAAAGTTGTTGAAGTAATATTTCCTGAATTCTTGGTTTAGTGAGTAGAGTTCACCTTTAGTCTCTCCACAAATGATCTGGACATGCAGCTTTTCACTCATCAGGATGATGGCTGCATTATTGCTCCAGACGTGAACTTCATCAGCTGTTGAGTCATTTAATAATGGATTAATCAACTCGCAGAAATCACTGACAAAATCTTCTTTCCCATTGATTAAGATGATCTTCCTAAAGCCATTCTTTGCCTTGAGTTGCAGATAGGCAAGTATTTTAAAGACTAATTTGTGGTCAAAGTCTTTGCCATTCAGGTTCAAAATGATTTCATTAGCTTGGCCTCCTGCACTCGTGATGATTTCGTCTCCAATGTGTCTGATAGCTGTAATCTGCTGTTCCTTGGTTTTACTGTTACTGATGCTTTCTATTAAATTCCAATCAAGATCGACAACCCTGATAGGTTTGTATAAGTCTAATAGACTATGTAACGTTAGATTTAGATTAAAGAAAGTGTCCCTCTGCAAGGTTGGGACAGAAATTGATGGGGTAGGAATGACAGGAAGAATAATCTCATAATGTGTGCCGGCTGCGTTATTGTTAATAATCGATTCAGGCAAAAAACCTGGTCTGTCATCTTTCCAGATGGAACTGATTCGTTTTTTTAAATTATGACCATCAATCACTTCGTTGCTCTCGACACTGAAGTAACCATTGTGCTTGAAAACTGTTCTTACAAATGATTTGATGCCTAGACTGGCTGCATATCTCATCTCAAGCTGGGTGATGCCTATTGTTTTGATGGACTCTGTATCAAAAAAGTCGATTAAAGATAAGTCGCTATAAGCCTCACCTGCACCCTCTGTTTTTGCCTTTTTCTCCCTTTCCTTAAAAGAATCGACGATGCCGGTTTTGTGAAAATCATAGATGCCTACTCTCAGGAAGCGATTTACCTTGCAGGTTTCATTGCTGAGGTCAGGCAATTTGTTTAGATAATAAGAGGAGACATTCTCTTTTTTATCAAACACGCAATAGAAAAGACCATTTTTCCCACCATGGAAGATGATGTTCTGTATGAGCTCAAAAATGCTAATTCTATATATTTGCAGAGTTTGAATAGTTCCATTGATGTCATCTGGGGACATTTTTAACAACTCAGGGTTCTCGTAGGAATTAAAATACCCACTTATCAGCCATTGACCGAAAAGGGAGTCTGAATAATCAGTAATGGGATAAAACTTAGAATCTTGATTTTTAAGAATCGTGTTTTTGATTAAGTTATATGATTCATTTACATAGGTGTAGTCTTTTGATTGCTTGCATGCGCCATTACTTGATGTGGTAAAAATGGAATTATAGTTCTCCTCTGTAATTTGCAATAATGGCAAAAACCGCCTATTGGGATCTCCTTGATAATCACTGTTTTTCCCTGTTCCAGCTAAAATTCTGGTTTTATTTTTGGCTGTTGGAAAGAAGAAATAAATAGTTTTTTCCCCAAGGACAGGCTCGGGAATATTATCGAGTAGAAAGAAATTGCTGCATTTGTAATAGAAACTGTTGACTTTATCTTGATTCTTGATGCCACCGGTGCCAATTCCTAAAGAGACAAGGCTTCTTCTGCTTTTTTCATCTTTAAATTTACGTAAGAAAAACACGAATGGAGCAAGCCCAGTAAACTCTTCGGTATCATCGTTTTTTTGAAATAAAATGCTATAACAGGTGTATTTGCTCAGTTGCTTGACCTCGTCATCGGTTAGTTCTTGTCCGTCCAATTGATATACATCAGTGTTGGATTCAGATGCACGCCACACCTCAATGCATCTCTCCTTTAGACAATGAAGCGCATTGATTTTTTTCTCATCTGTGTCATTTGTGAAAATTGAATCAATGAAACCATAGAGGTCGGTCCAGTCTTCAATATTCAGGCTAGAAGTTGATATGATGATGCGATAGCTGCTATCCATATTCGTTGTGAGACTAAGTTGTTAACAGTTTACTTTTGACCGCAAATATATGAAAAAAAACTAACAATCGGCCCAAATCGGCAACAATTGTTAGTTTTTCTATCTGTAATAAGTGAAATCTCTTACAATTAAGGTGGAGCAGTCTTCACAAAACGATTCTCTACCAATTTCACGATTGGCGCATATTTATCCGGGACCTTGGGAGGTGGGGTGGGTGCCGAGGGTGGGGCCGGTGACGTTGAAGCGGCGGCGCCAGTCGCTGGTGGTGGTGTAGAGCCACACCCAGCCTTGGGTAATCTCGATTTCGTTGACTGGGTCGATGCCGTCGGGCAGGCGCAGGATGGCGCGGACGCGGCCGTTCTGGTCACACACCTGGATGCCCATGCTGGTGACAGCCCACAGATTGCCGTTTCCGTCGAATGTGATGGTTTGGATGTCGAGCGGGCGGCTGTTGTCGTCGTTATGCAGCCAGTAGAAGGGCTCGCCGTGGACGAGTTTGCTGTCTTGCAGGAAATATTGCCACACGGCATTACCACCTGGCGTGGGCTGGATGATGGCGACAGTGGTCAGGTCTGGGTAAATGATGCGGGTGACGGGTTTGCCTGGAGTTCCGTCGCCAGCTCTCTCCCAGCCCTTGTCATCGCTGGATAACAGTTCCAGCAAGAAATCGTTCTGTGTTGTCCCTACGGCAGGTTTCGCGGGCCAGTCACGCCACATCCATTCCATCACCTGGGCGAAAATCTCGGTCGAGCGTTTCACGTTATGGCCGCCGTCGCTCCAGTCCATTTGCACGTCATAGCCTGCAAACTGCAGGGCGCTTGCCAGCATCTGGTTGCCCTCATACCAGTGGCCAAAGAGCGGGTTCCACACGTCATTGCTCCCGTCTTGGATGAAGATGCGCAGGGGTAGGGGCTCGGTCTTGCGCACCAGGGCCTGCAGGTCGTTGCCGCCGCGCATCGCCACAAAGGTACCCACACCAGTAAACACCTTGCCAAACATGTCGGGACGGTGCCAAGCCGCATTAAAGGCCGCGATACCACCGCTGCTCAGGCCGAAAATCATGCGATCCTGGGGTTGTCGCGACAGGCGAATGGGTTTGCCCTTTTTCGTGGTCATCTGCTCAACGGCGGGTAGCAACTCGGTCTCAAGGAAACGGGCGAACACCTCGGTCGTATTGTCAAATTCATAGCAGCGGTTATAGCGCAGCACTGTGCCGTCCTTGGCCTTGATAACGCCTGGTTGCAGGAATACGCCGATAGTGCAGGGCATTTTTCCTGCGGCAAAGAGCGAGTCCATGACCTGGGGGGCATTGCACAACACGCCGTCCAGCCCCACATAGAGCGCTGCCGGACGCTTCCCGTCATACTTGTCGGGTATATACACCTGGAAGGTGTGGACCGTTCCGGGGTAAATCTCCGACTTTTCCAGTGTACCGTCGATAAGCACATACCCAGCCCTCGCGGTAAGGGCGGCTACGGCCAATATAAGAATGAATAATAATCGCTTGATCATAGCTGATGGTCTGTTGTCGGTGTAACTTGGCGCAAACTTAATAAAAAAGCGCCAAACCGACAAATATTGGCCATAAAATCAAACGTGCACCCTCGATGTGGAGGATGCACGCTGCTATTTCGTTTTAATGGTTTGTTTTACAGGACACGGCAGGCGCCGACGTAGCGGCGGCTGTAGTAGGATTCGGTGTTCTTGCTCTCGGTCACGCCACTGCTGCAAGCCGAGTGGATGAAGTGGAAAGTGTTGTCTTCATTGACCTTGGTAACAATGCCCACGTGGCCCACGCCACCACGGCCCGAACGACCCTGGAAGAACACGAGATCACCAGGTTGCAGGTCATTCTTCTTCACACGAACGCCATCAAAAATCTGGCCCCTGGATGAACGGTCCAGCTCGATGCCGAAGCGCTTGAACACATAACTGGTGAAGCCGGAGCAGTCAAAACCGCGAGGGGACATGGCTCCATAACGATAGGGCGTACCACGGAAACGGTATGCGTAGTTGATTACCTGGTCAACGATATTGTTGCGGCTGATTTGCTCTAACTGTTCGAGAACGGTTCCTTGTTTGCGATTGCTCAACTGCTGCGATTGTGCAGTGAAGCTAGTAAGGGTAATAATAAAGAGAATTAATAATGTGGATATTCTTATGTTGATCTTTTTTAAACTCATAATAATTAATTTAGTGGACTGGAAAATCCGCACATCGTCGGCCTTTTCTTTAAGGGCATCGAGAACGATATCAATGCCGTGCGTCCTGGTTTGATGCCGCAAAATTACCACAACCTGCCAACCCGACCAAACATCTTAAACACTTGTAAACATTTGGCAAAAATGGCGGTTTTAACATAATGTTCCACGCAAACGCCCTCATAATAGGGGCTGACGGGCGGTCGGAATGTTTAATTTTTGGAAATGAAAAATGAAAAAGTTTACACTTTTTAACAATAAATGGCATCCTATAAGATTTATTATTTGGATTTTTGTCACAAAAACCATCCATTTATTGAAACAAAAAGGCTTGCTGAATTGCAAAATGCAACCAACAAGCCTTGTTTTATTGAAAAAGTGATTTTGCCTCCTAAATGGACGGTCTAATCAGTGTGATTGGCCGTGGAACAATCGTGAAAATTACGAGGGTCGCAATCTGTTGGTTATTGACCTCCGAGAAGCAGGTCGATCAGGACAGTCACGTCACCGATGTTGACGCTGCCGTCGCTATTGACATCGGCCCCTGCTGTAACAGTGCCGCCACCTAGCAGCAGGTCAATCAGGACGGTCACATCACTGATGTTGACGTTGCCATCGCCATTCACGTCACCGGTGAGGCTTCCCACAATAGCAGTCCAGCCCGAGGCGTCGTGTTGATAGGGAATCCAGTTCTTGTCATTGGCGACGGCGAAGTGGGAGGCGTTGAAGACATTCTGCTCCCCGCTGTCGTAAAGCACGCGCAGGTTTCCTGCTGTAGTCGTGCTGCGGTCGGGAAGATTGTTGACGAGTGCTGTCATGCCTTCCTGGGTGAAATAGTTGCTGTAGCAGTACAGATGCTGCAACTGTGTGCATGACGAGATGTCAAGCGATGTCAAGTGGTTGGAGTAACAGTAGAGTTTTTGCAGCCTTGTGCACCCCGTGAGGTTAAGTGAGGTCAGTGCATTTTCTGAACACAAGAGCACCGTCAAGAGGGCGTTATCCGACACGTTCAATGACGACAACCTTGCCAGGCCGATCAGCGTGAGAGATGCGAATTTATTGTTGCTGCACTCCAGAACCTGCAGGTTGTCTGGCGGGGTGAGCGAGATGAGGGCATTGTTCTGACAATACACGCTTTGCAACTGCACACAATCCCGCAGGTAGAGTGTTGTCAGCGAGTTGGAACGGCAATCGAGGCCCTTTAGCGAATTACATCCCCCCACACTGAATTGAGTCAACGCATTGTTGTTGCAGTAGAGCCACTTCAGGGAATAGTTGTCATTGAGATACAGGGTCTTGAGTTTCTCTTTGCCTGTTATCGAAAAGGTTGTCATCTGGCTGCCAGTGCAGTAGACCTCTTCAATCTGGTGGCATCCGTCGAGGTCAAGTTCTGACAGGTTGTTATTATTGCTGGTAAATTTCTTAAGCTGTTTGCAGTCGGTTAGATTGAGGCGTCCCAAATAATTATTGCTGCAGTCCAGTTCCTGTAGCTGATAGCAGCCATCCAGGTAGACGGATGTCAGACTATTGTTGTTACACAGGAGTTTGGTCAGCGATGCGTTGTTTTTTACATCCAGGGTGGTCAAAAGCGGCAAGTTAGAGATATCGAGTGACGTGAAGGCGTTGTTTCTGCAATATAGTGACAGCAGCTTGGTGCATGCCGACACGTTGAGCGAGGTGAGATTGTTGTCCGAGCAATTCAGCGCCTCCACTCCGGTAAG
>JAEEGL014265048.1_pt1 | contig 75447 bp, 51 predicted proteins | sample 9134231 | NCBI WGS metagenome assembly JAEEGL01 (sample SAMN16246548, study PRJNA631951) | gut metagenome | biome: gut microbiome; feature: rumen; material: fiber-attached | host: Bos | place: Iran: Karaj | collected 2018-10 | reverse complement strand
TGTCTCTCCCGGCCATCGCCGTCAGCGGCCCCTTCGGCGCCGTGAAGGAGCAGTCCTCCGGCCTGTATGCCCAGCATATGGCGGAACGCGGCTTCCTGACCATCGCCTTCGACCCTTCCTTTACTGGTGAATCTGGCGGAGAGCCGCGCAGGATGGCGTCTCCGGACATCAACACGGAGGACTTCCTCGCCGCCGTGGATTTCCTTTCCACCTGTGAGCTGGTCGATCCGGAGCGCATCGGCATCATCGGCATATGCGGCTTTGGCGGTATGGCCATCAATGCGGCCGCGCTGGACCCGCGCATCAAGGCGACGGTGACTTCCACGATGTACGATATGAGTAAGGTGAACGCGGAGGGCTATTTCGCCAGCGAGGACACTCCCGCGCAGCGTCAGGAGAAGCGCAAGGCTCTTGCCGCCCAGCGCACGAAGGACTATGCTTCAGGCACTTACGAGCGCGCAGGGGGCGTCATTGACCCGCTTCCGGAGGATGCGCCCTGGTTCGTCAAGGACTATCACGCCTACTATAAGACTCCTCGCGGCTACCACGCTCGCAGCGGCAACTCCAACGACGGCTGGAACATCATCGGCTGCCAGAGTTTCCTCAACCAGCCCCTGCTTGCCTGGGCCGGAGAGATTGAAACGCCCGTGCTGCTGATTCACGGCGAAAAAGCCCACAGCCGCTATTTCAGCGAATATGCATATGGGCTGCTGACTGGCGCGAACAAGGAACTTATGATCATCCCCGGTGCTTCCCACGTGGACCTCTACGATGATGTTGCCGGAGTGATTCCCTATGACAAGATCGAGAGCTTCTTCAAGACAAATCTGTTTTAATATGATCCGCACATTAGCCATCGGGGTCCTGTCTACGGCCATTCTCCCGACTATGTTCGCCTGCGCGAAGCTTACCGACCCGGCCCAGCCCGGGCAGCCCAAGCAGGAGCAGAAGGAAAATCAGGAGAATAATGGCAACGACAATTCCGAAGGAACCGATACTACTATGCCCCAGACTATCAAGATTACCGTGTCCGGAAAGACGCTTCCGGTGAAGATTGTAGACAACGAAGCCACCAGGGCACTTGTTGCAGCTCTGCGCGAGGCATCCATCACCTATGAGGCCCACGATTACGGCGGCTTCGAAAAGGTGGGACCGCTGGGACGCACGTTACCATCCAGCGACACTCAGATTAGCACTCAGGCCGGAGACGTAATCCTGTACAGCGGCAATCAGATTGTGCTGTTCTATGGCAGCAATACCTGGAGTTACACCCGCATCGGTAAGATGGAATACGCCTCCTTGGATGAACTAAAGTCATTCTTGAAGGCGGGAGAAGGCAATATTTCCGCAACTTTTTCATTATGAAGAAAATAGCAGTTATATCAACCAGCCTCCGTCCAGGTTCCAACAGCAATGCGCTGGCGGAAAGGTTCGCCGAAGGCGCCAAGGCGGCCGGAAACGAAGTTGAGTTTATCTCCCTTCGAGGCAAAGAAATAAAGTTCTGTATCGGCTGCCTGTCGTGTCAGAAAACCGGCGCCTGTGTGTTCAAGGACGATGTCCCCGCCATAATGGACATCGTTATGAATGCCGACGTCGTCTGCTGGGCGACGCCCATATATTACTATGAGATGTCCGGCCAGATGAAGACGCTCATCGACCGAATGAATGCCATGTACCCCAAAGATTACCGTTTCCGGGACATCTATCTGCTGACCACGGCTACCGAGAACGAAGAGAACACGCCCAAGCGTGCCGAGAGCGGCGTTCAGGGCTGGATAGATTGTTTTGAGAAGGCACGCCTCAAAGGACATCTCTTTTGCGGCGGCGTAACATCGCCCCGCGATATAACCAACAATGACAAATTGGAAGAGGCATACGAACTTGGGAAAAGCGCTTAACTGGTAAATAGGAATATATCGACTGGTTGTTTTAGTGCTGGTATCGTCCCAAAAACTGGGACGATACCAGCAAAAACAGGCTAATTTGATAGTATCGTCCCGATTTTTGGGACGATACCAGCACTTCGGCCAATTACGATTTATCTTACTGCCAAAGATAATCATTATTCTTCAAACCCTCGAGTAATAATGTCGATTCAGTAGTGTTCTGGGGCCAAATTACTGAAAAATAATGAATGTCGCAAAAATAAGAAAGTGTACATTTGTTTGTCAAAATACTTCATTATGAAAAGACTTCTTTTAGCCGTATGTGCGGCTGCTATCGTTATTCTACCTTCTTGCAAGAAGGAGAATGTAAAGGTTGAGACGGAGGCGAAGGCGGAACCTGAAGAGAAGGCGAAGGTGGAGGTGGAGTCCATCGCTTTCGACAAGACTGAAATCACCCTTGAGAAAGGCAAGAAGGAGGTCCTCTCCGTCACTTTCACTCCGTCCGACGCTACGGATAAATCCCTTGAATGGATAAGCACCGACACCGACGTGGCCACCGTCGACGCAGGTATCATCTCCGCTATTGCCCCCGGCCATACAGATATAGTGGCAAAGAGCGGCACTATCCTGGCAAGATGCTCGGTGGAAGTGATTGTCAAGGCAAAAGGCATCAGCCTTAATAAGGACGGACTTACGCTTTGCAGGGGGGAAGAAGAAACGCTTGTTGCCACGCTTGACCCTGACGATGCAACGGATGCCGTTGAATGGAGCTCTTCGGACAACACCGTGGCTACGGTGCTTGACGGCAAGGTTACTGCAGTCGGAGTAGGCTCCGCAACCATCACCGCCAAGGTCGCATCATATGAGAAAGAATGCGCATTAACCGTCAATCCTCCCATAGGCAGTGTCGATCTCGGAATTGTTGTGACCCGCAAGGATGAAACAACCTACACCCTGTATTGGGCGGAAAGTAACCTGAGCGACGAGGGGTTATGCTCCAAGCCGGAGGATTTCGGAGATTATTACTCATGGGGTGAAACGGAATCAAAGTCGGAATACTTCTACAACAAGTGGTATGACAGTGAGACTTCCCAATGGACCAAATACAATTACGCTGGAGACGGCAAGCTGACCCTGGAGCCGAAAGATGATGCGGCCCACGTGATTCTGGGCAATGGTTGGCATATCCCTACGATAGATGAGATGAAGACGATTGTCAAGCAGTGCACGGCAGAGTGGAAAAGCAGGAATGGAGTGTCCGGGTATGAAGTTACCGGCCCGAATGGAAACAGCATATTCCTTCCCGCCGCCGGATATCATAGTGGTGACAAGTACTACAACACAGCCAGTATTTATTGGACTTCCAGCATCAATTATGGCGATATGGCTCGTTCATCCGCTTTTACATTAACATTTAAAGAGGCTGTTTATAACACGAATTACATTAACCGTAATTACGGCTGTACCATCCGTCCTGTGACGGAGTAACATCCTACGGTATATAAACCATTCGGCCACTTTTCCCGTCAGTGATAAAACAGGAAACCCACGTACACACGGGGGCCGTGCGGAAGGATGCTTGACCCACTCAGCGCACACAGATAGTCCACCTTGAGGGTCAGGTGCATCATAACGGACAACAATATTTAGGACGTGCAGGGGATTAATTAGGATTATCCGTGCATATTTCCTGAGCACGCCGCATTTTGGGTTTATTTCTATACTTTCTTCACCCTTTTTGCCGACGAAATGGCCCCGACGGTTTCCCCGCCCTTGCAGGCCTTTGTGCAAGGTGCATCAGCGCAAAGCAGACAGCGTGAGGCTTCATTAATCATCTCTTAATCTGTTGTCTGCGCGAAGATAGGAAAAATTATGGATTTTTCCGCTTTTTGCCGCTTTCGCGGGCTACGAGCAGGAGTTCGTCCAGAGAATGATCATACTGGGCGTCGGCTGGGAGAAGGCGAAGGCGGAACTCGTCGTAGTCACCGGCCGAGAGGATGCAGTCCTCCCCGGGACGCAGGATGCCGGACCAGTCGTAGCCAAGGAAACCCACCTCAATCTTGTAGCTGCCGTCGCCAAGGTCGGTCTTGACGTAAGGATGGCTGTCGATGTCATAATATGCTATCGCAGGCCCTCCGGGATATACTTTATTGTCCAGATCAAAATCGCCCCAGAATCTCGGGCCGTATTCGGCGGGGAACCATCGCCGGTTGCTGAAAACCAGTTCCGGCTCCTTGTTCTCGTTGCCATATTTGGCCCAGTCCTCGACAAAGGAGGCATAGGCGTTATTCCAGTGCCAGTAGAAGCCAGTGAGGATTTCCGTCTCTATCTGGAACTGATGCTGCTCCATCTGCAGCGGAGCTTCTTCCCAGAATTCCTTGTTCATCGTGGGGTCCTGTTCGCAGGCCGATAAAACCATCAGGGCCAGCGCAAGGGACAATATCCTTTTCATAGCAAAGACTTAATTGAGTCGGACCATAGTAGTGACCACCATCCCTGCATTGCCGTCAGAGCCGACGCTGGTCTTGATCTTGCCGCGGTCCACGCCAACGACGGAGGTGTAGAACTGGAGCTGGGTGCCGTTGGACATATAGGCCACATACTGGAGGGTGAGCGATGAGGCTTCGAAACGCTCGAGCTGCAGCGTCGAGGGCACTATCTTGCCCTGATATTCAGCAGCGCTGGACCAGTCCAGACTCACATATTCGGCCTTATCCTTGGACAGGTCGCACTCCCAGAAGCCGGCAGTGCCGTCGATGGCATATGCAACCCCGTCCACATACTCATTTTCCCCTGCAGGATAGTGCTCCGGCAGCTTCCTGAAGGAAACGGTGCCGGCCTTTGGATCAAAGGTGTGGATCGTGGCTCCGTCAGTTTCGTTTCCGCCCCACCAGCTGAGTTTTTCCGACGTGGAAATATAAACCCCGCCCGGGTCCATACGCCCTTCAAAGGAACAGATAAGGTTACCCAGGGAAACAGAGTTTGTCGATACCGAGAGGTTATAGATATCCGTGCGGGCAACGGTCCTGGTCCAGGAGTCTTTGTCGTCTCCCTCCTTGATTTCATCATCATAGGTATTTCCAAAATAGAGTTTTCCGCCTACGGAAAGGAGGAAGGTCTCCTTGCTGACTTCGCTTTGGAGAAGAACCGGTTCAAAGGAAGGAGGGGCGATTATCCCCTGAATTCCACCCATAGCGCCTGGATAGCCAAAGGTGCCGCCCAGGCAGTCGCCGGCAGGATATATTTTCCAGCAGGAGATATTGTCTCCCAGCACGTTGACCGCATCCAGCGTGCTGCCGTTGTCCTTAAGGCAGACAAGTGACGGAACATTTCCGGGAGAAATTCCTTCATAATTCCATCCGCCAGCCCTCACAAACAGGTCCTTGCCCAGTTGGTGGAACCAGCCGTTAAGGAAGGTCGGCTGCTTGAAACCGTCGTCCATCCCGTCCGGAGCGCCCGCCTCCAGCGTCCACTCAAACAGGGCGCCGTCGCTTTTGCGGATAAGGTAGTGGGCGCCGTGACGGTCGTGGTATTTGGCGCTGAAATCGTTTAATATTTTGGACAGGGCGTGGCGCGCAGCCTTGTTGCCGTCCTTAGGATAATTGCTCCATCCGCATTTTACGTCATAGTGGCTGTTGGCGAGCCACAGCCAGCCATCGCCCACGGGGAACACGAAGCCGGGAGAAATGATGAGGTCGGCCTGTATGGTTTCGGCCACTTCCCCATCGGCCCCTTCAACGTCCACACTATAGGAAACCTCAACCATAGTTCCGTCTTCGGAGACGGTATATAGGGCCTTGGGCCCGATGGATATATCTCCTTCGGCCTTGGTGGCCTCACCGCCCTGGGCGAGTGCAAGCATCTTCGCGCCTGCGATATTGGCCTTGCGGAAAGTCACCTTCGCCGAAGAAGCATCGCCGTCCTTGTTGCAGGAAACAAGCAGGCAGGCAAGAGTCAGTGTCGTTGCAAAAAGAAATTTTTTCATATGCTTGTGTGTTTTCAGCAAATATAGACCTTAAGAATATTTTCCTTGTGGCGGATTCCACCACAAAGTACTGAATCTTAATGATATTTCGCAAGGATTTGATACCTTTGCGTCAGGAATGAAATGCCTTGCCCTCATACTCTCGCTGCTGGTGGCTGCGCCGCGTTTTGTCAATTATGGCGCCGCTGACGGCCTGCCGTCCAATACCGTTTATGCCCTGGCCCAGGATGACGACGGGACCCTGTGGGTGGGCACCAGGAACGGCCTGGCAAGCTTTGACGGGAAACGGTTCCTCTCCTTCAAGGAATATGGGAGGGTGAATGCCCTCACGGTGGATGCCGAAGGCCGGCTGTGGGTGGGGACCACTGAAGGGCTGGCGGTGATTCAGGAGGGAGAGGTTCAGAATGACAGAAGGGAGAATATCCGGGCGCTGATGACGGACTCGGACGGGTTTGTCTGGGCCACGGTCGGGGACACTCTCCTTGTGAAACTCTCATATAAAGACGGCATCCGGGAGGAAGCCCGCTGCTTCTATGACAAGCGCGATTCCGAAGGGGATTATCCTTATTATCAGATATATGAGGCCTCGGACGGGAGGCTCTGGCTTGCGGGCCGCCTTGTGCGCAACCAGTTCGTCGGGGACAGGAACGAGCCCCGGATTACCCACACCTTATGGGAGGGCCTGTTCTGCAACGGCAGCTATGCCGAAAGCGACGGAAAGCTCTACGCCTTCGAGGACCACACCTCCCTGCTGTTTGACTGCGAGGGCGGAAGGCCTGTCCCGCAAGGCCGCCTCCCTGTGGCCCACGCCAGGCTGCTCACGGACCACCAGGGAAGGATGTGGGCGGCGGGGTCATATGGCCTGTGCGCAGTGGACACGGCTCAGCCGGAGAATTCCACGGTATTCCGCCACAGCTCCGACGATCCGTCCAGCCTGTCTTCCGGAGAACTGTACTGCATCTTCGAAGACCGCCAGGGCGACCTGTGGGTGGGCGGGGACAACGGCCTGTCCGTGCTCTGCCCCGCGCTTCAGCAGGTGCACATCCTCTCACGGGCCAACGTCACGGCCCTGCTCGAGGACAGGACGGGTAAGGTGTGGGTCGGAACGGCCGAAGAACGGGTGTCCAGCCTCTATGAAGACAGCGCCGGCACCATATACAAAGGCCTCTGGAACAACACCGGATGGGAGGTCTGGAAGGACGGCAAGATGCATAAGGAGCGGCTGTCCGGCCCTATTCCCCCGGAACAGAAGGAAGCCCAGTATCTGGACGGCGCCAACTGGATATCGGACTTCCTGGAAGACAGCCAGGGCCGGTTCTGGGTGGTGACCTGGGAAGGCGTCGGCCTCAACGAGTGGGACCGTAAAACCGGCCGCAGCCTGCCTCCCCGGTGGCTCAGCCCGTTCCGGTATCCTTCGCCGCAGGTGGACTCAAACATCTTCCTCAGTTCCCGCCTTGGCAGCCGTCTCATCGAAGACCTTCAAGGCAACCTTGTCTATGCCACCACACAGGCGGGGCTGAACATAATCGACAAAGATACCGGGCTGGTAACCAAATATTTCCGGGCCAACTCCACCATCCCGGACGACTATGTCACCGACCTCTGCCTCACCCCGGACGGGACCGTCTGGGCCGCAACCCGCAGCGGGCTCTGGAGCCCCTCGGGCGGGCATCACCTGGACGGGATGCTGGTGCAGTCGGTCCAGGCCGACGCCAAAGGCCGCCTCTGGGCCGGAACAGAGGACGGGCTGTATTTCATTGACACGGACGGGAGTACGGGGCGTGTACCAAGGGAACTCGGCTTCCCGTCAGACATATATGGAGAGCGAGTCTCCTGCCGCCTGTCGGACGGCTCCCTGGCCTTTGGGGGAGCCGCCGGGGCGGTTTCGTTCCATCCTGACAGCCTGCTTGCCATAGCATCGCACGGAAACCTGCCGCTGATGCCTCTTGTGCGGCATCGTTACCGGCTCAACGGCGGGGAATGGATGGACGGACAGTTTTACGGTTTTGCCGAGAATGTGAGCCCGGGGCGGTATGTGCTCCAGGAGCAGAGCTCCGACGTGTTCGGCAGGTGGGAATATGGAGAATCTGCCACCAGGGTCATCAAGGTTCCGCCGCCGCTGTGGCTGAGATGGCCCCTTGTGCTGCTATATGCCTTTGTCCTGTTCGCCGCAGTCTGGATGATTGTCAAGCTCCGGGAGCGCCGCCTGCTCGTCAAGGAACTGGAGATGCGTAACCGCCTGTTCTCAATCATATCCCACGACCTCAGGGCGCCCGTCTCAGGCAACCGCCTGCTGGCCAGAGAGTTGCTCGAGCAGGCCGACCACCTCTCCCCCGAGCAGCTCAAAGACGCCCTACGCGCGCTTTCCAAGTCGACAGACAATGTCTCGACCCTTCTGGAGAACCTCCTTCTGTGGTCCCTCAGCCAGGAAGGGATGCTGGAGCCGGTGATGCGGGATGAAGACCTGGCCGTCCTCTGCGCGGAAGCCGTCGAATCCATCAGCAGCGGGGAATCGATAGCGATGGACATCCCTTCCGGCCTTACGGTGCGCACCGACCGGAATATGCTCCTGACCTGCCTGCGGAACCTTCTGGACAATGCCGTAAAAGCCACTCCGGAAGGAGGACAGGTTATGCTTAAGGCGCGCGGAAAAAGGATTACCATCACTGACGAAGGTCCTGGCATTCAGAAAGAAAACGCTTCCTGGGGCCACGGCCTCGGCCTTGTAATAACCCGCGAGCTGCTCGACAAGCTCGGGGCAACGATCGATATGCACAACAGACCCGAAAGGGGGCTTGAAATAACTATTGACCTATGATAAACGTTCTTCTCATCGAAGATTCCGCAGTGTTCGTGATGGGGCTGAAACTGGCCCTGGGAGCCGACCCCGCCTTCGGTAGCGTCGAATCCGTGGCTTCTCCCGGGGCGGCAGTCGCCTTTCTCAATGCCCATCCCGAGACGGACATAGCCGTAGTGGACATAACGATGGAGTCCGAAACCGACGGCCTGACTCTGCTGGGCATCCTTCGGGACGCATTCCCCGCTGTCAAGTCGCTGGTGCTGTCCCATTACAAGAATCCCGCATACATCCTCAGGGCCATCACCTCCGGCGCCTGTGCCTACCTGGCCAAGGATTCCGCCCCGGAATCCATAGTCGAGGCCATATGCGATGTGGCCGCGGGCAAGTGCCTTTTCTTCGGTGAGACCATCGATTCAAAGAAGATTCTCCGCATCTTCGGCGGCACGGAGAACCTCGAAGCCCGTAAGCCACAGGGACTTACGCCGCGGGAGCTGGAAGTGCTGCAGTTCACCGCCTCCGGCTACAGGAACACCCAGATCGCCTCCGCCCTTGACATCTCCCTGAACACCGTGGACAGCTACAAGGAGCGCATCAAAAGCAAGTTCGGCCTGGACAGCGTCATAGAATGCGTCGCCACCGCAGCCGCGCAGGGGATAGTTACCGTGTAGGCTTCTTCTCGCCCAGCACGCACCAGCGGATAAACGGGATGCGGCGGATCAGCTCGTACAGCAGCGGCGACAGGGTGAACACCGCCACGGCAAGGATAAGGTACATTGCCACGGGCGGCAGCTGGGTGTAGGTTTTCATCATATAGCCCAGGCTCGCAATGACCAGATAGTGAACGATATATATCCCGTAGCCCGCCCGGGTCATATATCCTGCAAAGGCGTTCGTGCAGTCGAACCTGGCCTTGAACCATCCCATCATCGCAAGGCACATCAGCCAGCCATACAGGCAGTTCAGCGGGCTGCCCAGATACTGCGGGCTGGTGTTGTCCTGGCCGAATGTCGTGCCTATTAGGATGCAGCCCGAGACCACTGCACACGCCATCAGCGGAATCCACGCCGTGCCCACCTTCTCCTGCACCTCGTCGTGTGAGAAGACGAAATAGCCAAGCAGGAAGGGAACCAGGTAGAACAGCGGCTTGTAGAGGTTCAGAAGGCCGTCGGGAGATTCCGGACGGGGGTTCTTGATGAGCGTCTGCTCCCCTGCCCAGAAAAGCACACCCAGCATTATTATCCAGACTATATTCGCTTTGCCGCACCAGGCGCGGAATCTGTCCTTGCGATCCAGCGCGCGGACAAGGAGCAGCACCAGGCACAGCAGCCACAGCACCTGGATGAACCACAGCGGGCCCGTGCCGCTGACTGCCATCATAATATACTTTCCGATGGCGGGCATATCACCGAATACGCCCTGCCTTGCCGCCACCACGGTGTTGAAATATCCCACCATCCAGTGGAAGACGAAAAGGCCTATGGTTCCCGGGACCAGCAGCTTGCGGGTGCGGGCGCGGAACCATTCCCGGGCGGACTGTTTCTCCAGCGCATAGCGGGCGCTTATGCCGGCAAGGATGAACAGAAGCGGCATGAACCACGGATACAGGATATACATCACAACATCCTGGTACTGAGGGCACTGCGGATATTCTCCAAAGCCGCCTATGCCGCCGAAGACGCCTTTGTTGTTGAAGAAATATATGACGTGATACAGCAGCACCGCAAGGACCGTAGCCCAGCGGAGGTTGTCAATCCAATGCTTTCTCATTTGGGCAGGCCCTCCATCACCTGGTCGATTGCGCTTTGGAATATTTCCGTCTTGACCAGCACCATCCCTTTCTGGTCGCCCAGGAGCAGAAGCGCATCACCGGGCTTGATGTCATAGACATTGCGTGCATCGCGGGGAATTACTATCTGGCCTTTGTCGCCCACCTTCACCACGCCGAAGATGTATTTGCCGTCATTTTCCTGCATATTGTTATACTTGTTGGAAATTTCCCACAAATATAACATTTTTTTAATATTTCCGACACGCTCGCAACAAAAAAAGAGCAACGGTAACTCCGCTGCTCTTTTTGATTCTATGTGCCTGCCTCTTACTTCTTGGTGAGGGTCTTGGGGAAGGTCAGCACGAAGGAGCCGTCGCCACCGGTGATGGTGAGGGTGCTGCCGCTGATGCTGAAGAATATGCTGCCGACTTCTTCGGTGCCGATGAAGGCGGTGATATAGTAACCCTTGCCACCGAGGTTGTCATAGTTGAGGGTGTAGTTGTAGGCAACTGCGGGGACATCGCCGGTCTTCTTGGTGAAGGTCTTCTCAGCGAAGGAAACGGTCACGTCGGTGGAGGAGAGTTCGACCTCCTTGCCATTGAGGTTCATGGTGTTCTTGATAACGCCGGACCAGGTGCCGATGAGCTGCTTCTGGATAGCGGAGACATCGGTGGAGGAGCCGTCCTTCTTGCAGGAAGTGAAACAAAGGGCCATGCACGCTACTGCGGCCATTGCAATAAGTTTGATTGCTTTCATAATTGATAGAATATTAAATTAAAAATTAACGTATAAAATCTTTGAGGAGTTTGTGAAGCAGGTTGCTCACGTCCACGTTGTCCTTGGGATAGGAGGCGAAGGTGGGCGTCTGCTTGGCATAATATATCACCTTCTGCTCCTGCTTGTCGATGACCACGCAGACCATCTCGTTGCCATACGGATCATCGGGGATGTAGGTGCCGGAAGGGTTGGTGAGGTTCTTGATTCCGGTGAGCTTCTCGGCCGCGGTGTCTATCAGCTTGCTTGTGGCCTTGCTGGTCTTCTCCTGGTCGTAGGCTTCCTGGGTCGTGGTATAGCCGCGGGAGTAGATGAATATGCCATAACGGTTATCCACAGCGTTAAGCCTCTGTAGGATGGACTTGGGGACGCGCAGGCGGTCGACCTGCCTGGAGGATATCTCCTGCAGGTTCCTTGCCCAGAGGAGGGCATCATTGTCGGCGCCCTGGTAGTCGGCCTCCATCACATCGGTGAAAGGGAAGCGCTCGGCATTGATGACGCTCGTGATGATGTTCGTGGCGATGTCGGTGTTGGTCTGATTGTAATAGCCTCCGTCAGTGTCGTAAAGCACCATATATGCGCACGGTTTGAGGAAGGCGAATTCGCGGATTTCAGAAATCTTGACACCGGAGCCGGCAAAGCGGGTGCTGCCGCAGGAAACGAGGGTCAGCAGCGCTGCCAGGAGCAGGGGGAGGTGGATTCTTTTCATACTTGGAATTATTTCAGGCCTTTCCAGGGAGTGTGCATAATGGTCCTGCACTGAACGTAGCAGGAGGAGCAGCCCTGAATCTTATAGAGATTGGTGTCGATCGGGAGGAAGAGGTCCACGGAACGCGCCGTTGACTCCCATCCGTCAGCGAAAATATATGTGTAATAGACAGTTCCGTAGGGAGCCATCTTGGATTCCACGGGCTTGTTGCCGGCGGCGCCGCACTGAACCGTGAAGGGCTCCGTGGGCACATAATCATTCTTGTAATCAGCACCTTCCAGAAGGGCTGCAGGCAGATAGCGCTGGCAATAGCTGTCGTTTTCCATCTCCTTCTTGGTGGGGAACTTGGTCTTCAGGATGCGGAGGATGCCGGAGACCGTTGCCTCGTCCTTGCAGAGGAGGTTGAAGCATTTCTCACCGGTCTCGGGGTCGCGGGCATATATCTCCATCGCCATCGGCACCATTGCGATGGTGCCCTGCAGGGTCTGGCCCAGGAAGTTTTGGTAGAGGGTGCTGAACTCCGTGTACCCGGAAGGGATGTGGGAGAACCTGACCGCAGCTGTGGCCTCGGGATCGTAATATGCCGTCTCGAAGTCATAGTCGATGCTTCCCTGGATGGTATAGGTGTGCTCGCCATACTTGGCGGTCTGGCGGAGTATTTCCAGCTCGTGGGCCGTCTCATTGACGAGGCTATACCACTTGTCACGGTAGGTGTTGTCCGTGCCTTCTTTGCCTTCCTTGCCTTCCTGCTTGTCCGAATCGGGGTCAGCAATGCGGCTGGTGCCTGAAAGCAAGTCGCAACCAGTGAAGGAAATCACTGTAGCACAGGCGATTACAACTGTAGCGAGGAGTGAGGATATCTTTTTCATAATAAACATTTAGCCTGTAAAGATACGAATTATTTGCGAGAATGCAATAAAATGGCCCTAGCAGCGCATTGATTACGGCCTAGGCAGGTGCGTATGATGGTCCACCGGCGGGGGGACCTTGCAGTTTTTGGGCCGTTTTTGAACGAGGTCCCCGGCAGAGTGAGGGGACCTTGCACTTTTTGCCGTGTTTTTGAACGAGGTCCCCGGCAGAGTGAGGGGACCTTGCACTTTTTGTGGCATTTTTGTGCAAGGTCCCCACTTTTTATCAGTCACGTTCCAGAAACAGGGACGCCACCCGCAGTCAAACCATCCAGGCTATGGCTAGCCTAGAGTCTATAGCGCCTCTACCTCTTCCACGGTAAGTCCCGAAGCGCGGGAAATGATCTCCACTTCGACCTTCGCGGCCTTGAGCTCCTTGGCCATCTGGAGTTTACCCTGCTCCAGACCTTGCTCCAGGCCTTTCTCAATACCCTGCTGAATACCCTGCTCCAGGCCGTCTTCTCGCGCGGCCTTGAGCTCGGATTTCTTCTCGAGCTCGGCAAAGAATTCTGCTTCATAGCGGCGGCGCTGTTCGTCAGTGTACTTCATAATCTCCATGGTCTTTAACAAGTTGTTTATCTTCGCATCATCCCCGAAGGTCTCGGGGACCTTCTGAAAATACTTTCCGTTCTTGATCGTGAATGCCAGGCGCTCCAGGGCATCCTTGCATCTGACGTCTTCCTCTGGCTTGTACTTCATCCTCCCGAGCTCCAGGAAGACGAAATGAAGAGCGTCGGTCATATTCTCATCGGCCCGCAAATTCCTTATCGCATAGTGGCTCACAAGGCCACGGTCAAGGGCAGCAGCGCTACTGTGCTTGAGGCTGAAGTTCAATATGCTCACCACATATACCGGTTTCAGCCAGTAATCGGCAATCTCCTTGTCCTTGCTCTTTTTCTTCTTTCCCCTCCTAGCCTGCATCTCCTCCAAAGGTGTCATCAGCTGCTCCCTAAGGAGGAATGTCGAGTAGTAGAGGACCCTGTCCTGGAAGGACGACTTCTTCTCCACCTGCATCTCCACAACAAAGCTCTCGTCCCCGGCCCTACATTCGAGGTCAAATATAGATTTTTTCTCCGAAAGAAACAAGCCCGGGTGTTCCTTATCTACATATTTGATGTCAGTGATGTGCTTTTCAGGCAAGAGCACTCCGAGGAGGTTCAGCATATTCTCACGTCCGTGCTCTGCTCCGAAGGAGATCTTGAAGGCTGTATCGAGCATCACATTTGCAAATGGCCGGCTCGGCAGAAGGGTAGTTTCGGTTGTGTCCATGACTTCAAATTTTTGGTATGGACACAAAAGTATAGCAATTATTCCGGAAAAAGAATGGGGTGTGGTTCGTACTCGCACAAAAAGTTTAAAAAAGCACGAATCTTATCTCGCGTTTTACGAATAAAAAATTATTGTGGAAAAAAGTAGGCTGACCTGAGTCAACTTGACTTCCGGTCAGCCTCTTTTGCGATGTAATACCATTACTACTTGTAGTAGCTGATTATTATAATTGTTTGACACATCTGACGGGGGCGGTATGTTCGGTCTTTCCAATGGGCGTAAGCTCGGCCGTCTGACCGTTGTATATGAATTCGTAAACCTTATCGTTCTCCGCCTCCGTTGCAGTCCAGAGATATATGGAATATCCTGCGCCTTGCGAAGAGTTACTGACCTCAGCTCCCGCCTTCGGGAAGAACAGGCAATGCTGGTTGGTGTTGCTGACAAAGAGCAGTCCGGGGACATTGGAGTATCTGACGGAATGAATCTGACATCCGGCTATGAGCTCCTCATACTGCGCTTTGGTAGGAGTCTGCCAGCCGCCAGAGAGAGATATCCCTGCCCAGGAGAAGAAGGTTCCGTATTCATCGGGAGTGTCGGCCCCGTAGTTCGTCGGAGCCCACAGGAGGCCTGAAGTAAGGCCCATATCGACAGCCCCGGAGGTCTCGAGGACCACCTCTTTCACCGTAACCGTACAGGTGGCTGTGTGGCCTCCGTCTGCGGAGGTTGCGGTAATCGTCGCCGTTCCGGAAGAAACCGCAGTAACCTGCCCGCCGCTGACAGTCGCAACGTTGTTGTCCGAACTGCTCCAGGAAACCTGCTGATTAGTGGCATCGGAGGGAGTGAACTGGGGAGCCAGCGCCACTTCTTCTCCTTCATACAGAGAGACTTCCGCCATCGAAAGGGAGATGCTCTCCACGTTCTTGATTTCGTTAACGGTAACGGTCAGTGTGGCGGAGACCCCTGAGCCGTCCTGTGCCTGGAAAGTAACCGTGGTCTGTCCGGGAGCTACTGCGCTGATCGTGTAAAAGTAGCCCTTTAAGAAGCTGTAATCACCAACCGCAGTCACTACGCCCTGGTCAGAAGAAGACACTGCAGGCACCCTGTTGGCAGCATTGCCGGGGAGCACGGAGTACGTGTTCGGATACGAGAGGCCGGATTCATAGTACACGACCGATTCGCCGGGATCAAGCGTCACGTTATCAGGACTCAGGACGATGGAAGACACCTTGACATCATCATAGACCGTAACGTGGCAATTAGCTTGGTAGCCACCGTCCTGGGTGGTTACCGTAATATATGCCTGGCCGGTCTTGATTGCAGTGAAGGCCTGGGAGGTTGCCGTTCCGCTTCCTTCCATTTCTATTACGTCGCTGCCGGATGCTATAGTGAAGGTGACGTCTGCATTGGTTGCGGTAGAAGGGGTCACGGTAGCCGTCAGGAACAATGTATTCCCAACCTTCAGTTCCACTTCTGTTTTGTCCAAGGTCACTCCTGTCACAGGAATGGCGTTGACCGTAACGGTACAGGACGAGGTGAAGGAACCATCTGTGGTCGTGGCAGTTATCACCGCCTCGCCGGGCTTTATCGCAGTCACCACGCCGCTGGCGTCGACCGTGGCCACGGCTTCGTTGCCGCTGCTCCAGGAGACGGATTTGTCGGCTGCGCCAGAGGGCGTAACTGTGGCTGTGAGAGTCGTCGTCTCACCAGGATCCAGCGCGACTGCAGACGGCTCCACGCTGACTGCAGTCACTGCTACCGGCAGCGGCTCGGCATCCTCATACGGGATGAGCGAAGGAGTGCGGGTAAAGTATCCTGTATGCGAGGTGAAACCGAAGTAGTAGATGCCGGCGGATTTATACTGCATCCAGGACCCCTGGAATGCACCGAATTTAGACGACCGCATAAAATACCTGACAGTGTCATTATCCCATCCGGACTCAACGCCCAGGGCGATAATTCCGACCCCGTTATGATACTGGTCCTCACCGGCGGTATTAACTATAAACAGTTCATCCTCAACATAATATATATCCCACACACAGTACTCGTCCCTTTCGTTGATGGGGGCCATACCGAAACCGTTGTTGGAGGAGAAATTGGTATTGATCGTGCTCGGCAGGCCTTTCTTTATGTAGCGGATGATGTCAGTGTTGCCTTCATCCTTTCCGAGATTGACCCACAGGTAGTATTTGTCGCTTCCCTCAATCGGTTCTATGTTGACAGGAAGGGCACGGTTGCCTTCCGCATCGGGAGTGCTCAGCATCTGGGCGGTAATAGGCGTAGCAGGCCTGGACTGGACACTGGTGGCGGCGTCATATTCCAGGACGTAGTTCTGATAAATGACAGGATTGGAGCCCTCCACAGGTTTGCTGTAGAAAGAATACCAGCCGGAATAATAGTAGTCGGCGGAATAGCGGCGGGCGCTTGCCCACACGGCCAGCCAGTACTTCCCTGGAGCAGCCTTCTTGAAGCGGACGATCCGGATGGTTACCTGCTTGGAGTGGTCCAGCGGGTCGCGGATCACAAGGTCGGAAGACACCTGGGTATCAGTCACTTGCAGAGGATTTGCATTCACCACGAAAGTAATATGGCAGAGGCCGCTTTTCTGGTACGGCGTGACAGTCCAGCTAAGGGTCGGATCGTCGCAGACAACCTCAGGAGTGAAATTGCAGATGAGGTCCGTCGTGTCTTCGCCGCCCTTCCAGAACATATATCCAGTCAGGGTCTGCCCCAGATTCCTAAAATCTCGCTTGTACTGGGTCAAGTTGATATTCTTGCTTATGCTGCCGGCGTTGACCGTGATGCTGCCATAACGTGTACGTATGGGATAATTTACTGAGTAGTCAACATATTCCGGATTGGCATCATAATTCAGGGTTATCTTGCTGGTGACGGGGTCAAAACTGGCGTCCATCCAATCACAGGTGGAGGAATCCACCACGATGTCGGAAAGGTCCATGTTGTAGGTTACGTCTATCTCAAGGGTGCCATCGTCCGGGGACAGGTCGGAGATCTCGCAGTAGTAATCGGAATCGACAGTCTGCTCTTCCCCATAATGGTCCGTATATGTGCAGGAGAGTTTCAGATTCGGGTCCTCCATCTCCCCGGCGGCCACGGAGAAGGTCGTCAGCTTGCCGTTGGAGAAGGTCAGGCTCTTGCCAGATGTCTTAAGGTCAACGCTTTTTCCGAAGCTATGCCAGTCTCCATAACCATATTCCGAATCTTCCGCCCTGGTCCAGACGCGGATAAAGAACGAATCAGTGACAACGCCTTCCGGCAGGCGGAGCCATATGTCGGCCTTGCCTTCGGAATCCACGGTGAGTCCCTGGGGGAAGAAGCCAACGACCGAAGGAGAGTCTATATCCCATAGGGGGCCGTTATCTCCCTGGAAAGGATAAGAACTTAGCTCGTAGGAACTCTGCTGAGGGAATCTCACTTCACCAAGTTCAACGTCATATTCCACCTTTGTGCTGACCTTGTAAGAGTCCCCGAACTGGATATATCCGGTTTCCACTTTCTCATTCGGGGTAAGTCCGGAGAGGGTCACCTTGACTATTGCACCGACACGGGCGAAATTAAGGGTGAGCGCTTCTTCGTTTTTAGCCCTCTCGTCCAGGACTTTCTGCCTGGAAACCATAAGGTCGGCACCAGGGTCGAAACTGGTTGCCGAAGGGTACTGCATAGTCGGGAATGTAGCATACAGTATAGGATGATTGAACGTGCATTCACTCCCTTCCCAGACAGTGCCATAGTCATTGACCGATGATTGACCTTCCGTCCAATAATAATAGAAGGAACAATTGTCAGTTGTCGGATATGTTCCGACGTAACGGTATTTCGCCCCATCAGGAGCAATGAGTTGAGTGTCAAGATCAACAGTAAAAGAAGCCGTCTGTGAATCAGCATCCAGGCTTTCGGAGGAGAACCAGTCTAATGCCCTGGCATTGCTCTCGGAACTGCCATCGTTCTCATACACAATCTCGAACAGCCTGATGGCATCGCCTGCCTCCCAGCTCATCGAATAGCCTCCCTCGGGCTTGGGGGTGATGGCTGTCTTTGTCTCCTCGGTGCGGACGGTGATCGTCCGGGGTTCGGAGACCACGGCCTCAGCCGCGGGGGTGAGCTCTTCGGCGGGAGCGGGCTTCTCGTCAGGGATGGATATTTCCTCTACCTTTTTCTCGCAGCTGACCAGCACCGCGGCCGCCGCGACCAGTATCATTGTAAACCTTTTCATCAGAAAGACCCTCCATCGATTATATCCTCAGGGAGAATGTCGTCTCCGGCAGAGCCGGGGTTGTTCGTATAGCGGAGCTTTCCCTGTCCTGTTCCGCAAATCACGTCTTCAATCCGGACGGAGAACATCTCCGTATCCGGACGCTGGTAAAAAAGGCTTACTTTCTTTTCCATAGCGTTAACTATTTTTACAAATTTCGTCAAACGCCCGCAGAAAGGATTAATGATTTTTCAGTAATTTTGGCCCCGGACATTACTGAATTGGGATGTTTTTACCACTTAATCGGAGCAAATTGCGTATTTTTGCATAAAACGAGGATGTATGAGAACAATCATATACACCACAATATTCCTGCTTCTTATAGCTGCCTGCACGCCTAAGGAAACTGATGCCGAGCTGGTCGCTGACCTCATTGAACAGGCCGGGCAGGACGTTGGGAACCAGCGGTTTGACGCGGCGCTGGAGAAAGGTCTTCAGGCGCTGGATATTTCGCGCAAGGAAGGCGACCGCCTTGGCGAAGCGCGCGCCCTGGCCTCCATAGTGGGTACGGACATAATGGCCAGCCGCGACGCTGACGCGTGGGAGAAAGCCCTGATGGCGGAAGCCATCTGCCGGGAGGAAGGCTATAAGCAGGAACTCGCCGGCATCCTCATTTCCAAGGCGAAGCTGTGCTCATATGCCGAAGTCTCCCCCGAGACGGGCCGCAACGACGAAGGCCTTGAATATGCCTCGGAAGCCCTCTCCCTGGCCCAGGAGACGGACGATGTGCAGCGCCAGTGCGAAGCCTGCTACGTGATCGGCTCTCTGTATATCAACAAAAACCGCTGGTCCGACCCCATCGACCAGGACATATACCGCACTGCCGGGGAATACCTCGACAAAGGCCAGGCCCTTGCCGAAACATATGATTTCCAGAGACTTCGCCGCAACGGCATCCTCTTCCGCTCGCGTTGGTTCCAGCAGGGCGGCCGCAACGAAGAGGCCATCGAATGGTTCACGCAGGTGAAAGCCGGCCTGAAGGACTCCGACCACCTCACCGCCGCCAGCCTGGACGACCGCCTTGTGCGCCTGTACACCCGCACCGGGCAAAGCCAGCAGGCCCTTGACGCCCACGACGACTACGTCTTCCATATGCAGAAATATATGAGCCTCAAGGCCGACGAGACCCTCCAGGAAATGGAAACCCGCTTCGAAGTGCACGAAAAGGAACTCCGCCTCAAGGACAGCCGCTATCAGATTATCCTTCTGATAGTTGCGCTGCTGCTTGCCGCCGCGGTGATTGTCCTTGTCAGCGGCCATCTGCGCAAGACACGCCGCCGCAACGCCGAGCTCCAGCGCATCAACGACAGCAAGGAACAGATAATAGAACTTCTCGCCAAAGACCTCAAGAATCCGGCGAACGCGATGGCGGACGAAATTGCCGGCCTGTCAGCCTCGGCAGCCACCCTGACGCCGGAAAAGATCAGGCAGAAATGCCAGGAACTGGCCAAAGGAGCCGAATCCATCAACACCGACGTCGCCCGCTACGTGGGCGACATCCTTGTGGAACGCAGCCGCAAGATAGCGGACATAGGCCTGAGCAAGAGGGAAATACAGATAATCCGCCTGAGCGCCGAAGGCCTCACGGCATCCCAGATTGCCGAAAAGACCTTCCTCTCGGTCCACACGGTAAACACCCACCGCCAACGCATATATGCCAAGATGGACGTCAAGAACATCTCGGATATGATACGCAAGTCCAGGGAACTTGGGATAATCTGATTATTTACAGAGCATTATATCCAGGATCATCCGGTCGGTGGACTTCATTCCGACAGAGCCTATGGCCCCGAGGTTGCGGATGGTCTTCTCCACGTCGTCGTCGATGATGCCGTCGGTGGAGGGGATGCAGGTGCCGCGAAGGGCCAGCACGGCCGACTGGACGGCGCAGGACACTCCCGAAGCCACCTTCATCGCGCAGCCCACCTTTGCCCCGTCGCACACCATTCCAGTGATGTTGCCGGCCATATTCTGTATCGCATAGCAGACCTTGTCCAGGCCGCCGCCTTCCAGATAGACTATGCCGCAGGCTGAGCCGGTGGAAGCCACCACGCAGCCGCACAGGGCAGAGAGCTTGCCCAGGTAGCTCTTGATATGGATTGCCACTAAATTACTGAGAATCAGCGCTCTGGCGAGACGCTTGTCATCGATGCCATATTTCAGCGCATATGCAATGACGGGCATACTCACCGTGATGCCCTGGTTGCCGCTGCCACTGTTGGACATAGCCGGGAGGGTACAGCCGGCCATTCGTGCGTCCGAAGCCGCGGCCGTCATCCCCATAGCATAGCTCATAAAGTCGTCGCCGAAGACTTCCTTCTGGTTCTCGCGGATTGCCTTGCCCACCTTCAGGCCGTAATCTCCCTGCAGGCCTTCGCGGGCGAGGGCCAGGTTCAGGGTACGGTCCTCCAGGATGAAAGATATATCCTCAAATGCAGCAGTGGTGGCAAAATCATATATATCCTTGACAGTCAGGCCATAATCGTTCCCGCCAGTGTCCTGCGACGCTGCTCCTGACTCGCTGCACTGAAGGATCTTCCCTGCAAAGGAAGTCTCGACTATCCTGTCGTGATCGTCCTCAATGACGGCATATGCGCTGGGGTTCACCTCGGCGCTCGCACTGGCGCCGCCTTCCAGGGAAACCGTCGCCTTGACATAGAGCAGGTGCTCAACCTCAGAGACAGATATGCGGACAGCCTTGGTCTCGACCAGTTCCCGGGCCCTTGTGACATCCCTGGGGGTGAGGCCCCGCAGCACTTCCAGCCCGAGGGCGGAATCGCCGCAGACGGCGCCAAGGGCAGCTGCCACCGGCAGGCCTATCATCCCCGTGCCGGGAATGCCAACGCCCATCCCGTTCTTGAGGATATTGGCGCTGACCTCGACGTCGATATGGAAGGACGCTTCGGCGCGCCACCCCTTCGGGCAGGAGTAGGGGCAGTTATCGCTTATGATTTCCACGGCCTTCGCCACGGCAATCGCCACGGCAATAGGCTCCGTACACCCCAGGGCGGGCTTCACCTCCCTGTGAATCAGGCTGATAATCTCTTTCTGGCGGTCAGTCATAAAAAGTAGTTTATTGGGTTATTATTCCGCTCACTCGCCCAGTAGCTCGGGGAAGACGCTGATTCTCAGCTCGGTAGCTCCGTAGGGGACGAGTTCGATGTACTTCGTTTCGTCGGAGAGGGCCTTTGGCTCCCTAGGCACGGAGGGCGTGAAGCGGTCCTGCCACAGGTTCCATTCTATCTCCTTTACGGGAATCCTTATCTTGCCGGTGACGGTCTGCATGTCGAGCGGATAGCCTTCGGAAGCCTGAGGGAGCCACTCGGTGGCGCCGCCGGTTATGGCGTAGTTCCACGGGCCGGCCGGGGTTATCGACAGGCACTTGAAATCGGGATTTCCGGGCACCTTGCCGGCCATATTGTCATATTCCTTCTCATCCGCTTCGACCTTCTGGGGGACGGGATAGGCATACAGCAGCGGACCGCGGTAGAAGCAGGAGCCGCCCATAGGGACGTGCTCGCGGATCACCGCCATCGGGAGGCTGACCCTGACGACGTCGCCGCTGCGGAAGGTCCTGTCGATGGTCACGAAGGAACCGGGAAGCAGCTCAGCCTCGAAAGGCTTGCCGTTGATGGTTATCGCCGGCTGGCTGCACCAGGAAGGGATTCTCACCACGAAGGGGAAACGCTCCCTACGGGCCATATGGAACTGGAAATCAATAGTTTCCCCGAAAGGATATGCCGTCTTCTCGTCTATGGCGCAGGCCTGTCCGGAGGGAAGGGCAACGGTGACGGATGAAGGGCCGTAGAGGGCCGCAACCACGGCACCGCCGGCTCCGCGCATCCACATCCTGGAGGCATAGTTGGGCATCACGCGGTGCACTGCACCGGCGCAGCATTCGGTCTGGTGCGTAGGCCTGTAGGCCATCCAGGTACTGCCGAAGAAGAATTCGTTGTGGTTGGAATCGCCGGTGGCTATGGTCTGGTTGACCGAAGAGAAATACTGCAGGGTCTTGAAGTCCTTGGTCACGGCACCCGGGAGGGCGTTGAAGACGGCCCTCTCGATGCGGTCCGCCCAGAGGCCTTCGCCGGTGGCCTCGAGGAAATATCCCAGGGTCCACGTGTGGTCGGCTATGTCGCAGGTCTCGTGGCTGTTGTTCAGGTCGTTGGGGAAGAGCCTTTCGGCGCTGGTGTTCACCCCGTCGGGAAGCATATGCTGCTGCTCGAGGGTGGAATATGCCTTAAGGGCGGCATCGAGGTAGGGCTGCCTGCCGGTGTGGGCATACAGCATCACGGGGAGCTTGAGCTCTTCGTTGAAGGTAACTCCGTGAATCATAGGGAATTCATCCATAAGGCAGACCTCGGGGGTGAGGTCTCCGAACGCTCCCCCGTTCCACAGGCGCTCGGCCCGCTCCAAAAGCGTTGAATCGGCCCCCTGGTCATAGGTCCAGAGCATTCCCTCGATGTTGACTATGTTGCGCCAGACGCTGAGTTCTTCGTCGCTGTAGCAGGCGAAGTTTCGGGCAAGGGCGGCAGGGATGTCGCCGTCGCCGTGCTCTTCGGCATAGGCTTTTATCGCCCTGAAGAAGACGGCCATAGGCCACATCCTGGCCCAGGTGAAGTCCGTGTGCGGGAGACGGCCTGTGGAGTCGGCGTGAGAGAGGGTGTACTTTATGCCTGCCTCACCCTTGGCGATAAGGTCCTGGTCGTCAAGCAGATAGCCAAGCTTTACGAGTCCGTCGGTATAGTAGGCCGTCTGCTCGTAGCGCCACCAGTCGGAGCCGTAGGACTCGGTGTTGCGGGTGATGTCGCCGTCCCACAGGCAGGAGTCATAGGGATATGACAGGGCTTCGGGATGGCCGGTTATGCCGGTGCGCTGCCTTTCCAGGAAGGTGCGGATCCAGCCCTGGGGGGTTATGTCGGGCAGCAGCCCTTCGCCGAAGGCGGCATATGGGGCAACGCGGGTTTCACTTACTGCAGGTGCAGCAACTTTTTCCCCGCAACCGGCAGCAAGGGCGGCCACGAGGGAAAGGAATAATATGCGATATTTCATCTTACTGGGCTTTTTTGCAGGCAAGGGCGATTCCGCCGGCGGCGAGAAGGCACTGGGCGATAATATATGTGGACATTATCCAGAAGCCGAGCCAGGGTGTTGACTCAAGGCCGAAGGTGCGAAGGGCGATAAGGCCGTCGGAGAAGAGGAACAATGCGCCGCCGCACACGACAAGCCACCACACGGCCCCTTCCTTCAATAGGCCGCACAAACCGCTGAATATCAGAAGCATAAGGGCAAGGCCATACACCAGCATCGGGACAAGGAGGGTGCCGCTGATGCCGATTACCTTCACCAGGCCGAACAGCAGGCAGCCCATAACCGGCAGGGCTATGGCCCAGGTCTTCCAGCCGAGGCCCTTCCAGGACACGCCGCCGAACAGGTTTATATAGCAGATGTGGCCGAGGAGGAAGGCCCCCATACCGCCTGCGAAGAAGGGGAAGCCGCTGCCGATGAGGAGGGCATCTCCGGTCATACCGAACAGTTGCCCGGCGACCAGCAGCAGGGCCATCCTGGGATTGAAGGTCCTTCCGGCGAGGAAGGCAAGGCTGGTGAGTGCAATAAGGGGCAGAAGCGTGGGCTTCACCACAATCTCCAGGGCCCGCATCGAGGCAAGGCAGCTCACGAGGTCAAGCACGGACGCCACCAGCAGGAAAGCGGCCGGCACAAGCCATAATCTCTTGGTTGTCATATGCTTAGAAGTTATATGTCAATCCTATTCCACCGCTGTGGGTGGGGCCGAATGCAAAGTTCGAGTCAAGGGGCTGGCCTGCCTCGTTGCAGGTCTTCACCATCCCCCGCATATTGTGATTGCTAACGCTCAGCAGCACGATGCCGGAGGCGGTCGTGGCCAATCCCGTAAGCATCAGGACATTGCCCACGCCGGCTTTGGCACGGATATCCGCCCAGAGCCTGTCGACCGCCTCCTGGCCGCCGATGGCTACGAATATGGTGCCCACTATGCCTGCGAGCAGGTATATGCCACCCACGCTGGCGCCGGTAACAAAAAGCACTCCGCCGCCTATGGTGACTCCGGTGCCCCAGCCGCGCATCACGGTATACTTGTGCCAGTCGTCGACCATAGCCTGGCCGCCGACCGTCATCAGTATTTCATCCCTTGCTATCGCCGGGAGCTTACTGTCCTGGTACTTGATCGTCTTGCCTTTCTTCTTCAGGTCGCCCTGAATCCAGTAGATGCCGTCCGGGGTGAAGACCACCTCTTCCGACACCGGGACTGCCACGCTGTCCGCCGCCTGGACCACATCCTGTCCCCTCAGCCCCCAGCATCCCGCCAGAAAGCCCAGCGCGATCAACAGAAATCTCTTCATCTCAAGGTTATTTTATGCTTATGAAGGGGACGGACGAGGAGCCGTTGTAGGTGGGGAGCTTGCCGTCCCATTTCTCGATTGCATACTGCTGGACCAGCAGGTTGTTCAGCGAAGCGGCAACGACTCGGTTGTAATAGGCCTCGCCGTCTCCCTGGATCTTCATTGCCTCGGCCTCACCTTTGGCCTTGGCTATGGCTATCTTGGCCTCCGCCTCGGCTTCCTTCACCTTGTTCTCGGCCTTGAGGGCGTTCTGGACGGCCTCGTTCTTGGCGTTGATGGCGGCGGTAAGGGATGCAGGAGGGTCTATCTTGGTGGTGAACTCCTTCACGATGAAGCCTTCCTGGTTCATCGACTCGTCGAGGCGGGCACGCACCTCGCTCTCGAACTTGGCACGGTTGGCCATCAGCTCGTCGGAGGTGTAGTTGTTGGCGCAGGTGCGGTAAGCCTCGAATATACAGGTGTTTATATATCCCCTCTCGAGCTCGCGGACCGGCTTGCGGTACTTGACGAATATGTCGACAGCCTTGGACTCGTCGATCTGGTAGGCCAGGGTCGGGGTCATCGAGAATATGGCAGCGTCCTTAGGGTTGACGGTGAAGGGTTCATACGTGACCCTCTGGACGAAGGTGGGATATTCGAATATGCTTTCGGTGATGGGGTTGTACCACACCCAGCCACGGCAGGTGCCTTCCACGCCGCCGCGGAGCCTTTCGTTGGAGGACCACTTCTTGAACTTGATGCCCACCGAAGCGGAATCGATGGTGGTGCAGCAGGATGCCATTATGAAAATAACCAGCGCCGTGATTCCCAGCGATATGAAGGGGATCTTCGCTGCCCGTGGAGAAACTGTTCTGACCATTGCGAATTCGTTTTAATGATTACCTATTATGCAAAGGTAATTAATTCTTGATTAATAATCAATACGGAAAAAGCCGGCCACTGCGACGTGACCGGCCTTTTACAGGGACAGGCTCTGCTAGAGCTCCCAGCCGAGTGCGGAGGCGCCGAGGATGGCGGCGTCGGACTCCTTGAGCTGGGAGAAGACCAGCTTCACCTTGTTCTTCCACAGAGGGAGGACATTGGCGTTCATACTGCGCTCGATGGGCTCAGCGAGGAACTCCTTCGCGCGGGCAAGGCCGCCGAAGAGGACTATGGCCTCGGGAGCGGAGAACGCGATGAAGTCTGCAAGGCTGGCGCCGAGCATCTCTCCGGTGTAGTTGAACACCTTGAGGGCCAGCTTGTCACCTTCCTTGGCTGCATCATATATGTCCTTAGACGTGATCTTGTCCAGGCTGCGCAGCGAGGAGGGCTCATCGCTGATGTCGAGCCACTCACGGGCGGTGCGGGCGACTCCGATTGCGGAGCAATATGTCTCAAGGCAACCGGTCTTGCCGCAGTTGCACAGACGGCCGTTGTGACGCACTGCGCAAGTGTGGCCGAGCTCGCCGGCAAATCCGTCGTGGCCGTAGACGACCTCGCCGTTGATGACGATGCCGCTGCCCACGCCGGTGCCGAGGGTGATCATAATGAAGTTCTTCATACCCCTGGCTGCGCCGTAGGTCATTTCACCCATTGCGGCGGCGTTGGCGTCGTTGGTCAGGCTCACGGGGATGCCGCCCATAGCCTTGGACAGGAGCTTGGCGAAAGGAATGGACTTGGTGCCGCCCCAGGTGAGGTTGGGGGCATTCTCGATGACACCGGTGTAGTAGTTGCCGTTGGGGGCGCCTACTCCGATGCCGCGGATTTTCCCTTCCGCTTCGGCTGAAGCTATTATCTTCTTGAGGGCTTCTGCAAGCTCTGCGATGTAGGGCTCTATGGTGTCATAGGAGTCGGAGCGGATGACTGTCTGCTCAAGGACTGTTCCGCGGGCGTCGACGACACCGCACTTGGTGGTCTGGCCACCGATGTCAATACCGATAACTAATTCTTTATCCATAACTTATGCTTTTTTAATCCTGGAACCCAGCAGGGCAAAGAAGATGATGTATGCGAGGCCGCAGATGATTACCCAGTAGCTGGGCATATAGTCCACCTTGTCGGCTACGAAATTCTGTATGAGAGGGAGGATACCTCCACCGACGACCATTGCCATGAAGATGCCGGAAGCCTTCTCGGTAGCTGCGCCGAGGCCTTCGACTGCGAGGTCGAATATGGTGCCCCACATCACGGATGTGCACAGACCGCAGAGGACAAGCAGAAGGGCGGACAGGGGAACGTCGACCATTTCAAAGCCTGAGCCGGTGAAAGCGGGCATCGAAGCACGGGTGGCAGGGCTGACGAACATAGCGACGAGGACCAGCAGGAAAGCGACGCTGGACACGCAGGAAAGCTGTGTCCTGGAAGAGACCTTTCCGCTGATGAGGCTGGAGATGAGACGGCCCACGAGCATCAGGAACCAGTAGGTACCGGCCACGAAACCGGCGATGCTGGCTGCTGTGGCGGGGTTCATACCGGCGCCGCTCTCAGGGTCGGACAGGTAGAAGTTGAGGGTGCCGGGGATACCGACCTCAACGCCCACATAGATAAACACGGCGACGATGCCGAGGATGAAATGACGGAATTTCCAGGGGCTCTCGACAGTGGAGGAGCCTTCGGCCTTCGGGTCTTCGAGGTTGACGAACAGCAGGATGACGAATGCCAGTGCGAACACGCCCATTGCGATGTAGAGCAGAGGGTTGACGTCAGCGATGGCGGTCTGGGGAGTGAGCTGGCCGATGAGTGCACCGACGAACATAGGAGTCAGTGTGCCCATCAGGGAGTTGAAGGAGCCGCCGATCTGGATGTACTGGTTGGAACGGGCGCCGCCGAGGATCTTGAGGGCGGGGTTCACCACGGTGTTGAGCATACATACGCAGAAGCCGCAGATGAATGCACCGGTGAGGTAGACGATGAAGTTGCCGGGGAAGGCAGCGACCTTGCCGGAGAGGAACTGGACGAACACGCCCACGAAGCCAACTGCGATGGCGGCGAGGATAGTCTTCTTGTAGCCCATCTTCTTGAGCATATTGCCGGCGGGAATACCCATTATGGCATATGCCAGGAAGTTCATCATGTTACCCATCATTCCCAGGGTGTTGGAGCCGGCGATCTGGGGCTGCATCTTCCAGATGTTGCCCAGAGGTGCGGCGAGGTTCGTAACGAAGGAAATCATTCCGAACAGGAAAACCATCGTTATGATAGCGATGATGTTGCCATTTTTCTTTGCCATTTGTGATTTATGTTTTAGTTAAAAATTATGCGTCCTACAAATATAGTAAATTATCTGCGTTTAAAGAAACCAAGGGCTGTGCGCACTGCACGATATTCCTTCTTGCGGCTGGTGCCCTTGCCCTGATCCCAGGTGTTAAGGTGCTGATTACCAAGCATTATTCCGGTCGAACCGCCGCCGTCGAGATTCTGCGCGGCGACGCAGCCTATGCTCTTCATTATCAGTCCCAGCTCGGGAAGCGAGGCGCCGTCGCTCTCATCCACGCGGCCGTCGCACACGAACAGCACTATCTTGCCGTCCTCGCGGACGCCGATGGCGGTGCGGTCGGGGTTGTAGCCGGGGAATATGTCTGAGGCTATGAGCTCATAGTTGGTCGTGTACCAGTCTCCGTTGTGGGAGTGATCCACCACCACCCTGCCGTTGTAAAGGACCATAGGGCCGGCGCTTATGGCATTGTAGGGCTCCCATTTCTGGTCCTCGCCGGGGAAGGAAGACAGCTGGGTGTCGTTCTTCTCATACCAGTACTTGGCTCCGTCGGGATATGTGGGAAGGGGAAGCGTATAATAATATGCCTTGGAAGGCCTTGCGGACCACCAGTATGCACCGGCGTTGCCGTCCTTGTCCACTCCGATGACGCCGGGGGTCGTGAGGGTCCAGCTGGCATCGGAGGTGCGGGAGGAGCCATAGCCCTCGCCCACACGGGTGCCGTCGGTGACATAGGGCGAAGACCAGTCGCTGCCCCAGTCGAAGTAGCCGCCGTTGACCATCACGTAGCAGTCGCCTCCGTAGCTCTCTGAAATCTTATCTATGGTCTGGAGGGGCTTCACGCCCAACACCCTCAGTTCCACGTCTTTGGAGCAGTCGGCAACGGCATACCAGGCCTTGAACGGGCGGCCGTTGTTGGTGCCTACCGTGGAATAGACCTCGACACCGTCGGGAACTCCGGCAGGGTTGGTGACCTTCTTCCAGTCGAATGACGGGAGCTCAGGCTCTTCCTTCAGGCTCACGGTGACGGGCGCGCTGTAGAAGTATTCGGTGCCGTTGCGCTGGTAGGCGCAGACCTGATATTCCTTGCCATATTCCAGGACAGCGTTGGGAATGAGCTGGCTGGCGGTCTTGTTGGAAGGCAGGGTCGGGCCCCAGATGTGGGTGTCGGCTACCGTCGGGATTCCGCTGTCGGAGAAGCACAGGCCATATTCAGGGATGGCGCCGCCGCGCATCGTGTAGTTGACAAGCACGTAGGCATATGTCGAGGTCCAACTGTTGATGACCGGAACCTTGGCGGGGTCCTGGAGGCGGAACGGAGCCGCCTCAGTCACTGCGGAGCTCTTCGCCATATGGCTTGCACGGGCCTGGACGCCAATGACATAGACATCGGCAGAAAGCCCGGTGATGGAGCAGGAAGTCTCGGTCGTCCGCAGCTTGGGAGCTCCGAACGAGGCAGCCTCGGCGGGACGCATATAGACAAGGTACTCCACCGCGTCGGGGGATGCTTTCCAGCTCACCGACAGGGCGTCGGCGCTGGTGGCCGTCACGGTCAGGTCCGCGGGGGCGGCTATGTGCTCGCCCTCAATGGCTGCCGCATCCGCTGGCGTAAGCATCTTATACTGAGGGGTATAGGCCACCTGGGAATGCTCCTGGGCGGTCGCTCCGAGGGCCTGGACGCCGAACGCATATTCCTTCCCGCCTTCAAGGCCGGTGTAGGTGTAGGTCCTGGCGGTGGCAGGGAGGGGGCTGTCGATATTCAGCGGCGGGGCGTGGAAGCCCGTGGCTTCCGTGCGGAGGTAGACGCGGTAGCCGACGGTGCCGTCTGCCTTGTCTTCCCAGTTAAGCACTACCGTAGTTTCATCGGTCTGGCTGAACGTCAGGGCGGTGGGCTGTGGACGGCTGCTGCTGGCCGCCGCCTGCTCGCCGGTCTTGCCGCAGGCGGCCAGGAAGGCCGCCAGGGCAAATACCGCAATTATCCTTAAATACTTCACGTCTAGTCTACTTTAAAGAGTGACATACCGGTCGAGGTGATACCTGCCATAATGTAGGTCTCGCCGCTTTCGGTCTGCAGGACGTCGCAGAAACCGGTCTTGTTGGTGGTCTCGTGGCCGACGGCGAAGTAGTCGTCAGGGTCGCCGAGGGCGTAGCGCTGGAAGCAGGCGTCGTTGTCGCTTATCTTCCACATCGCGGTCTGGACTGGATAGTCAGCCTTGATGCTGTTGGACAGGGGCACGTGGATGAGCCTGAGGTAGCCATAAGCCTTGTTGTCCTGGTCCATAAGGACGGTCACATACGCTATGTAACGCTCGGAGCCGAGGAAGAACAGTATCGGATCGTTGGCATTAACATCATAGTTGCCCAGGACGGAGAATACGCCATAGACGCCGTTGCCGTCATCGCCGGGGATATATGCCTTCGGGGCAGTGCCGTCTTCGATCTTGGTCTGATACCAACCGTCGGGAACCTCTGATCCCCACCACCAGGAGACGAGGTAACGGAATTCGAAGTTGGAGCCATACAGGGCCTGGCGGGTGGCGTTCGCTCCGGTGGTCTGGGCCTGGAACATATGGATGCTGGCCGTGGTGTTGCCGGCATTGGTGTAAAGGTAAGGGGAGATTATAGGCTCGGTGGACACGACGCCTGCATCGATCCTGAATTCCATATTGGTCCTGTTTGAACCGGGCTTGTTGAACGAGACAAAGAAGAACAGACCGTCCTCCTCGTTGCCGTAGGAGGTCATCTTGTCGCCGAAGCGCTCGCCTGCAGGCACGTCATAGCCTGCCATAGCGACCTCAGCCTTGGTGGGGATGCCCTCGCCGTCGAGGTCTACGAGCTTGTAGATCATAAGCTTCTGGGTGGACTCATCGTTGCTCATTGCCATATTGGAGACATATATGACATCTCCGTCATAGCCAGGCATCCTTGCGATACCGCAGGTCCAGAAGCGGCCTTCCCTTTCGAAGCCGTTGGTGATGGTGCGGATATAGCTTCCGTCGTACAGGTCGAAGACTGCGACGCCATACTGGCCGTCGGCGTTGCCGGCTATGGTGACATAGACGTAGTCGCCCACGATGACGGCGTTGCGGTTCCAGTTGGAGCAGGCGGTGATGGCGTCATCCCAGCTGCCGGTCTTGCCGTTGTAGTAGCCCCAGACGCGGGAGAGGCTCTCCATAGCGTCAGGATCGACTGTGACGGTGACTACTCCTCCTGCATATTCCACTACGGGAGAGAAGCTGTTGCCGGCGGCGGTCACATCGGTGTTGGCCTTGTAGGGGGCCTCGAAGGTGCCTTCGAACTTATTGTTGTCCTTGGCTCCGTTGCCTAGGGTTATCGTGCTGTTCTCCAGGTTGTTGAAGTGGACTGCGCAGCCGGCGGTGCCTTCGAAGGTATTGTTGGCTATGACCACGTCGTTGTCCTTGTTGCCAACGCGAACTGCATATGAGCTGTAGGGTCCCTTGAAGGTACAGCCGGTGATGCTGGCCTTTGCGCCGTAGGCCTGGATGAGCCTGTGGCCGCTGCCTCCGTCGACGACGCAGCTGCGGACCTTATCGTAGCCCCAGCCTGCGGTTTCACCAAGGAGGAATATGCCGGTGGCATCGGCGGCAAGCTTGGACATATCGATGTTGACGTTGGTGATCGTTACGCCAAGGCCCGCATCGTGGACCATAATGCCGTGCTGGTAGTTGTAGCTGGTCTCGAAGACAGGCAGTGAACCTTCCTTGGAAGGAGCAATGGTAAGGCCTTCGATGGTGACTGACTTGCCTTTTATCTCTATCGTTCCGTCGAGGACTGCCTCGCCGCCACCCTGGATGGTCAGGGCGGCATTGTCAGGGCCGACTACTATGTCTCCCACGTGGGTACCCTTTGCCAGGATTATGGTTGCATTGGCGTCCGCGATTGCCTGGTAGGCCTCAAGGGCGGATGCGAGGTCGGCATATCCGGCATCGCCGAGGATAACGTGAGGCTCTGCCTGGGTGATGGTGAAGGTGGATATGAGATTGTCGGTGCCTTCGCGGTAGATGTTCACGGTGCCTTCACGGGGCTCGATTCCGCTATTGGGCTCAAGCTCGAGGGTCACCTTGTCTTCACCGGCAGTGGCCTTGATCCAGTCCACTTCGCTCACGGCGGAGAAAGGAACATTGGAGGAGACAGCCACGTCGAAGGTACCACCTTCCACGGGGAATGCTCCGACAGGGACTGCAACTGCGATTTCAATTCCGCCGCCGGCCTTCTGCATAATTGCGATGGACTTGAGTGTCTTGCCGTCCTTGCCGTTGAGGGCTACGCTGGCCTGGCGCATCTTATCCTCCTCATTGAGGGAGATTGCGAATTCTATGGTCTTTTTCGTGGCTTCGCTTGCGGGAGCTGCCGCCTTGGTGGCCAGATACTTGATCCAAGTGACCTCTGTGGGGACGACCACGTCGAACTCGACGTTGGTTTTGACACCCACCGAAAGTGTCTGGGCTTCAGCAGAAAGCGGCTCGACGTCATCCACCTCGAAGACTACTGAGGGATTGGAAGGGTCGTCGCTGGGCTTGACTTCCTGCTCCTGAGGCTTGTTGCAGGCGAACAGGACGCCTGCAGCCAGAAGAACGTAAAGAATCTTTTTCATAATCAATTATTTAGTGTTATTTATTCTTGGCTTTCAGGGGATCCTCGGCAATCATCTTGCAGAGGGTGTTGAACGCATCTTTGTCCGCCTTGGCGGAAGAATTGTGCAGATGGTTGAAAGAGTCGGTGTCCTGGTAGAGGGCAAGCTGCTTGTGGCCATATACCATAGCGTTCTTCGCACCGTCGAGATATGCGCGCCAGCGCTTGGCGTAATCCTGATAGGTCTCGGTCTTGGTGACTCCGTTCCACTGCTTGGTGTATTCCGAAGCGCTGCGGTCCACCGGTTTCTGCATCATCAGGTCGTCGAACTCGAGCTCCATCGCCAGGTTGTAGGTGGCTATCTTCGGGAAGAAGGAGGAGATGGGATTGACTCCGAAGGTGTCCCAGTAGTAGTTGGGCTGCATCCAGGCGTAGTCTATGCCGAACTCGCTCCAGTAGCGGTAGCCTGCCGCGTTGCGGTAAGGGATCCAGCAAACGCTCTCGTTGAACTGGTGGATATAGTCGGACACCGCCGGGAACACGTCGTCCCAGGCCTTCGCCGCGACTTCCCAGCCGTCATACTGGGTGCCGTCTATCTTGTCTCCTCCATTGCCGCCGACGCCGGAACGCCAGCTCGCAAGTTCCTCGCTCATAATATAGAAGCCTCCGAGCTCGATGTTCTCGAAACCGGCTTCGGAGAAGCGGCGGCGGGTCTCGTCGACATACCAGTAATAGGCCTGGCGGCGGTCTTCGGCATTGCTGAAATCAAGCTGCCTGCCACCCACCTTGCCCCAGTAGGTCGTTGAGGAGGAAGACACGTTGTACCGTTCGTGGACGGAGATATCCGGCATCATCACGATGACCTTGATGTTGGCCACGGGAGGGCCTATGCGGCCTATGGCTTCCCCCACGAGCTTGTCAAGGGCGGGAAATCCTGTGCCTGGCGTGAACCAGTAATCAAGGAATGCGGATGCATTCGCCTGGTTTGCCGCTTTCATCCCCAGGGAATTGTCTTCCCAGTCCTTGAGGCCAATCACAAATGTGTGAGGAGGATAGCCCATACGCATCTCAAGGGCCAGGAAGGCGTCGAAGAGCCATTTCTCCTGGCCGGTGTCAGGGTCGGTCCAGGTGACGAAAGCCCTCAGCCTGTCTTCATCCCAGACTGCCGGCTTGCGGGTGGAAAGGCCGCCATACAACAGGGCCAGGTCGGCGAAGAAAGGCACGCCGCTGCGCTCCTTCTCCCAGGGATACAGTTCGCCGGAGATGGTCTTGAAAGACATCTTCTCCACGCTGCCAAGGCGTTCTCCCTCAGCACAGTAGAAGAGGGTATATTCCGTGTCCGGCTCCAGGTTGTCATACACTGCCATCCCGGCGGGGAACTTGCGGCCTTCAGCCTTGAGGGTGCTCGCGGAAGGAGTCTCCGTGCGTCCCGTCCTGGCAAGAAGCCAGGCATTGCCGGCATTGACGAGCTCGACTTTGAACCTGGCAAGCTTGCTGCCGAGGGAATCGACTGTGACCCTGACCACGGGGTTGCCCACCCGCGGCTGTTCCTCATTCTGGGAAGAACAGGCGAGAAGGGCTATGCCCAGCAGAAGGATGAGCAGCAGGGTTCTTTTCATCATCTATTTCTTTTTGGTGACCCGCACTGTCATCTCACTGGAGCGGACGGGCATAAAGTCGAGTCCGCCATCGGCCGTAACGACAGTCACGGATTCGATTTTCACCTTGCCTGCAACGCGGTCGGTGCCGTCGGGCACCTTGGTCATATCCAGGTCCACGTCTATGTCCACTTCGCTGAGGCCTGCCTTGATGATGACCTCGTCGGCGGGGAGCTTAATGGCTCCTTCCGGGGCGGCGACATAGTTAAGGCCGTTCACCGTCGCGGCGGAGGGGGTGTAGCTCAGCTTCACCTTCACGTCGTGGGTGGGAATGGGGGTGTCCAGCACCACGCCTATCTTACCGGTGGATGTGGAGCCAGCCTTGCAGTTCATTGCATTGTCGGCTTCCCTGACACCTATGGTCGAAAGGACGGGGTGGATAAGGAGCAGATACTTTGTCTTGCTGATGGCCACGGAGGCGTTCTTGATGTAGATTGGGATGACGAAATCGTCCACCTCGCTGGTCATCTTGGCGACCATCGCGGCCGGATCCCACTTGACGTCCACCTTGACGCGGGCATCTGCGGGGTCGAAGGCAAGTACCTTGCCATCAATCTCTTCCGCATTATAAAGGATCTTGGAAAGAGGCAGATAGTTGGTTGAATGCCTTTCATTGTATTTGACCACGGAATCCGTAGGGGCTATGCCTATGGTGACCTGGTCGCCGGTGCGGCCCTTGCCGGACTTTATCACGCCGAAGCGGAAAAGTGCGTCATAGACCGAATAGTCCTGGACCAGGGCGTCGGTGGCGCTGCGCAGGTAGACCGTATCGTCAACCATATAGTCATCACGGAAATCGTGACAGGCCGTGAAGGCTGCCAGTGCCAGGGCGGCAGTAAGGATATATCTGAGTTTCATAGTCATATGCGATTAAAAGCCGGGATTCTGGGTCATACTTGTCATCTCGGCCAGATGCTGGGCGTAGATGGGGAACAGGTAGTCGCGGTCGATGAAGGTGGGGGCGCCGCTGCCGTTAAAGTCGTCATTGACCCTCTTGTACTGGTCCTCATACGTGGTTGCTGAGCACTTGAGGGTCCAGTTGTCGGTGGTGTATTCCTCCTTGGCTATCATCCAGCGGATGCAGTCGTAATGGCGGATGGTCTCTCCGTTGAACTCGACCATCCTCTCCATCCTGAGGGCCTCACGCAGCAGGTCCTTGTCGGCGTCGATTCCCGGATATGCGTCCTCTATGTTGTTAAGGCCGGCGCGGTTGCGCACCTTGTTGATGTAGACGCAGGCCGTGGCAAGGTCCGGAGACGGCTTCTCGATGAGGCACTCGGCATAGTTGAGGTAGATCTCCGCAAGGCGGATGGAAGGATACACGACCGCAAGATGCCAGGACTCCCAGGCGTCTATCTGGTAGTTGGTCGGATACCACTTGCGCCATATGTAGCCTACGCGGTTGGAGTCGCCGGTGGGAACCCAGGGCGAGGAACAGGAAGAATTGTTGTAGCAGGTGAAGAACTTCTTCTTGTTGTCATTGCCGTTGGGCCAGGGGAAGCCGCTGGGAACCAGGCACTGGTAGTAGCGGGCGTCGCGGCCGACGGTGCTGTTGTGAGCCTTGAAGGCAGGAGCCCAGGGGGCGTTGACGGGCACCTTGTAGCCTTCGGTCCAGCCGTCTGCCTGATAGCCGGACAGAGGGTCTACGTTGGGCTTGGAATAGTCCAGGCGGCCGTTGGTCTTCTGGTACATATTGCCAAGCTGGAGGGGGTAGCGGCCGGTGGCCTGCATAGGGAAGGCATCTACGAGCTTCAGCGAAGGAGTGATGCCGGAATAGCCGCTCTGGCCTTCAAGGCCGGAAGGGAGCGAGCAGACGAGCACCTGTCCGCCGTTGCGGATACCGCCTATATAATATTCTGTGGAGACGCGTTTCCACCATCCCCATATGGTTTCGCTGTTCCATTCCCTCTGGAAGATGGCCTGGTAGTCGGATGCCGCCACCTGCATTGGATTCGCAGCATCGACTATGGTGTTCTGCACAAGGGCATAGACTCCCGTTTCGGCCAGGTCGATGAGATCCTTCTGGGCCTGTGCGGCGACGTCCCACTTGGAAGCGTCATATTCGGGGAAGAACTTCTTGCCGTTGGTCTTGCTGACGAATCCGTCATACAGTCCGGTGCCTTTCTGGCCGTTATACAGAGGGGAAGCCTGCATCAGGGCCACGCGGGCCTTGACGGCCATCGCGGCGCCCTTGTTGGCACGTCCGAGCATAGTCTTTATCTGCTCGCCATAGTCTCCCACGTTGACGGGAAGCATCTCTATGGCCTTGTCCAGCTCGCTCAGCATAAAATCGAAGCACTCCTGGACGGTGTTGCGCTCGATCGAAGCGGGGTCCACCTTGAGGTCGGGGGTGATGGCATTGCCAGCCTCATCCTTCCACAGGTAGACGGGGCCATACTGGCGGAAGAGGACGTAATAGTAATATGCCCGCAGGAATATGGCTTCGCCCTTCATCTGCTTGATTACCAGGGCTATCTCATCCTGCTTCTTGTCACGGTATTCCGTCATCTTGTCGATGTTGTCAAGGAAAACGGAGCACTGGGCTATGGCTTTGTAGAACTTTTCCCAGGTGAGGAAACCGGCCGTGTCCATCGAGCCGCTGTAGGTCACGGAGGTGGCCGAAGAGTAGTTGCCTTCGCGGAAAGTCAGGTAGTTGACCCACTGGGTCCAGGAGAACTGGGCCTCGTCAGAACGGGCCACCACCCAGCCTTCGCGGTTGCTTATGGATTCATCCTCGGGGATGAAGGAATACAGGTGGGCAAGATAGCGGAATGCCGTGTTGCCCTGGGAGAATATCTCGTCGAGCGAAGCCTGGTCATACAGGTTCACCTGAAGGAAATCGCTGCCGAAGCCTCCCTTCTGTCCTTCTTCCAGTTCTTTGGCACAGGAGAGGGCAGAGGCGGCAAGTGCCAGGAATACAGTTACTTTTACTATAGTTTTCATACCGCTCGTCATTTTAGAAAGCAACATTAAGACCGAAGCTGTAGGCCCTCATCTGAGGATACATATTACCCGAACTGGCGTTCAGCTCAGGGTCCCACAGCTTGAACTTGGAGAAGGTCAGGAGGTTGACTCCCGAGACATAGAAACGCACGGTGCTGAGGCCTATCTTGCGGACCGCCTTCTTGGGAAGGGTGTAGCCTATCTCGGCGTTTTTCAGCCTCAGGAAGCTCATATCCCTCTGCCAATATGTCGAAAGGGCGGACTGTCCGTCCACCGGGACGTTCACCTGGTCGTTCTCGACCTTGTTGATGGACAGACGGGGATACGGGGCATTGGGATTCTCGTTGGTGCCCGGCATCCAGCGGTTGAGGGCCACGTCGGCATAGATCTGGCCGGTCTGGATCATATTCGTGGAGGCGCCGTAGAGGTTGGAGCCCGTGATGAAGCGGGTGTAGTTGCCTACTCCGGAGAAAAACACGGAAAGGTCGACGCCCTGCCAGGCCATACTGATTCCGAAGCCGTAGTTGATTTCCGGAACGTGGGTGAAGCCGATGGGAACAATATCGAACTGGTCCACGACACCGTCGCCGTTGACGTCGCGGTACTTGATGTTACCGGGACGCACGTCTCCGAAGGTCTGCCTCGGCCAGGTGTCTATATCCTCCTGGTCCACGAAGAGGCCTTCTGCGATGAGGCCGCGCTGCTGGTAGACGGAATATCCGAAGGTGTTCTGGTATTCCCATATCTGCTTGGCGATGTCGTCGTAGAGCTTCTGGTTGCGGTTCCAGCTGTAGTTGACACGGCCGGAAAGGTAGAAACCGTTGCTGAATGTCTTGTCATATTCGACATTGACCTCGAAGCCCCTGTTGCGCAGGCGGCCGATGTTGGCATACTGGTTCGTGTTTTCACCCACGACGGAGGGGATGCTCTGGCGGGGGACATATATGCCCTCGCGGATTTCCGTGAAATAGTCGAAGTTGATGCTCAGCTGGTTAAAGAACTTGGTCTCGATTCCTGCGTTGAGCTTCTTGGCGGTCTCCCAGCCCACGGAGTCATCGCCTCTCTGGGCCGTGGATATTCCGGTGTAGCCCGTCCTGGAGGAACCTTCACCGAAAGTAAAGCCGCTTGCGCCGGTGTTCATCGTGGTGTTGAACGCGAATCGGGTGCCGCCGATGTCGCCGTTACCCACGAGACCGTATGAACCTTTGAATTTCACGACGTTGACCACTTCCTTGATCGGCTCCCAGAACTCCTCGTTGCTTATCATGTAGCCAAGGGCTATCGAAGGGAAGAAGCCGAAGCGGTGGGCCGGGGCGAAGTTCTCGGAACCGTTGTAACCGAAGTTGCCTTCGATGAAGTAACGGTCGGCATAGGAATATGAAGCACGGCCGGCAAGTCCGAGATACCTGTAAGGGAAAGCGTAGATATAACCTCCCGGGGTGTTGTTCTGGAAATTGCGGATGCTGAAGAGCATCAGGCCGCTGACGCGGTGCTTCTCGGCGAACAGGCGCTCGTAGTTGATGGAGGCGTTGCCCTCGATGGACATATTGCTGCTGTGCCCGGTGGAGAGGCCCATATAGTTGCTTCCTTCCTGGGCTAAATGCTTGATAAGCGGATAGTTGCGGACATCTCCGGCGGGGAATCCGAGGGTGGGGTCCTCGAAAGTCTCACGGCCGCCTTCCTCTTTTTCTATGTAGTAGATGTTCGGATATATTCCGCGGGTCAGAGTGGTGGAGGTCCAGGCGTCCCAGGCGAACTTGAGGTTCACGCTCAGGCCCTGGAGCCAGTCGGCGAAGTCGTCGAAATGCTGGGTCAGGGAGATAAGCGACTGGGCGGTTATCTGGTTGTTGGCGCTGTAGCCCACGTGGTTGAGGTCGTTGTAGGGGTTGCGGCCGACCTTACCGCGGGAGTAGGTGCCATCGGACCATATGGTAGGGACCGCGATCGGGGACACGATAAGGGTGTAGGTGTAGATGTCGCCCAGGCTCGTATTCGGAGTGTTCTTCATCGTGTACTGCGTGGACAGGGAGAGACCCAGTTCGGTGCTCTTGGTGATGTTGATGTCCGTGTTCGCGCGGAAGGAGAAGCGGTTGAAGTTCAGCGAGGCGTCGTAGCGCTTGTTCTTGGCGGGATTGAGGATGGAGTTCTCCCGGTAGTAGGAGCCGCCCACATAGTAGCGGACCATCTTGGTACCGCCCGTGACGCTCAGGTTGTAGCGCTGGGTGTTGGCGAGGTCCTTATATATGGTTTTCACCCAGTCGACGTTAGGATACAGGTCGGGGTCGGCTCCGGTCAGGTACATCTCCTTTTCATAGTCGGAGATGGGAGGGGTCGCCATTCCGCTGTCCATATTGACCGCGTTGTAGAAATCTATCCACTGCTCGGCGTTGGCCATCTGGGGAATCTTCACCGGCTGGGTGAGGCCGAATTCGACCTTCGCGCTCACCTTGGGGGCGGACTCGGAGCCGCGCTTGGTCGTCACGATGACGATGCCGTTAGCTCCCTTGACACCGTAAACGGCTGTGGCTGAGGCGTCTTTCAGGATGGAGAAGGAGGCTATATCGTCCACGTCCACAAGGTCGAGGCTGCGCTCGATGCCGTCCACCAGGATGAGAGGCTTGTTGTTGCTGGAGCCGAAGGTGGAGATACCGCGGATCCAGAAGTCGGCGCCTGCACCCGGCTCGCCCGTGCGCTGGAGCACCACCAGACCGGCCATCTTGCCGGCCAGCGAGGATGACACCTGGCCCACCGGAATCTTCAGGGCCTTGGTGTCCACCGTCGTGATGGCACCGATGACGGAGGCCTTGCGCTGGGTTCCATAGGCAACGACAGTCACCTCGTCCAGGGCGCTTGCCTGGGATTTCATATGGACTACCAGTTCGTGCTGGTCGCCTATCTTGATCTCTTCGTCCTCAAAGCCGAGGAACTGGAAAACAAGCCATCCGCCCGGTTCGATGTCTATCGAGAACCGGCCGTCGGGGTCCGTGAGGACGCCTCGGGAGGAACGGCGCACAAGGACGTAGGCTCCGGCGATGGGGATGTCCATATCGTCGAGCACGACACCCGTCACGGTCACCTTCTTGGTCTGGGCCGATGCCTGATTGCCTTGGGAGGCGACCAGGGATGAAATGCCGGCCAGGACGAAAGCGAGGAGCAGGGTCAGAATTTTCTTGTTGGTCATTTGGTTATTATATTTAGTATAATAATGCAAATTTATAAAAATATTTCAAAAGTGTACTATTCGGCTTTATTGAATTCATAAAATCCTTTCCAAAAGACCGATTTTCCTCCGTTCAGGCGAAGGGAGTGGGAGGAGGCGTTCATATCTCCGATGAGCATATAGTAGCCTTTGCCGTTGCCTGCTCCGTAGAACTGGGTGAGGGCGGAATACTCGCTCGTTGCCGAGGAGAAATCGCCCAGGCCCTCGCCGTCCATATGGGCCGTAACCTGGTGACCTCCAGCGGAATAGCCTATCATATCACGGACCTTGCCCTTGGCGAAATACGACTCCGCGCTCTCATACCTCTGGCCGTCCTCGGTCTTGAAGACGAACTTGTCGCAGTAGCCGTTGGCGATCTGCATTCCGTAGTAGATCAGTATGTTGACATCCTCCAGGGCGGTGACATCCACCCTCACATAGAGGCGGCCTCCCCTGAAAGTGTAGGTGACTGTCTCATCTATGGCGAAACGCTTCGATGCTCCAAGTTTGGTGTTCGCCGCCATCACCTTGTTACGGACAATGCAGACTGCCTCCGAGCCCGAATACGTGCCGTCGGACACGCTTTCGCCGTCTACCGACACCTCTATGGACTGCGTCTGTGCAGTGGGGTCGCCGGTGCCGTCGCCGTTGGAGCCGTGCCAGCCGCCGGTGAAGCCCCAGGGATTCTCCTGGGAGGTCGCTGCCACGGTCCTCATACTGTAGGGGCCGAGCCAGTCGGTGTAACTCGCAAACTTCTCAGAACCAATCTCATAGCGGTCTATCTGCACCGTCTTGTTGTCGCTCACCGGAGCGAGGGTGATGAGCAGGTTCTCATCGGATAGCGACTTGGAAGAGAACTCCACTTTCATTGAGGCTTCATCGACCTTGACGCTCACCTCGATGTCCTTTCCCGGCTCTCCGGAAGGCTCGACGGACGGGTCCTCCGACGCATCTTCGGAAGGATTCACCGAAGGCTCTTCGGAAGGCTCATCCGAGGGTTCCACAGAAGGCTCCGATATGGAGAATCGTTCGGCATAAATGACGCTGGAATTAAGGGATGCATCCTGCGCAACCGCCTGGACACCAAAGTCATACCACTTCTCTTTCTCGAGGCCCTCGAACACATAGCTGCGCTCCGACGCACTAAGAGGATTGTCGTAATTGAGAGGCTTGACGTGGAAGGCGTCAGAGTCCGTCCGCTTATAAATGTGCCAGCCCTTGACGCCGGCCCCGTCGGACTTCCAGCTCAGTTTCGCGCCGGTCTCCCCGACCGCCTCGACCTTAACGTCCTGCGGCGCCGCCAGCGCCTCGGCCTTAACCTGTCCCGCATTCTTGCAGGACCCCATCAAAACAACTGTCAGTAAAACAGTCAACATTTTCTGTATCATATCGTTATAAAGTTAATAATCTTTCGTAAAGATGGACAGTCTCATCCCAAAACCCTCCGTTCCGTTTCGCTTCGCTTCACTTCACTCCGTCCCTCCCACTGTCTACCGCGTCATTTGCTCCGCAAATAACTTGTAGCCAGCGGGCCCCTCCCTCTAATATGGCCGAGGGTGGCCATAGGTTTTGGGACGAGACAGTCCATCTTCCAAATATAGCAGTTTAGCAAATTTCAATTATAGCAGTTTTGCAAGTGCATCGTAGTAGCGTTTGGAGACGGGGACGGAGGAGTCGCTGTCGGCAAGGCGGGCGACGGCAAAGCCGCCCTCGTCCTTTTTGACGAGGTCGACGTGAACGGGGTTCACGAAGTAGGAGCGGTGGCAGCGGACAAGGCCGTGCCGGGTGAGGATGGTCTCAAGGGAAGCCATCGAAGAACGGAGGGTAAAGTCGCGGACGCGGCCGCCATCGAGGTAGAAGATATGCACGTAGTTGTCTTCTGCCTTGATGTAAAGAACTGACTCTGAGGAAACTATAAGGCGAAGACGCTTGTAGCTGTCATTGAAGCGGATGAGCGTCTTCTCGTCGGTCAGAGGCGCAAGCGCAGCCTGCTTTGAAAGGATGTGCACCTGCACCGCCAGGGTTATTATCACATAAGGGAAGAACGTAATCCCCAGCAGCATCAGGACGCACATCCCCATCACGTAGAAATAGGTGTAGACCCCGTGCCAGGCTATGCCAAGCAGGATGGACATAAAAAGCCCTGAGACCACCACCTCCATAACGCACCAAAGGATATACAGCGACCAGTTCAGCTCGATCTTATGCCGTAGGATGAACAGCAGCATCCTCGACAAGGAGACGACTCCAAGCACGATCAGGGTCGTTATCAGGAGATTCAGCGTGTAGTGCCCCTTCGGCCCGGCTATGAACTCGTCGATGTCGAACGGGGTGTAGCCAAGGATGAACAGGAAGACGAACACCGGCACCGTAAGGAAGACTATGCAGCACACCGGCATCGTGAAGAAGGTTCTTGAGATCGTTTTCATAATCCTCAATTTGTAGTGGCAAATATACAAAAAATATATTCATTCGTCCCTAAAAATGCACTTTCGCCCCCAAATATTCAATTTTTACCCCCAAACGTTCGTCCCTACGACAAATTTTTTCCGGGACGAACGAAGCAGGCTAATTTTGCAGCCGAGAAACCATTGATATCATGAAAAATCTTATTCCTGTTTTCTTTTCCGTGAACGATGCCTATGCACCGTATCTCGCCACAGCCCTTTACTCCATAAAGGAAAACGCGTCCAAAAACTACGACTATCGCATACATATCCTCTCCGACGACCTGTCTGACAGACACATCGAGAAACTCCGCAGGTTCGACTCGGAAGGCTTCCGCCTGGAATTCATCCCGCTGAGCGAAAAGCTCAGCTGCCTGGACCCCGACGGACGGCTCGGCGGCCACGGCTTCGGAGCCTTCGCCTCGCTGACCATCTACTTCAGGCTGTTCATCCCCGCCCTCTTCCCCCAGTATGACAAGGCCATCTACCTTGACAGCGACATCATCGTCCCCGGCGACATATCCCGCCTGTGGGAAGAAAAGCTAGGACGCAACCTCATCGGCGCCTGCGCCGACTACTCCATCCAGCATATACTCCCCTTTATGAAGTATATCGACGAGTACGACGGCGTGGACCACCGCAACTACGTCAATTCCGGCGTGCTGCTTATGAACCTGAAGCGCCTGCGCGAAGTGGACCTGGCCGGCCGCTTCCTCCGGTGGAACAGAAAATACCGCCTGGAGACCGTCGCCCCCGACCAGGACTACCTCAACGTCCTTTGCTGGGGCGGCATCCACTACCTCGACCCTCAATGGGACGCTATGCCTTCGGAAAGGATAACCTCCTTCGAAGACCCCCAGATCATCCACTTCAACCTCGCCTCCAAGCCCTGGCTCAACGAGAGCGTGCCCTACGGCGACCTGTTCTGGAAATATGCCCGCCGCAGCGGATTCTACGGCGAAATCGTCCGCCGCTGGCTCGATTTCATCAGCCACCCCGCAAAGACGGAGCAGTACAGGCAGAGCGTGGACGGTCTTGTACGTATGGCCGGAAGGCTCTCTGAATCAGATGTTTCCTTCCGTTCCATCATAGCCTCCAAGGCTGAAATGAGGCTATGCTGCTAGTGACTCCGGGCCGGGAGCAGGCCATAGAAAATATCCGCAGGGCGGCCCAGGAAGGACGCTTCAACGACAAGACCGAGCCGTTCGACCCGCAGATGGACCCGGAGCGGCTGAAGGCTGAAATCCTTCGCTACGTGGACCGTCTCGGCTCCCCCGTCTTCAAGCTTAAGAACCTGGCAGCCAGGGCAATAGTGGACCTGTGGCGGCGCCGGTGGAGCGACGGCATCAACCAGGTCGTGGGGATGGAGAAACTCTCCGCCGTCAAGGGCGGTGCCTTCATCACCAGCAACCACTTCAACCCCTTCGACAACGGCGTATTGCGCCGGATGAGCCTTGATGCCGGACGCGGCCGCCTGTGGGCGGTGAGCCAGGGCAGCAACTTCATAATGCCGGGCCTTAACGGCTTTGTGCTCAGGAACATAGACGTCATTCCCCTGATAGGTGAGCCTTCGTATATGAACGGCCCATTCCACGAGCAGATGCAAAAAAGACTGGGCCAGGGGAAGTTCATCCTGATATATCCCGAGCAGGAAATGTGGTTCAACTACCGCAAGCCCCGCCCCAGCAAGCGCGGCGCCTTCCTTTTCGCGGCACGATATAACGTCCCTGTCATCCCCTGCTTCGTGGAGATGCAGGATTTGCCCAAACCCCTCGCCGAAGGCTTCCACGACGTGCGTCTTGTCGTCCATATCCTCGATCCCCTGTGGCCCGACCCCGCCAAGAGCGAACGCCAGAACAGCTTCGACCTTTGCCAGGCTGACTACCAGGCCAAGGTCGCGGCCTATGAACGCATCTACGGAAAACCTCTCGACTACGGCTTTACCCGCTGGGACATAGCCGGCTGGGACTAATCCAGGGCGCGGACCGCATCCTCGAACTTGTCCCTGTCGCCGCGGGCCTTGTTCTTTATTTTTGCACGGTAGTTATAGATCGTGTTGGCCGAATAGTGCAGCAGGGTGGCTATCTTGCTGGAATCGGATATGCCCAGCTTGACCAGAGCGAATATGCGAAGCTCCGGAGTGAGGATGTCGCCCTCCTTCGGCAGGATTGCCTCGCCCTCCTGCAGCAGGCCGTTGAAGCCTTCGACGAAGGAAGGATATAGGTTGATGAAGGTGGAGTCGAACATCTTGTAGAACTGCTGGATGTCGTCGTCAATAGGCGGCAGGGCCTCCACCTCCTCGGCCAGATATTTCGTGTTGCCCATACGGATATACCTCAGGACGTGGTTCTGGTACTGGCGCCGCTTGGATATGTTGTCGGACAGGATGCCGAGGAAGAGGGCTATGTATTCCTGCTTGACCTTGTCGGCCTCCTGGATGCGGGCGTTGAGCGACTCGAGCCGCCTGTTTATGTCCTCGAGTTCGCGGTTGCGGGACACCAGCTCGCGGGACGAGGCTTCCAGCTCGCTACGTGTGCTGCGCAGCGTCTGCTGGCGGCGGTAAAGGACTATAAGTATCAGAGCCACAAGCACTAACAGGGCCGACACTATGGCAATCATTATCGTCATCCGGTGCTTCTGGGCATTCTGGCCGGAGACATAGGCCTGCTCCATCAGGGGGAAAAACTGGAGGATCTGCCAGGGGCGCAGCTTGCCCTTGAAAAACAGGGCGTCGGTCATACAATAGTCGGATGCATAGTGGAAGGCCCGGTCGACGTCGCCCTCGTCATAGAGGTGATGGGCGATCTGCTGCAGGGCGGCATAGTCCTTGGTCGCGCTCTTTATGTCGGCCATTGCCGAACGCACCAGCCACTCGAACTTCTCGGGGCTGTCCCAGGAGTCGAAACTGTTCTGGTAGAACCAGCAGGCGTAAGCATATTCGCGGCTGCCCTCGGGGGCGGCTCCGAGCATCCGGCGGGCAAAGTCCCTTGCCGCAGAGGTGTCGCGGCGATGCTCTGCCTCCTCGCGCTTTAGGTCCAGCCACTCGAAGGAGCCTTCGTCCATAAGCGAGAGCAGGGAATCCCTGTAATGCGCCCTCTCCCAGAAACGCTCGCTGAAGGACGCGTCATTCTGGGAATATGCCATCAGCTCCCCGGCAAGGGAATGCCGGCAGCGGTAATACTGCCTGAGGTTCTCCCCGCTGAGCGACGAAGGGTTCTTCGAGGCAAGGATGTCCGAAGCCTCGGCGTGGTAGCCGGCCCTTATGTACTGGGCGGCTGTCAGAAGGTCCATATCGTCCTCCATATCCCTGTCGCCCAGAGACACCGCGATGTCCCGGCCTTCCCCGAGCCAGCGCATCGTGGAATCCACGCTGTAGGCGCTGTATTCCAGGGCGAGGCGGCGCACTATGCCGTAACGCCTGGCGGGCTCGTCCTGATCGGCGAGGACCCCTTCGAGGACGGATATGCGCTGCTGGAAATAGCCTTCGTATATGGCCCTCTCGGCAAGGGTGCGGTCAAGTTCCTTTAGAAGCGACGTGCGCGGCGACGGCATCAGAAGGGTGAGTAGGACGAGTAGTAACTGTTTCATATCTGCAAATATATAAAAACACCGGCGAATCCGCAATGGACCCACCGGTGCAAAGTGTCAGGGATGAGCGCTAGAGCTTCTGCAGATGGAGCACAGCACCCGTGTTGGAAGCAAGGTCGTAGGAGGTCAGGTCGAGGACGAACTTATATGTCGCACCCTCCTCAAGTTCCTTACCTTCAGCGAGTTGGATATTACCGCTGTCGGTGACCTTCAGCAGGTCGCTGTCGGTGCTGATGGATGCAGTCGTGCCGAACTCGCCCTGGTCCCAGCCCCTTACGTGGAAGAACTTTATGTCAATTGACTTGGCATTGATGGAAGTTCCGGCCACAAAGGTTATCTGGTGCTTCTTGGGTTCAATTTCGGACAGGCACAGGCCACCCTGCTCGGGCTTCCAGCTATGAGACCAGATGACGGGCTTGCCATAGCAGGCGCCGCCGATGAGCCATATCGCTCCTTCGTTAATGGTAGCCATCTCGGTGGCTGATTTCATCTTGTCCACGCGGAGGAACTTCGCGGCCTCGTCGACTCCTATCCTGTACTGTCCTCCGACCGGCAGGAACTTATACGTGCCGCCGGAAACGGTCTCGAAGAAGTCGGGATCTATGGTCCACTCGGACCAGTCCGTATTCAGGCCGCCGATGACCACCTGGCTGTTCTGCTCGAGGGTGAGAACGGCCTCCATGCACTTCTCACCGGCAAATGCCTTGACGTCGTTGATGGTAACGACCGTGAACGGGGAGGCCTCGAAGGTGAGGGTGTTGAAGGTGACCTCATATTTGCCCGCAGCTGGTCCGGAGAAGGGTATGAGGCCCTCAACTCCAGCTTCGACATTGGAACCGTTCCATCCGAAAACCACCTCGCCGTCAGGGGATTCGATAGTGGCATCCATCTTCTGGGGGAACTCGGCGGTGACGGCGTAATCATAGCCGGAAACGTGCTTCATCGTGTTCACCAGGGTGCCGCGGCGCAGCTTGATGGTCTCCCAGACGGGGCGCTTGACAGCCACGTTCTTGCGGATCTCTTTCTTGCCGCCCACGGTGTTGGTGGCGACGAACACCACCTCGGCCTCGCCGTCGGGGATGTTGGCCAGGAAAGGCACGACGATTTCATCGCTGTAATTGCCTTCGGTCTTGGTCCTTATGGTCTTCTCCGCCACGGGAGTGTCGCCGAAAAGGAGCTTGACGTTAAGGGTGGAGAGGGTGATCTTGGAGTCGGTAATATTGGCCGAGAAAGCAATCTTTCCGCCCATATCCGCACTCTCTGCGCAGGTGACCGTCATATCCAGGCCGGATGCGTCGCCCATCTCGGGTAATTTCTCCTTGCAGCCGGCCAGCAGGGTGAGGGCCAGCATCGCGGATGATAATAATCTGAATGTTTTCATATCGATATATCTTCTTATTTCCATAATACGGACGCTATGCAGCGAGCCGGGACATTGACGGAGACCGAATGGGTGCCGTCGACGAATACGAACTGCTCCGCGGAGCTGCTTTCGCTAAGGAATATGACTCCATAGGAGCCGTCGGTGTTGCGGTAGGCCTGGTACTTGACGCCTGAAGCCGTGCGGCCGGAGGTGCCTATGCGGACCGCACCGGGACGGATGACCTTGGAGCAGTGGGCGATGTTGTAGTAATGCGTGTAGGGCTCGAAGGAATCGTAATTGCTTGACGCTACGGTCACTGCGCCCCAGCAGGTGGTGCAGGAACCGGGTTCGTTGGTGTAGGGGCCGTTCTTGTCGTCAAGCATAAGGTTCCACAGGGTGATGCCCTTGCAGCCGCGCTGCAGGGTGCCGATGAATATATCCCTGAAGTCGTTCAGCAGACAGCCTTCGAAGCTGTAGTTCCAGGTGCCGATGGAAGCCTCCGTGAAGTATATCTCCTTGTCGGGGGCTGCGGCAGCTATCTGGTCCAGCTCGGAGACCGAACCGCCGTAGTTGTGCCAGGCCGAGCCTGCGATATATTTCGAAGCCTCGGGGTCGGCATAGACTTTCAGGGGATAGTCGTTCTGGTCGCCTTTGTTGTCGTAGTTGTAGTTATGGTCGAAAATGAGGATCTTCGTCTTCAGGCCGGCCTTCTGCAGGGCGGGGCCGAGACCCTTCTTGACAAAGGCTGCGCAGTCGTCCCAGTAGACGAGCATCGACATCGAGTTACCGGCGTTAAGGGGCTCATTCTGAGGCGTTACCGCATATATGGGGAAGCCCTGCCCCTCGAAATACTGTATCCACTTGACGAAATATTCGCCATATGCCTCGTAGTACTTCGGGTTCAGCCTTCCGCCCGTCCAGCTGTACTGGGGCTTGTCCAGGTTGGCATCCAGCTTCATCCAGCGCGGAGCCGTCCAGGGGGAGCCGATGATCTTGACGTCGGGGTTTATTTCGAATATCTCCTTGAGCACGGGCAGGACATATTTCACGTCCATCTGATGGGGGGCGAAGTGCTCCAGGCCTTCCTCGTCACACCAGGTGAAACGGTCGATGGAGAAGTCGGAACCGCCTATGCATATGCGGATAAGGCTGACGCCCGCACCGGTCTGGGGATCGAAGACCTGCTTGAGGAAACGGGTCCTGGCATCCTTGCCCATCTTAAGGATATTGTAGCAGGAGGATATCGTGACGGCCGCTCCGAAACCGTCCACGCTCTGGAAGGTCTCGTCAGTGAACTTCACCACGTTGGGAGACATAGTCGAAGGCTTGCCGAAAGCTATGGAGGACTCGGCAAAGAGCTTCGACTTGTCGGCAGTCGTGACCCAGAGGCGGGCGCCCTCGACGGGCTTCACCTCTTCGCTGGGATCAGCGCTCGAGGGGGTCTCTTCCTTCGCGCCGCTGCAGGAACAGCCGCAGGCGAGAAGGAATATCATTGCATATCTGAGTGGCTTTAACATACTAATATCCTTCGTTCTGTTTGAGGTTGGGGTTCTGCTCCAGGGCGCTTACCGGGATAGGGAACAGGATGGTCTGGGGAGTGAGAGCCCTGCGGGGCCTCCAGTAGCTGTCGGAGGAGGCGACGGAAGCGGCCACTGCGGCAGCCTTGCCGTGACGCACGAGGTCGTAGAAGCGGAAACCTTCGAAGGAAAGCTCCAGGCGGCGTTCGGCGAGGATGGCGTCAATCATAGCGCCTTCGTCGGCGGGCTGGGGGATGCCGGCAAGGCCTGCACGGCCGCGGGTCTTGTTGACATATTCGGTTGCTCCCTTAAGGTCGCCATTCTTTGCAAGCGCCTCAGCGTGAAGCAGATATATCTCCGCAAGCCTCATCACTATGACGCTCGAGGCATTGGTGGGGAGCTTGTGCATAAAGGCATAATTGGCTTCCGGATAGTACAGGGACCAGGAGCAGGCGTCGAAGATTATGCTGGCGTTCTTGCGCACTTCGTCGCCGGCTGCCTCGTAGGCCATTATAAGGTCGCGGGAAGGAGTGATCCACTTGGCCCAGGTATAGCTGTCGTCGGGGTTGTAGGCATTGCGGTGGAACATCATCCACAGCCAGTTGCCCTGGTCGCGGGACCAGGTGACCTCGAATATGGATTCCTTGGAGTTGCGCTTGGCGTCGTCGGTGTCATAGCCCCACAGGTCGGCGTAATTGGGTTCGAGCTGGAAGCCCATTCCCTCTACGTCCTTGCAGTACTGTTCGACCTTGCCCCAGTCCTGGAGGATGCCGGGCTCGGCATATATCCTCGCAAGCAGACCGGCTGCGAAAGCCTTGCTCAGGAGGAACTTGTTGGAGGAATTCACCTCGGGGCCGTTCTCGGCCGCATATTCAAGGTCCTGGATGGCCTGGCCATAGACCGTGGGGGCGTCGGACATCTTGGGGAAATACAGGTCATAGACCTGCTCCACGTTGGCGGCGTTGATTGCCGGAGGGACTGTGAGCGTCATAGGAGCGCCGCCCCAGATCTGGGCGAGGCGGGCAAGGTTGAACGCCCTCCAGGTGAGGGCCTCGCTCTTCCACTGCCTGTATTCGGAATCGGTCAGGGTGCTTCCCGAAGCGTCCCTGATGGCGTCTATGTTGCATATGATCTGGTTGGCGTTGGCAACCTGGCCGAGGTACCAGTCCCAGTCACGGGAGACGTTGGTGTTGCCCGAGGTGACGGTGTTGGATTCGATTTCCACTATCTGGGCGGTGGAGGGGCTGCCGTTGTAGGCATTGTCGGCGCGGCATTCGGTGGAGACGAGATAATCCAAATATCCCTTCTCCTGGATGTCCTTTATCCAGTTGTTATAGATGGAGTTACGCAGACCTTCCATATCCTCGCGGGTGGAATACTGGTTCTCGGAACCGGTTTCTTCGTCTGTCTTGACTTCCACGTTGCCCTCGTTGTACTGGGTCCTGGGAATGATGTCAAGGTTGCAGGATGCCACGGCTGCGGCGACTGCGAGTATGCTGAGTATCTTTTTCATCGTTCTTTCCTTTTTAGAAGTCCACATTTACTCCGAAGGTCACGGTCTTCACGTTGGGATATGTGCCCCAGTCTATGCCCATCGAGGTGGCGCTGGACCACTGGCTCATTTCGGGGTCATAGCCGGAATATCCGGTGAAGGTGATCATATTGTCGAGGGTGATGTATGGCTGCAGCCTTGAGATGTGCAGCTTGCGGAGGAACTTCGCCTTGACGTCGTAGGAGAGCGTTATATTCTTGATTTTCAAGTAGCTGCCGTCCTCGACCCAGCGGGTGGAGTTGCGGATGTTGTAGAGGTCGCCGGCCTTGGGGATGCTGGTCACCTGGCCGGGATATCTCCAGCGGCGGATGACTTCCTTGAGCTGGTTGCCGCCGGAATACATTCCTATCATCTCGATCCTGGAGGCGTTGAAGATGTCGTTGCCTATGGACGAGGTGATGAGGAAGCTCAGGTTGATGCCCTTCCAGCTGAGGTTGTTGGTCATACCCCAGATGAACAGGGGGTTGGCGTTGCCGATATAGTCGCGGTCGCCGGTGGGGGTGATGTTGCCGTCACCGTCGAGGTCGCGGTAGATGGCCTTGCCGGTCTCGGGGTCGACACCGTCGAATATGTAGCCGTAGAACATCGACAGGGGCTTGCCGGGCTCCATCCTCACCGCATTCTCGCCGACAGCCTCGCTGGTGGTGGCGAAGTAGTAGATCTGGTTGAGGGTCAGCTTCTCCAGGCGGTTGCGGTTCATCGAGATGTTGAAATCGGTGGTCCAGCGGAAGTCGTTACGGTCGAAGTTCACGGAGCTCACTGCCAGCTCGAGGCCCCAGTTGCTCATCTGGCCTTCGTTGCGGTAGATGCTGGGGTTAGGGGCCGGCATCGGGACGTTCAGAAGGAGGTTGGTGGTGTACTTATAGTAGGCGTCGAGGGTGAAGGTGAGACGGCTGCGAAGGATGGAGAAGTCCACACCCACGTTGGCCTGGCTGGTGGTCTCCCACGTCAGGTCGACGTTCTTCATATTGGACGGGCCGCCGAGGGTCGGAACCGCTTCGGCGGTTTCGGTCTTGGTCCAGTCGAAATAGTTGATATTGTACCTCTGAAGTGCGGCATATTCGCTCAGGCCGTCCTGGTTGCCCTGCTGGCCCCAGCCGGCACGCAGCTTAAGGTCGTTGATCCATTCCACGTCCTTCATGAACTCCTCGCCGGAAATACGCCAGGCTGCGGAAACGGCGGGGAAGACGCCCCACTTGTGGCCCTTGGCCAGCTTGGAGGAACCGTCGGCACGGACGTTCACGGTCAGGTAGTAGCGGCTGTCGTAGTTATATGCCACGCGGCCCAGGTAGGACATTATCGCCCATTCGGACCAGCCCTGGCTGTTGCCGCGCAGGCCGGCTTTGTTACCGCCGTTCAGACCGAAAATGACGTTGTTGTAGTCCGGTGAGAAATAGTTGCGGCTGCCGGAGAGGTTCTGCCACAGGGAAGTCGTGGCGGATGTACCTGCCATCACCTCGAGGGTGTGCTTGGAGGCGAAGGTGTTGTTGTAGGTAAGGATATTGTCATAGACCATCCTCTTGTCGTCCGAACGCTCGTCAGAGGCCTCGCCGTGCTGGGTGCGGCCGTAGGAGGTGTGGATGGGATCGAGGAAGGAGTAGTTGTGGTTCCAGCGGCGGTCCATCGTCACGGAGCTCTTGAAATTCAGGTGCTTGGAGAAGTTGATCTGGGCATATCCAGTGAGCAGGAGCCTGTCGGCTTCGCTGTAGTTGTTCTCCGTGCGGGCGATGTTCTCCGCAGGGGTGGTGAGGCTGGGAGCGCCATACCAGGTGAGCCAGTAATAGGCGGGGTTGGTCTCGTCCCAGACCTTTGCATATGTAGGGGTGTTGATGACCGACAGGACCACGCCGGCGCGGTTGGAACCGGTGCCGGAGATGATGCCGTTGTTCCTCCAGTGGGAATATGCGGCATTGGCGCCGACCTTCAGCCACTTGTAGACGTCGGTGTCGATGGAGAACTTGACGTTGTACCTCTTGTTATATGCTACGCGTATGATACCCTGCTCGTCGTTGTAACCGGCGCCGAGGTAGTAGCTCGTGCGGTCGTTGGCGTCGGCAACCGAGACCTGGTAGTTCTGGTTGATACCGGTGCGGTAGGCTTCCTTGAACCAGTCGGTCTCGTCCTTGAGGCCTTCGGGCACGCTGGCCACGCCGATTTCGTTCTGCAGTTCGCGGTATTCGTCCACGTTGAGTACCTCGTAGGTCCTGGCGACCTTGGAGAGGCCGACATAGGAGTTGAAGCTCACCTGGGGACCGCGGTCCTTGGAGCCCTTCTTGGTGGTGATGAGCACCACGCCGTTGGCGGCACGGGAACCGTAAATAGCTGCAGATGAGGCATCTTTGAGAATCTGCATGGACTCGATGTCATTCGGGGAGAGGTAAGAGATATTGTAGTTACCGGTTCCCACGGGGACGCCGTCCACAACGTACAGAGGGTCGTTGGTGGCGCTGATGGAGGAGGCTCCGCGCACGCGGACTACCATACCGCTGCCAGGAAGGCCGCTGGTCTGGGTCACCTGGACGCCGGCCACCTTGCCCTGGATGAAGCCGGAGGCTTCGGTGACGGGGCGCAGCTGGATGTCCTCGGTGGACACCGTGGAGACTGCCGTGGTGAGGTCGCGCTTGCGCACGGAGCCGTAGCCGATTGCCACGACCGCGTCGAGGGCGAGGGCCTCTTCATTGACGACTACATCTACTACGGAGCGACCGGCCACCGGTTCCCTGAGGGTCTGATATCCCAGGGCCAGGAATTCCAGGGTGGCGTCACCGCTACGGAGGCGGATCTCATAGGCTCCGGAAGCATTGGTGGTTACACCGTTGCTGGTGCCGGACTCGATGACGGACATTCCCACCACGGGAAGGCCTTCCGGGTCGGTCACCTTTCCTTTGACTGAGTGCTGTGCGAAAGCCGCCTGGGCCAGGAGCAGCAGCACCGTGATTGACAAGATTCTTTTCATATCCGTTTGATTGGTTTTCGGCAAAATTACGAACTTAAAACGTTATTATCACGCGTAAGGGGAAAAGAAGTGGAACAAAGTGGATTCCAGGATTGGGTTATATCACTCATTTTCAAATACTTAACACTTTCGCCTCCCGCCTCCTAAAGTGGAAGCCCCGGGGCGCCTTCGGGGGAAAAAGTAGGTCGCGGCTTTCCCCAAAACCGCGACCCGTATAAAACGAACTTAACAAATAGACATGAAAAATTTCAAATGTCCTCTGCAAAGGTACGGGATATAAATCGTTTTTCCAAATAAATTTTAATAATTTTTCGCAAATCTTCTTAAAATCTTTAACCCCACCCTCCGCGTTTCCTTATATATCAATAGGTTACACAAGCATCTCCTGATGACCTGCCGCGGGGGGACCTTGCTGTTTTTCGGGCGAAAAAGTGCGAGGTCCCGGGGGGATGGAGAATGCCGGCGCGGGGCCGTCAGATTTCTTCGAGGACCTGGACGGCTTTTTCATAGCCGTCGGCGGGGGCGCGCCACCAGCGGGCGAGGACCACCACGCCGAGAAGGCCGAAGGCGATGGCCACCACGAAGACGGCGTTCCAGCCAAGGTCGGGGCGGTCGGCCATATAGCCGAAGCCTATGCCGGATATGACCGTGGCGGCATAGCCGAATATGCCAGCAAGGCCGTTGGCGCTCCCGGCGGCTTTCTTGGTGGCATATTGCGATGCGCAGACACCCAGAAGGGCCTGGGGACCGTAGATGAAGAAGGCGGAGGCGACGATGAATATCGCGCTCCATATCCAGTGGGCGCCATCAGGAATCCTCCAGAATGCGAAGAAGCACAGAGTGGCTCCGAGGGTAAACAAAGCACTGGTTCTCAGGGCTTTACTGGACATGAACCTGTCGGTGATCCAGCCTGAGGCGATGGTGCCGAGCACCCCTCCGATGAGCTCCGAAGCGGCAACTATGCTCGCAGCCAGGGCTATATCCAGTCCCTTGTACTGAGTCAGGAAGGTGGTGCCCCACTCAAGGATGGTGAAGCGGATCACATAGACGCAGAAATTGGCGAAGGAGATGCTCCATATCACCGGATTGCGGAAGACCATCCGGGAGAGGAACTTCTTGTAGCGCTCGCCCTTGAGCTTGCCGCCGGGCAGCTTGGCGTGGGCGTGGACTTCGCCCTTCGATTCCTCCTTTTCGAACTCCTCGACCGAAGGGAGCCCGCAGTCGGTCGGCTCGTCCTTCAGCGTGGTGAACATCACGATGGCTCCGACGAAAGCTATTCCGGCGGGCACGATGAAGCACAGGTTCCAGGCGCTGTATCCCCAGCGGTGCAGGATCCAGCCGCACAGGGCAATCACCAGGCCGGCGCCGATGGAATGCGAAGCGTTCCATATGCTTTGCTTGGTGGCCAGCTCCGACGGGCGGAACCAGTGGGCCATCATCGAGGCCATGGGCGGATATGCCATACCGTGCACATATCCATTCACAACCCACAGTGAGCCAATGAGATACACAAGAGCAAGGGTGGCCTTTCCCTCGCCGTCCAGAAGACTGATGAAGCCGTTCAGCCGGGGCGAAAAGCATATCGCAAGGTTGATGATGCACGAGAGCACCAGCCCCGCCGACATCAGCAGTTTCTTGGAATATCGGTCCGCCAGCAGGCCGTTTATCATACGCGATACGCCATATACGATTCCGTTCAGGGTGAGGAAGGCGCCCAGCTGGACCTTCGAAAGCCCCAGCGACGCCTCCATTGCCGGAATCGCGGCGCTGAAATTCTTGCGCAGGAAGTAGTAGCAGACATACCCCGCCATCAGCACGATGAGGGTCCGCCACTGCAGTTTCACATATCTCCGTTTAGTAGTTGTGTCCATATCCTACAAGGTGGTTTCGTTTTCTTCCCAGGGTTCGTTGAAGGGCTGGAGGAAGGGATTGTGGGTGCGTTCCCAGCCGATGTCAGAGGTTTCGCCGTGGCCGGGGATGATCTCGGTTTCGCCGGGAAGGCCCATCAGCTTGTTCATTATCGACACGATGAGGTGGTCGTAATCACCGCCGCGAAGATCGGTGCGGCCTATGCTGCCGGCGAACAGGGTGTCGCCCGTAATCAGCAGATTATCAGCCTTATCGTAGTAGCAGACGCCGCCCGGGGTGTGGCCTGGAGTCTCTATGACGGTGAACCGCGTGTTGCCGAACTTGACCGTGTCCCCTTCGTGGATATCGACCGTCTCGAAGTCAGCCCTTGGCTCCCGCAGCCCGACCTTCCTGGCCAGCTCGAAAGCGGCTTCCGGTTCCTCGAGGGGATGCACTAGCACCGGGATTTCGGCCTCGTCCAGGATGCCGGCAACGCCGAATATATGGTCCGGATGCGCGTGGGTCAGCCATATGGCCACGAGCTTTATCTTCTTGAGGGATATATATTTACGCAGCTCTTCCTCTTCTTTGTCGTTGTAACAGCCCGGGTCCACCACCACCCCTTCACCGGTCTCATCCCAAAGGAGCGTCGTGCACTCCTGGAAGGGGTTGAAATAAAAAGTCTTTATGTTCAGCATAGTCTTCCTATAGTCTACTGCAAAAATAATCATTTTCCCCGGGACCTTGCACTTTTTCGCCCGAAAAACAGCAAGGTCCCCCCGCCACGCCGGGGACCTCGTTCAAAAGCGCCCCGAAAACAGCAAGGTCCCCCGTCCACGAACCCCACCTGCCAGAAAAAAGCCGATATTATGGCAGGAGCGGGCGTGATGGCGCAGAAAAGTGCCCAGTAGGCCCACTTTCCCCGCAAAAACGGGCGTGATGGCGCAGAAAAGTGCCCAGTAGGCCCCCTGCGGCGGATTGGAATGGTGGGGGCGGCGTGAGGTGTGTGCCACGCCTCTTCCTGTCATCCTGAGGAGGGCGGGGCCCGACGTGAGGATCTTTGGGCGCTGGGAGATTCTCACGCCCCTTCGGGGCTCAGAATGACAGAATGTGTCGGGGAAGCCGATGAGGAAAAGTGAAAAAAGTAGGGCGGGGTTCCGAATGTCGGCAAAAATGGTTATTTTTGTATGATTATGGCGACGCTGTTCCTGACAGGGAGTCCGACGCGGCTGGGCGAGGACCATTTTACCGCCGACAACGGCTTTCTGGCCGATGTCAGGGCGGAACTGTGTGACGCGGTCGCCCGGCGCAGGGAGAGGGAGAGAGCGAGCGCGGAGGAAAGGGCCGGGGAAGGCGCCCCGCGGGTGGTGCTGGTGAGCGCGGCGCCGGACGACGAGGGGTTCACAAGGTACGTGGAGAAGAGTATGGGTGAGTGCATCCACCGGTCCGGGATCGACACTCTGGACATCACGATGCTGGAGCGGCGAAATGCGGGCCGGGCCAGGGAGCTGATAGCGGGCGCCGACTGGGTGATCCTCTGCGGCGGCCACGTGCCCACCCAGAACAGGTTCATCCACGAAATCCGCCTTAAGGAGCTGCTGGAGGACTACCAAGGCGTCATAATGGGCTGCAGCGCCGGGAGCATGAACTGCGCAGGGACGGTATATTCCCACCCCGAACTGCCGGGAGAAGGCCGCGACCCGGGATATCGCAGGTGGCTTAAAGGCCTGGGCCTGACGGACATACAGATAATCCCCCACCTCGAGCAGGTGCGCTGGGCCCAGGTGGACGGCCTGAGGCTTTTCGAGGATATAGCCTTCCCCGACAGCCACGGTCACCGCTTTGTCACCTTCCGTGACGGAGGCTATATAAAAGTAAAGGACGGCCGCAGCCAGCTGCACGGCGAAGCCTTTGAAATATCAGACGGCCGGATGAGCCGCATTTGTCAAGAAAATAAAACACACTCGTTTATGAACCTTATATTCATATCACCGCATTTCCCCCAGACCTACTGGCATTTCTGCGCCGGCGCCAAAGCCAACGGCGTGAACGTCCTGGGCATTGCGGACACCCCATATGCCAATCTCCCCTGGGAGCTTAAGTCCTCACTTACAGATTATTACCAGGTCCGAAGCCTCGAAGACTACGGCGAAGTCTACCGCGCCGTTGCCTGGTTCGCGCACAGATACGGCAAGATAGACTGGATAGAATCCAACAACGAATACTGGCTTGAGCAGGACGCCCGTCTTCGCACCGACTTCAACGTCACCACCGGCATAAAGACGGACCATATAGCCGCCATCAAGAACAAGAGCGAGATGAAGAAATACTACGCCCTTGGCGGCATCCCCACCGCGCGCCAGATAAAGGCCGCAGAAGGCCTTGAAGCCGTGCGGAAATTCGCCCGCAAGACAGGCTACCCGCTGATTGCCAAGCCCGACAACGGCGTTGGCGCCGGCGGCACCTCCAAGCTGGAGGACGAAGCGCAGCTGACGCAGTGGTTCAGCGCCCATCAGGATGCGCAACTATATGTGATAGAGGAATTTATAACCGGCCTTCTGGTGAGCTACGACGCCATCTACAACGAGAAGGGCGAACCCATATTCGAAAACAACAGCGTCTTCCCCACCCCGGTGATGGAGATAGTCCACGGCAACCTCGACACCTGCTACTGGTGCAACAAGACCGTCCCCGCCAAGCTCGCCCGGATAGGCCGCCGCACGGTGAAAGCCTTCGGCATAACGGGCCGCTTCGTCCACCTGGAGTTCTTCCAGCTTGACCGCGACCGGGAAGGCCTCGGCAAGAAAGGCGACTACGTGGGCCTGGAAGTGAATATGCGCCCGCCGGGAGGCTACACCCCCGATATGATGAACTTCGCCCACTCCACCGACGTCTTCCAGATCTGGGCGGATATGGTGGCCTTCGGGGAACGCCGCAAAGGCTTCGGCGAGCAGTACTACTGCGCCTATGTGGGCCGCCGCGACTGCCACACCTACAGGCATTCCCACGCGGAAGTGCTTGAAAAATACGGCAATGCGCTCTGTATGTGCGAGCGTATGAGCCCCGCCCTCGCCGACGACCTCGGCGACCAGGCCTACATCGTCCGGCTGCCCGGCAAAGGCGACGTGGAACAATTCTTTAAGTATATGACCGAATGAGGGAATATCTCGAAATACGCGGGGCCTGCGCCCACAACCTCCGGAATGTCGACGTGAGCATTCCACGTGGGGAGTTCGTCGTGGTGACGGGCCTCAGCGGCAGCGGCAAGTCCTCGCTGGCTTTCGACACGATATATGCCGAAGGCCAGAGGCGGTATATGGACACCCTGAGCACCTATGCCAAGCATTTTATGGGCATCCTGGAAAAGCCCTCGGTGGAGGAGATTACCGGCCTTAGCCCCATAATCGCCATAGAGCAGAAAACCACCGGCAACAACCCCCGCTCCACGGTCGGCACCATCACGGAAATATATGATTTCCTGCGACTTCTGTTTGCCCGCGGCTCCCGCGCCTACTCCCCCGCCACCGGCAGGGAGATGGTCCGCTACACCGACGAGCAGATCGTAGACCTCATCATCAGCGGCTACAAAGGCCGCAAATGCTACCTGCTGGCCCCCCTCGTGCGCGGCCGCAAAGGCCACTACAAGGAGCTCTTCGAACAGCTCCGCAAGCGCGGCTACACCGAAGTGCGCGTGGACGGCGAAATCCTCGAGCTAGCCGCCGTGACCCAGCTTGACCGCTACAAGCCCCACTTCATAGAACTGGTGGTGGACAAACTCAAGCCTGAAGCCGGCGACCAGAAACGCATCCGCGAATCGGTGATGACCGCACTCAGCCGCGGCAAAGGCTCCGTGGCCGTCCTGGATATGGAATCCGGCCATCTGCAGCATTTCTCCAAGCACCTGGTCGACCCGGACAGCGGCATATCCCTCCAGGAACCCGCCCCGCACAGTTTCTCCTTCAACTCCCCCGAGGGATATTGCCCCCACTGCAAAGGCCTCGGAATGATAGTGGACGTGAATATGGACACCATCATCCCCGACCGCAACCTGTCCATAGCCGACGGTGGAATAATCCCCCTTGGCAAGGTCCGCGAAAACAAGAAATTCGACATAATCCGCGCAATAGCACGCAAATACAACTTCTCGCTATATGACCCCATAGCAGCCATCCCCGACGAGGCCGTCGCCCTTATGGTCTTCGGCTCCGACGAGCTTTTCCGCGTGGGCGAAGGGCCGCAGTCCGAGATGGTCTCCTTCGACGGAGTGGCGGACGACATAGACGAGAAAATAGTCTGCCCCACGTGCGGCGGCACCCGTCTGCGGGAAGAGACAAAATGCTTCCGCATAGACGGAAAAACCATCTCCGAGGTAGCTGCAATGGAGATTTCAGACCTGCAGCAGTGGCTTAAGGACCTCCCCTCCAAGCTCACCGACAAGGAAAACCGCATCGCCCGCGATATCCTCAAGGAACTGCGCGACAGGGTGGGCTTTATGATGGACGTCGGCCTTGACTACCTGTCGCTCGACCGCGCCACCGGCTCCCTGTCCGGAGGCGAAAGCCAGCGCATCCGCCTTGCCACGCAGATAGGCTCCAAGCTGGTGAACGTGATGTACATCCTGGACGAGCCCAGCATAGGCCTTCACCAGAGGGACAACCGCAAGCTCATCTCCTCCCTGAAGACCCTTCGCGACGAAGGCAACTCCATAATGGTGGTCGAGCACGACGCCGAGACGATGTATTCCTCCGACTGGCTTGTGGATATGGGTCCCGGAGCCGGACGCGAAGGCGGAAAAGTGTGCCTCAGCGCCCCCACGAAAGTGCTCCTCGGGCAGGAAAAGCCCGACGAAGACACCTTGAGGCACAGCGTAATAGGCCCCTCCGTCACGCTTGACTACCTCAAAGGCGTCAAGTCGATAGAGGTGCCCGCGCACCGCCGCCTCGGCAACGGCCTGACCCTCGGCATCCGCGGCGCCCGCGGCAACAACCTCAAGAACGTCGACATCGACATCCCGCTGGGATGCTTCGTGGGCGTGGCCGGCGTGAGCGGCAGCGGCAAATCCTCGCTCATCAACGAGACCTTGATGCCGGTGCTGAAGAACAAGTTCTACGGCTCCACGCTGAAGCCCCTCCCCCACGACAACATCTTGGGAATCAAGAATATAGACAAGCTCATCGAGATAGACCAAAGCCCCATAGGCCGCACTCCGCGAAGCAACCCCGCCACCTTCACCGGCGTGTTTGGAGACATCCGCAACCTCTTTGCCGAGACGGTGGACGCCAAGGTGCGCGGCTTCGAGGCCGGGCGCTTCTCCTTCAACGTGCCCGGCGGCCGCTGCGAGGAATGCAAGGGCGCCGGAATCAAGGTCATCGAGATGAAATTCCTCCCGAGCGTCAACGTGGTCTGCGACGAATGCCGCGGCCGGCGCTACAAGGAAGACACCCTCGCCGTCCGCTACAAGGGCAAGAACATCAACGACGTTCTGGAAATGCCTGTGAGCGAGGCATATGAGTTCTTTTCCAGCATCCCCAAGATAGCCCAGAAGCTGAAGGCTATGGTGGATGTCGGACTGGGATATGTCACCCTCGGCCAGTCGGCCGTGACGCTCTCCGGCGGCGAAAGCCAGCGAATGAAGCTCGCCGCGGAGCTCTTCCGCAAAGCCACCGGCAACACCCTCTACATCCTCGACGAGCCCACCACCGGCCTCCACAGCGAAGACATAAAGGTTCTGCTTGGCGTGCTGCAACAACTTGTAGACCAGGGCAATACGGTGATAATCATCGAGCACAACCTGGACGTCCTCAAGAGCGTGGACTACATCTTCGACCTCGGCCCGGACGGCGGCCGTGCCGGCGGCCGCGTGGTCGCCCAGGGCACCCCCGAACAGCTGGCCAAGGACCCTTCATCAGTAACCGGACCATTCCTTAAAGAAATATTATGACGAACATCTTTGAAGTATATTGCGCCAACGACGGCAAGATGCACCAGGCGGCGCTGGGAACGCCCCTTGGCGACATAGCCAAGGATTGCGGAATCGAACTGCGCGACCCCAAGACCGGAGAGCCGACCCCCATCCTGGCGGCTCTGGTCGACCACAAGCTCAAGGAGCTGCGCTACCGTATGGTGGTCTCGCACGAGGTCCTCTTCATAGGATATGACCACCCCGACGGGCGCCGGTGCTATATCCGCTCGCTGTGCTTCGTGCTGCAGAAAGCCGTCCGTGACCTGTTCCCGGACAAGGTGCTCACCGTGCACCACTCGCTGCCCAGCGGCCTTTACTGCGAGCTGCTTGAGGCCGAGCCCGGCGAGGACGGCCATAGGGCGCCCTGGTTCGTGACCGACGAAAACCTCGAACGCCTCAAGGACAGGATGGACGAAATCGTGGCGGCCGATATGCCTTTTGACCGCGAGAAAGTCCTTTCCGACGATCTTGAGGCCCTGTTCCGCGCGCAGAACCAGCCCTACAAGGCCGAACTTATCGACAGCCTCGGGAAATATATCACCAGCGTCTACTCCCTGGGCGACGTGAAGGACACCTTCTACGGCCCGCTCGTCCCCTCCACGGGCATCCTGAAGACCTTCGACATAACCGGTTTCGGCGAAGGATTCTGCCTGCAGCTTCCGGTCATCGGCAAGCCCGGCAAGGTGATGCCGATGAAGCGCCAGGGCAAGATAGCCTCCGCGCTGAAGAGCCACACGGACTGGTGCAATATCGTGGGAATCAACGGATTAGGCAACCTCAACCATCTCATTATGGCAGGAGACGCGGTGCGCCTCATCAACCTCAGCGAGGCCCGTCACGAGCGCAAATATGCCGAGATCGCGAATATGATCTACGAGAAGCGTTCCCAGGTGAAGATAGTCTTCATCGCCGGACCTTCCTCCAGCGGCAAGACATCCTCCTCCCTGCGCCTTGCCATCCAGTGCAAGGTGGCCGGCCTCAACCCCAAGGTGATAGAGCTGGACAACTATTTCCACAACCGCGAGGACACGCCCAAGGACGAGAACGGCGAATATGACTTCGAGTCCCTCTACGCAATGGACCTGGAGTATCTGAACAAGCAGCTCAACCAGCTTCTTGAGGGCGAGGAGGTGGAGATCCCGAAATTCGATTTCAAGCAGGGAAAGAGGGTTTTCGTGGGGAATAAGATGAAGCTCGAGGAGAAGGATATCCTCATTATGGAGGGCATCCACGCGCTCAACCCCGAGATGACCTCCGCAGTGGACAACTCCAAGATATTCAGGGTCTATGTCTCGGCGCTGACCTCCCTGGGCCTGGACGAAAACAACACTATATCCACATCGGACAACCGCCTGCTGCGCCGCATCGTGCGTGACAACCGCGTGCGCGGAATCACCCCCGAGCAGACCATTATGCGCTGGCACAGCGTGCGCCGCGGCGAGGCCCGCAACATATTCCCCTTCCAGGAGAATGCCGACGCTGTGTTCAATTCGGCCCTGATGTTCGAGCTGCCTATGCTCAGGTACTACGCCGAGCCGCTCCTGAGGCGCATCGCCCCCAATTCTCCGGCCTACACCGAGGCCGTCCGCCTGCTGAAGTTCCTCGATATGATCGTGGCCCTTCAGCCGGGAGAAATCGCTGCAATTCCACCCACATCGATTATGCGTGAATTCATAGGAGGACAGACATTATGAAAAAGATTCTGTTGGCAGTGGCACTGCTGGTGCCGCTGGCCCTTTTTGCGGGTCCAAGGGAGTATATATGGCCCAAGAAGAAGATGCCGCACCCAAGCGACGCCCAGATCGCGGCGATGACCGACGAAGTGGCCCAGCCGGGCTTCAAGCCGGCTCGCTACCGCCGGCCCTACATCGAGTGGTATGACGCACCTGCCAACCCCAACGGAGCCTGTATGATCCTTATTTCGGGCGGGGCCTATGAGTCCTGCTGCGACGTGGAGCCCGTGGCGATGTGGGCGCAGAAGCTCACCGCCGAGGGCGTCCAGTGCGTCAAGCTGGTCTACCGCACCCCGCGTCCTGCGGGCCTAGCCTACTACCAGACCGCCTGGGAGGACGGCCAGAGGGCAGTGCGCAAGGTGCGCAGCGAAGCGGCCAAGCGCGGCTTCGACCCCGAGCGGATAGGAACGGTCTCGATGTCGGCCGGCTCGCACCTTTCGGTGTTGCTTGCCACCAGCTCACAAACGCCTGCATATCAGAAGATTGACGCCCTTGACGAGCTGCCCTGCCACATTAACTGGGCCATCCTTCACGCCCCGGCATATGTCACCACCGACGGCCTTGGCGCTCCCGCCGCCCGCGAGGGTTATGGCCCCGACGTGAAGCTTGACACCATATTCCATTTCGACGCAAAGACCTGCCCTATGAGCCTCCACCACGGAGGGCTCGACGAATATTCCCCCAACGGTTCCACGCTGATCTACAGGGAATTGCGCAAAAGAGGCATCCCAGCCGAACTGCATCTCTATCCGAACGTCGGCCACGCCGTGCTCGGCTTTGAGCGGGGCATCGAGTTTATGCGCCAGATGGGCTTCCTCGGGGAGCTGGATCATCCGGTGCCGATTATGGACCGCTATGCCTCCGACGAGGACCGTGCAGAATATATCAAAGAGGACCTCTGGCCAGATGGAGCTATGCCCGATGCACAGGAGCACCAGTGCAAGCCCTATATCGAGTGGCACATCCCCAAGGTTCGCAGCACCGACGCCATACAGATAATCTATTCCGGCGGTTCATATGAGGGCAACGGCCCCGACGGCTTCGAGGTCGCTCCGGCCCGCAGGTACCTTAACTCCCTGGGAATGACCGTGGTAACTATGCGCTACCGCACCCCTCGCCCTCACGGCCTGCCCAAGCATATCACCGCCTGGGAAGACCTCCAGCGGGCCATCCGGCTAGTGCGCAGCGAGGCTCCCGGCCGCGGCCTCAACCCCGATGCCATAGGCATTATGGGCTCCTCCGCCGGCGGTCACCTGACGCTCCTCGGTGTGACCTCTTCGCTGCATAACGCCTATCTTCCCCAGGACAAAATAGACTTCCTGCCCTGCAACGTGCAGTGGGGAATAGGGATATATCCGGCATATGCCCTCACCGACGGCCTTGAGGCCCCCAACTCCGAGGGTGGCAACGAAGACAGCGCCGTCCTTGCTCCGGAATTCTCCTTCGACCTCAAGACGGCGCCGATGCTCTTTATCCACGGTGATGCCGACGACTGGGCCGCTATGAACTCCGTAAAGACCTGGGAGAAAATGCGTTCGATGGGCATCCAGAGCGAGCTACACACCCTCGCCCTGCGCCCCCACTGCTTCCAGGTGGAAGCATCTCCCGGCACCGGCTCCTACACCTGGCTCGACCGCCTCGGCGACTTCCTCCGCCGCACCGGCGTCCATCTCCGGCTGCCTTAAGTCTCCACATCCTCACCCCAGCTGGGTGCTTACACAGGTCCGCGCAAATAGCGTCTCGACTGCGCATAAAGGGCCGATTCCGGGCAGGTGGCGGTCATTTATTTTGCTTTTTTCGAGCAAAATGCTGAAATTTGGTTGTTTGAAGGTTTGGTGTGACAGTATTGGCTAAAAAAAACTTAACTTATAATGAAATGAAAAGGATGGCATATCTGGCCGGGGCGCTGATGGTTATGGCGCTGGTCGGCTGCAAGAAGGAACCTCAGGTGAAGGATGAACCTCAGGTGCAGAAGGTTTCCGTCACGGGGATAACCCTCAATCCCACTGCGCTCCCCCTTCTCGAGGGCGAGACCGGGACGATATCGGCGACCGTGTCGCCGAGTGACGCTACCAATAAACTGGTGCTCTGGAGCACGGACAACCCCGCGGTGGCAACTGTGTCGGAAGGCAACGTGAAAGCCGTAAAGAGCGGCACGGCCACCATCACGGCCAAGAGCGACGACGGCGGTTTAACCGCCACCTGCACGGTCACCGTGAAATCCAAGGTCCCGCTCACCGGACTCTCGATTGACCCCACCTCCCTTACCCTGGAAGAGGGGGAGACCGCCGAAATAATTGCGACGTTTACCCCTGTCAATGCCTCCAACAAGACCCTCTCCTGGACCAGCTCCGACCCTTCGGTGGCAACGGTGTCGGACGGCGCAGTAACTGCCATAAAGAGCGGAAAGACCACCATTACGGTCACGAGCGAGGACGGCGGCTTCACCGCCAAGTGCGAGGTCCTGGTAAAGGTCTGGCAGGCAGTGGATATAACCGGCATTACCCTTAGTCCCGACCCCCTTGAAGTGAGGCTTGCGGAGACGGAGCAGGCTGTCATAACGGCTGAGATTACTCCGGCCAACGCCACCAATAAAGCTCTCCTATGGACCAGTGACAACGAGTCGGTGGCAACGGTGTCGCAGGATGGCACTGTAACTGTAATACATGCCGGGAAAACCAAAATCACGGCGACAGCTGATGACGGCAGCGGTGTGGAGGCATCTTGTTGGGTACATATACTACCCCCTTCAGGAGCGGCGGATTTGGGCATAGTAATGACCCGGGAGGACGGGACAAAGTATAATCTGTTCTGGGCAAAGTTCAACCTGGGCGCAAAAGCCCCCGCAGACTATGGCAGCTCTTTCGCCTGGGGCGAGACGGAGACGAAGGAGAAATATGGTTGGTCGAACTACAAGTGGGGCAACAGCAAATCAGGCCCTTTCTCCAAGTACGACCCGAACAGTTCAGACGAAGATGTCAATAAAACGGTGCTGGATCCCGAAGACGATGCCGCCCACGTGATGCTTGGCGGCAAGTGGCGTATGCCGACAGAGGCCGAATGGGCAGAACTTATGAAGGTATATCCAAATCTGCGTACTGGTGGTGGTAGTGGGGTAACATACGGAAAAAAGGATGATAGCGAGAAGAGTATCTACCTTCGAAAAGGTGGCTACTGGTCTTCGACCCTCAATACGAATGATCCAAGTACCGCTATGTTTGCCTATATTGATGATGGTGTTCAGGGCATGACCATTTACCAGCGTTGTAACGTACTCCCAATCCGCCCGGTCTATGAAGACTAATCCTACGAAAGTAAAGACTTAACTATTAACATTATGCACATATTAAGCAAACTCCTGGCTCCCATAGTGGCCATCCTTATCCCGGTCCTTTTCCTGGCGACCTGCACCCCTAAAAGCGCAGACCAGCAGCCGCAGAACCAGACGGAAAACACCCCCGGACCGAGCGATGAACCGGCGCCGAGTGATGAACCTGTTCCGAGTGACGAACCAGCACCCAGCGATGAACCGGAAACCAGCGAGGATCCTGAACCTAGCATTGAACCAGCTTCCAGCGACGAGCCAGAGCCCAGCGACGAGCCCGAACCGAGCGAGGAGCCGGACGAGGATGCCCCCGTGGCGCTTGAAAACGCTACTGCCAAAGAGGTAGGCAAATATCTGGTCAGCGACCAGAAGATATATACTTCCACCGCCTTTGACAAGACTTCCGGGCTGAAGGTCTGCGGCATCGTGGCCTATGTAGGGAACGACACGGGCGAGGAGAACTTCCGGCACGGTCTGGTCATCGCAATGAAGAACTTCAACGGGAACGGATATCCCTGGAACAACTCCAGCAGCAGTGACACCTATGACAACCCGGGCCAATACAACATCCTGTCAGAGGCCCTTGACGCCAAGGAATCCGGCTATGAGATCTCCCACCTGAACGGCAGGAACAAAGACTCCTACAAGTGGGCTGCGTTCTACCACTCCTGCTGGAACAATACCGGCAGTGACGACAAGGTCACCACCTCCGCCCCATCCAATACCAGCGGCTGGTTTATGCCCTCGATCTTTCAGTGGAACCAGATCATCAACGGCCTGACCGGCACCACGGCCCCCCTGACCACTATGGAAAATGCCAACCTGAGTATGCTGGAAGCCAATAAGACGCTTGAAGCCCTTGGAGCCCAGCCCCTGCTAAGTGGCGCCTACTGGTCCAGCACGGAACATTCCTACGAAAACGCCTGGCTCTACTGGGCCAACTCCGGCAAGGCATCCGACTCTAAAAAAAGCTGGAGCTATTATATCCGCTCCGTCCTTGCTTTCTAAGCCAGTTAGGCTCCGGCAGCCTTTACAGCCGCTCATCGGCAGGCAAAGCCTACTGCACGTAGTAGGCTTTGCCGGCGGGGAGATCGGTACCGGTGAACTCGAAGAAGCCCACCGTGCCGCCGGACTGGCCCAGGACATAGACCTTTTGGCCGGCCTGCAGGCCCAGCGATGACACTGGAGTGGCAGCGCCCTTGCCCCGGAGGATATTGCCGGACACAGAGGGGGCCGTGGCGTCTGTCACCGTGAGCGTGAGGGTGCCGCTACCGCCCGAGACGCCGGTTAGGGCCGATGCCTCCGTTATGATAATCACGGCGCAGTCGGAGGGAATGACAGAGCCTTCACCCACGCGATACAGGGTGTGCTCGGAGTCCATCATAAACGCCTGGGCGCCAGCGGGAAGCTGGTAATTGGAGTAGGGGTGATAGAATGTGGCCCAGTAGCGCGTATGGCCGGCAAAAGCGGCCTGATGGGCAATGGCAAGATGTGTGAGCTCAATCACCCTCACGTACCGCATCGTGCTGGTACTGCCCGACGACAGCTCGGTCCAAGTGTTGTTATTGCCGCTCTCCTGAATGACATATCCGTCGGCCGTGCAGGTCACCAAGCCGCTGACACCCACGCCGTTCGTACCGATGCGGCCATTGTGTCTTTCAGCTTCGCCACCATTGCCACGAAAACCTCCACAGACAAGGACCGTGCCGCCATTGACGGAGAGCGAGCCACTGATGCCAATACCGCCGATACCGCCATTGCCGCCTGTGCCATCCTGGGAAGCACCGCCATTGCCGCCTGTGCCACCGTTGATGTTGACGGTTCCGCCTTTGACGATGAGCGAGCCACTGATGCCAATACCGCCGTTACCGCCAACACCACCAGTACCATAACCAACAACAGTACCAGACGTTCCGTACCTACCAACGCCACCCATACCGCCAGCGCCACCCGTGACTTTGACCGTGCCGTCTTTGACAATGAACGAGCCGCTGATGCCCGTACTGCCGGTGCTTCCAGGGCCGCCGTTAGGGTCACCCTGGGTGCCTCTTTCGCCATCACTGTTAGTGACTGTCAGCGAACCGGGGCCCTCCATAGTCAGCGTCGCGCCGTCGGGGATGGTAATGCCTCTTTCTGCAGTCAGCGTCACGCCGTCGGCTATTCTGAGTGTCACGTTACCGGTGCCCGTCACGCTGATGGGGTTTGGTGTGATGTAGTCCTCCGTCACCTCAACCGTACTGCCAGCCGCCCACTCAAGCGGCACCGATGTGGGGTCGTAGATGGTAAAGTCCTTCAGGGCGTAGCCGTGGTAGGGACTTATGGCATTGACCATGACTCTACCCTCGCCGACGGCAGTGTTACTTGAATAGTTGAGGGTGTAGTGTGTACCCTTGGTGAGCACCCTGCCATTGCAGACTACTTCGGTGGGTACAGGGGTTATTCGGGAGCCGGTATATGCATACTCGTCCTCCACGCCGCTGATGATGGTCGTGGAGTCGGAGATGAGGTAAATGTCTTCCGTAGAGTAGGTAACGACCAGCTTGTAAAAATAGCCTGGGTTGATGGTCTTGCTGAATGTGTGGGTGCTCTCAACGTCGGCACCCCAGTTGTACTCGTCGATGGCCGCCTGATTGGCGGTGTTATACAGCCCGACGTGCCAAATGTAATAATTGTTCGTGTTGTTCGTGTTGTTCGTGCCACCGCCCACGGTGACGGTAACGTCGCCACGCACAGCAAGGCCATTATAGACGAAGATTTCGTTTTGGGAGCTGGCGATGTTGATGGTGATGCCGTCGGCCAGCGTGGCGTGGATGCTGGAGGTGATGCCCGAGGTCCACCGGTCTGGGAAGCAAGTGTAGTGCGCATTTGGAGTGCTCACTTCGTAGAAGTAGCCCTGGCACGTGACGCCGCTCATCGAGCCGCTGAACTGATAGGTCTTGGTAATGGTATCGCCCCAGGCAGTCTGGCCGAGCGTCAGCGTTGCGAGGAGCAGTGTAGCGGTGAATAATGCTTTGGTTTTCATAGTGTTACCAGACTTCTGAGGTTGAGGTGGAGCTCGCGGTCAGGCGGGTTTGGGAGACTTCGACGGTTTTGGCGCTGATGAATTTGCCCTGGGCATCCAACGAGGTGGCAGGGATAACCTTCCCTCCCAAATAGAGGGAGTTGTCACTGGCGATGACGGAGAAGGAATATGAATCGTCCTGGGAAGAACCGGCCCGCGTGTTGCGCAGTGCGGCATAAATCAGATCCGAGGTGGCGGAGGCAGGGGTTACGGTGATGGAGCCGGATTCGGTGGCCGTGCCGTCCAGGCTGCAGGTGCGCACCAGCGCGTCGTTGGCGCTGCTCACCGTGAAGCTTTTGACGGAAACCGCATCAGTGCCCGCCTTGAAGCCGAAGCGATATACGCTCTGCTGGTTGAGGAAGTCGGCGCTCTGGTTGGCGGTGACGCTGTTGCCGGAGATGGTGGCTACCGTGACGGAGGCCGTCGCATAGTCATATTTGCTTTCTATGTCGGCAAGCGTGCCCACCTGGCCCGTGTAGTCCCAGCTCTCGCGGGGAATCAGCAGCATAAGTGCGTCGCCTGAAGACAGGCCGCTGACGGTAATCTCGCCGGACAGGGTGGCCGTAAGGGGCCTGTCGCCTGCTCCGGGTGTGACATCAAGCTGGCCGATATAGCTGCCCTCTTTATATACCCTCACCTTTTCGGTGCTTTTCCAATATGCGTCCAGCTTGTTATTCGACGTGTCAAGGTACAGCGCCTTGGTGTCGGCGCCCTTCGAGGCCTCCACCGTCAGGAAGAAAGTGCCTTCCGCTGCCGGCTCCTGCGGCTTCTCTTCCTTAAGATCCTCTTCTGCCCTCTGGCATCCTGCCAGCAGCACGGCGCCCAGAAGGGCAGCCATCAGTAATATATTCTTTTTCATATGTTTATATTATTCAATGTAATATGCCTTGTTTGCCGGGATGGTGCCGGTATACCCAAAAAATCCGAAATTCTCACCGACCCTGCCAAGCACTTTCGCGCCCGGCACCGTGGCAGCCGACGAGGTGCCCTGCAGGATGTTGCCTGACACGGACGGAGCGTCGTCAGATGTGGCCGTGAGGTTCAGTGTGCCGGAACCGGCGGAGATGCCGGTCAAGGCCGATGCGTCGGCCATTATGATTACCGGGCAACCGGCAGGGATAATGTTTCCGTCACCCACGCGATAGAGGATCATATCATTCTTCAGGATAAACGCCTGTGCGCCTGCGGGAAGTGAGTAGTTCCACGCGGAGTGGAAGAACGTCGTCCAGTAGCGTGTCTGGCCGGCCAGGGTGGCCTGGCGTGCGGTGAGGGCCAATGTGGCGATGGAAGTAGCTGTGGCTGATATCGTTACGTTGGCCGAAGGCATAGTGAAGCTCCAGGTGCCGTCGCCATTGGCGGTGGCGGCATGGTCGGTGCCGTCATTGTAGCTGACTGCCGTAACGGTGTAGCCTAAAGCCGGGCTCAGCGTGACGGTGGCTCCGGCAGTATAGAACTGCGTGGACTCCAGGGAGGCGCCATCTGAGAAATGGAGGCCAGCGCCGGCACCAATGGCCGTGCCGCCGGAACGTGTGGCGACAATTCCCTCGGAAAGCGTGGCTCGATAGACCTCCGTTGCCGCTGTCGAATTGTAAGTGTTCCCGGAAAGCGGACGAGCACGGTAACAATCGGTATTGGTGGGGGCTCCACTAGTAACTAATGGCGCTATGTTGGATACTGTTATTTCCAAAGGAGCAGTCAGGCAGTTCGTCAAGCTGAGCGTACCTCCATTAATACGGCCCATAATACCAGAGTTGCTGGAGCTTGACAGGACATTCGGATTCTTCAGGATTCTACCGTCAAATACGCAACCGCTGATGCTAGTGGTGCCAGCGCTCATGATGCCCACGATACCAGCGTCAAAGGTGTAATTTGGAGATGCGGAGGTATGTGAGGCCGTGATGCTGACGCTGCTGCGGCAGTTGGTGATGGCCACGGTGCCACCGGTAATCGTTCCCACTATACCCGCCGCGGCTTGTCCGTTGGAATCGATGGCACCATCCGTCCGCAGGTTCTGAATGGTGGCTCCGCTTATATAGCGGAACGGAGCGCAGGAGCTGGCCTTTGACACCTCTGTCAAGCCCAGAGTGAGCGTGTGTCCGTCGCCGTCGAAGCTGCCTTCGAAAGGATATTCTTCCGTACCCACCGTGGTGGTGACAGGCCCGAAGTCGGCGCCCATGCGGAAGTATTTCCCCGTGTAGGTCTTACCGTCTGCCACTTCCTCGGCCAACATGTCCCATCCCTCAACATTGCTGATCACATAGGGATTTCCCTGTGAACCGTCACTGCCTGAGCCCCAGATCTGGGACGGGTCCACCGCGAAGCCCTTGAGGGTGACATCTTCGTCGGGCATAGTGAGCACGTAGCCGTCGGTGTCATTGCCGGTGAGCGTGCCGGATGTTACGACATATTCGTTGAACAGATATCCCTCCGGAGCGGCATCGTGGCTGAGCGTGAGGGGAATCTCCTGCGTGGCGCCGCTGTAAAGGACACCTTCGTACATGAGCGCGTTGGTGCCGTATGCGGTGATGCCGGTCAGGTTATAGGCCGTTACAGCCCCGACGGGCACGGCATGGATTCCGGGACGGACATAGATGGCGCGCATGAGGCGGGTGCCATCGCCATCAGCAGTGCCACCGCTATAGCCATAGCCGACATTGGAAGTATTTACTCCCACCTTGCAATCCCGGTAGTAGTTATTGCTCGCGCTGCCCTCTTCAGAATATTCACCGACGATGGCGCCAATCTTTATTATTGAAGGCACCGTACACCCGATGGCAAGGCAGTTCTCCACAACGCTGTAGTTCACCCCGGTAATGCCGCCGAATTGCATGCGGTCGGAACCACTGCTGCCCACAGTGAATTTTACGCTGCTGATACAACCGGAGATTATCCCGTCCTGTATATTCAAACCGACAATTCCGCCAAAGCAATTTGCAGTATTTTTTTCTCCATGCAGGACAGTGTTGGTGACACGGCAGTTCATGATTGTGCCTCCGCTTTGTGAGGCAATGCCGCCAACCTTGCTATCTCCGGTGAAACGGCAGTCCGTAACGGTCAAGTTGCAGATTATCCCATACTGTAAAACGGAGCTGAATAACCCTTTCTCGGCCCGGATTCCACTGATGGTATGGCCGTCGCCGTCGAAAGTGCCGTTGAAACCAGTGATGGCGGTAAAGTTCTCAGTGGTGCTGCTGGTGTATGAATAGGTGATATCGTTCGCCAACTTGATGTACTTTCCATCATAGTGGGTGTTCCGGCTGTTGATGGAGAACAGGTCGAGTTCCCCTGCATCGTGGATCAGGTAAGGGTCGTTCTCGTCTCCGGTGTGTCCGTAGGTGAAATCGTCCTGCCATTTGGCGTAGAAGACCTTGTCGCCATGGGAAAGATCGCTGATAGTGCGGATGGCGGAACCTGTCAGGGAAGCGTTATCAAACCAACCCATAAAGATTTTTCCTTCCTGCACCGGATTGGGGAGGGTAACTCCACTGCTATAGGTATAGGACGAGGCATAAGAGTCCGGCATGGTGCCGCCGTTGGGGTAGTAAGAGATGCTGTATGCGTGATCGGGGGAAATGGTCAGGTTGCTGAATGTCCTCAACAAGGAACCGCTGTTGCATCTGTTTCCCGCATCATCCTGGAAAAGACCTATACCATTGTCTGCATTTAATTCGTTGATGGTCAGAACGGTGCCTTCCTTCACATCGTCGGAGATGGTTCCGGAGTAAGTAATTACATTGGTTCCGTCTCCTTCTGCATAACGCAGTCTCCCCCAAGTAGTCTCAAAATAAGAATCCGCCAAATAATTAATGGTGGCCGTATGGGGCTTGGCGGTGATCTTCTCGCTGAAAGACAGACTCACCGAGAATGGGTTACCTCTGGAGTAGGGGCCAGGGCTCACCGTAATACTGTTTAGCGAAGGATGGGTAGTGTCCAGAATGGCATAGCAGACATTGAGGTCTTTGAAGCCGAAGGTGTCGTCATCACTACCCGCAGCGTCGAAGCGGATGGTAAGGCCGCTGACGGTCGTGGGGTCGATGACAAGGGCGCTGGCATCGGACGCCCGGTAGCCGCTTTTGAACTTCTGCCCCCACAAATAACCATAGCTAAGACTGAATTCCGTATAATAATCTGAAACGCCCGCGGCATGCTCTGCTGCGTAGTTGTTGTAGTCGTAGCGGTGTGGGAAGAACTGTATTTCAGAGCCAGAGTAAACATTACCACCATTCTTATACAACTCAAAGCACGCCTTGTAGATACTGTTGGAGGGGGCATTGACCTCGCCGTCAGGATCTTTTCCATCATAGGAGCTGCTTCCCGTACAGATTTGGATGTAGGCATATCCGTCATTTTGTTCCTTCTCACGGAAATAGACGGCCGCGTACAACTTGTTACCTATATTCTTTACATAGTTCCTTATCTCGGAGCTATTCGAATTGAAGACCTTATAGTTAGACACGGTAGCGGCTTTCTGGGAGTAGTCGTAACTGTCGTCAATCAGGACATAACCGTTCAGGGTGCCAATGGTCTCCACATCGCTTGTAGGCGGAGTGTAGGGGACATCTACATAGGAGAGAGTGGAACCGTGAGAAACTTCACCTTGCTGTGTCCCGGAATAAAAGAGCAGATTCGTGATGCTGCTGTTGGCCTCGATGGCTTTAAAATGGTAATCATCGCCATAAACTAGTTCCCGGTAACCGGACTTTATGACGAATCCGCCGGCATCGACAAGCTCAACCTTGTATTTCCTCATCTGACTGGTCTGGACCTTGGAAACAAGGGGAACGTTGGCCATGCCAGTTTCAACCAGGGTGAAGGTCTTCTGCGTTTCGCCCGGGGCGAAGGTCAGTGAGCCCTCCACCCGGGTGAAATGGATCCCCTCTATGGCCGTGTAGGCCGCAGTCCGGTAGTTTATCGTTTCCTCCACGTCGCTGTTGCTGCGAGTGATGGTAACGGTTTTGTTGCTGAGACCGACGGGAATCCCAAGGCTCCAAGTGCTTTGTGCCATTGCCGTCTGGCATAGGGCCAGCGCCATCAGGATGACGGCTGAATACTTAAGTGCTCTCATAGGCACACCCTGCTAGATTTCGTCGGCTTCGCCGTAGCTGGCGCGGGCTGCGGAGTTGGGTTCGCCGGAGAGGATGTTAGCTTCAAGCCTGAGGTCCACGACGATGGTCGCGGGAGCGAAGTAGAATTCTTTGGTATTCATATGCTTTTGGTATTTGTTTCGTGAAGGTGACGCTTTGACTGCGTCAAAGATATGTATTTTCCGCGTCAACATTGTCATATATGCGTTAACACACTATTATTTTCTTCCAAAATTGTTTGATATTTGTGCGAATATGGCTCCGAACCATATCTCGCGATTTTTGTCGGATTATCTGTAAATTTTGGTAAACTCCGGGACCTTGCAGTTTGGGGGGCTCTTTTGAACGAGGTACCCCATTCCGCCCGGGGACCTTGCAGTTTGGGGGGCTCTTTTGAACGAGGTACCCCATTCCGCCCGGGGACCTTGCACTTTTTGCCGGGTTTTTGAACGAGGTACCCCCACTTCGCCAGGGGACCTTGCACTTTTTGCCGGGTTTTTGAACGAGGTACCCCACTCTGCCAAGGGACCTTGCACTTTTTGCCGGGTTTTTGAACGAGGTACCCTTGCTGGGGTGAGAAGGAGGGCGGAAGGACATTGACGGGAATGGAGGTGGCCTTGTGCGGGGGCGTGCGTTGGCGTGTGTGAGCCTTGTGCAGGGCACGGTCCTGCGT
>JAEEGL013600142.1_pt1 | contig 75505 bp, 72 predicted proteins | sample 9134231 | NCBI WGS metagenome assembly JAEEGL01 (sample SAMN16246548, study PRJNA631951) | gut metagenome | biome: gut microbiome; feature: rumen; material: fiber-attached | host: Bos | place: Iran: Karaj | collected 2018-10 | reverse complement strand
GATCTAGTAGATGCTATTGAAAGTCAGAATAACTTCTGCGCTTCGCTCTGGAAGTTATTTCCGACTTCCAACAGCACATTATCATATGTGTTTTTTAATTCAATAAAGAATTATTTATTGCACTTCGTTTGTGAATTTAGAGCATAATTAGTTCGCAAAAACTCACTATTTCTAATTCTTGGCCAATATGAATTTTCCTGAAATTTGCAGCTTTAATTCTATTTTCATAAACGATTTTGTATCATTTGTTCACTTTTTGGAGATAAAAGTCATCGTTTGTGCAATTAACACTTTTACTTGAATTTATGAAAATATGTAAAAGCATAACATAGATGGGCAATTATACATTTATTAATAACGGGGAAATTAAGGAATATTAACTATGCTGTGGATTATTATTTGGCGCTTTTGCGTAATTTTGCATCGATTATGGAGTAATTCCATTTTTATGACATGTTGCTTTCTGTGAAATGACTGATTTTCACAGAGATAACACTAAGTGAAATGTTCTACATCTATTTATGGTGACATTTTTACTGAAGCGTTTTTTAAAAGGATATAATTTTTTCCTTTTTAAATTCGCAAAACACATTTTAAATGCTGATATTCAGGCGATTTAATATCGTTTGATGTCCTAAAGGAATATACAACTTTCAAAATTGCCCACAATTTCTGGTGGGAAATTACTCCAAACACATGAAAATTGCAGTAGCAGGAACTGGATATGTGGGATTGAGCATTGCGGTTTTACTGGCACAACACAACGATGTTGTGGCTGTGGACGTTGTGCAGGAAAAGGTTGAAAAAATAAATAACCACATATCACCTATCAAAGATGACTATATTGAGCAATATCTCGCAGAGAAACCGCTGAGATTGACTGCCACACTTGATGCCGAAAAGGCCTACAGTGATGCGGATTTTGTTGTGATTGCCACACCTACGAACTACGACCCAGTAAACAACTACTTCGACACACGCCATGTGGAAGAGGTGATAAAGCTGGTTATGAAGGTGAACCCTGATGCTATCATGGTGATAAAATCAACGATACCGGTTGGTTACACCGAGAGTGTCCGCCAGAATTTTGGTTCTGATAATATATTATTTGCGCCTGAATTTCTCCGTGAGACTAAGGCGCTTTATGATAATTTATATCCCAGCCGTATAATCGTTGGTCGTCCTGAGGGCGATGAGCGACTTGAAAAAGCAGCTCACCAATTCGCTGAACTCCTTCAGCAAGGTGCTATCAAGCCCGACATCGACACTTTATACATGGGCCTTACTGAGGCTGAGGCCGTGAAGCTCTTTGCCAACACCTATCTAGCCTTGCGAGTGAGCTATTTCAACGAACTCGACACCTATGCCGAGATGAAGGGGCTCAACACTCAGTCAATAATCAACGGTGTCTGCCTTGATCCTCGCATCGGCTCACACTACAATAACCCTAGTTTCGGCTACGGCGGCTACTGTCTTCCCAAAGACACCAAGCAGCTGCTTGCCAACTATGCCGATGTACCTGAGAACCTAATCGAAGCTATTGTAGAGAGCAATCGCACCAGAAAGGACTTCATTGCCGACCGTGTCCTCCGTATGGCAAGCTACTACGATTACTACAATCGAGGTGATTACAGCAAGACAGAGGAGCGCGAGTGCGTAATAGGTGTTTACCGCTTGACTATGAAAAGCGGCAGCGACAACTTTCGCCAGTCTTCAATTCAGGGCGTGATGAAGCGCATCAAAGCCAAAGGCGCCAAGGTTATCATCTATGAGCCCACCCTCGAAGACGGCTCCACCTTCTTCGGCAGCAAAATAATCAACGATTTAGATCAGTTCAAAGCTTTAAGCCAAGTAATCTTGGCAAATCGCTATGATTCTATGCTTAATGATGTGAAGGATAAAGTCTACACGCGTGACTTATTTGAACGAGATTAATTACTGAACCCGCAATAATATGGCAGAAAGATTGTTATACGAAAAGCGACAATGGGGAGAATACCACGTGCTTTACGAGCGTACATTCCTTGATGGAATCAGCGCATTAACGAAGGAGCTTGTGATTGAAGCTGGGAAAGGCATTAGCTATCAGCGCCACTTCCACCGCGACGAATACTGGACCATCATTGATGGTGAAGGCGAAATCAATATCGACGGAGAAAGAAGAACAGTCAAACGTGGCGACACCGCAATCATCAAGAAGCTCCAGCTCCACACCTTAAAAGCCACCACCCGTCTCACAATTATCGAAGTCCAAATAGGCGATGTCCTCAGCGAGGACGATATTGAGCGTATACCTTATTCATCTATTTGACAAGTAATAATCTATCATATTCCATGAGTAAAGACAAAGTATTAGTAACTTCTCTTTTGCTTCCTGATTTTGACGAGTTTTACGAAATGCTTCGTGAAATATACAGGAACAAATGTGGGGGCGAGGCATGGAGCATCACTCGCAGTCTCTTCTGCATTCTCCCTGCTGGCAGCATTTATATACTTAGACCACAAGCTCTTCAGGTCCCCTATTGGGGGAATAGTGAGTTTCTGTCCCAAGCCGAACCTGATAAGCTATGTGGAAACAATGTACTTTCGTAACTAGCAATTAATATCTTTTTATGAAATCTTTTGATTATCTAATAGTAGGTGCAGGCCTTTATGGTGCGACTTTTGCCCATTTAGCCCATAGACAAGGGAAAAAATGTCTTGTTATTGACCGTCGCCAACATTTGGGCGGAAATGTCTATTGTGAAAAAATTGAGGGAATTAATGTGCATAAATATGGGGCACATATTTTCCATACCAACAATAAAAATGTTTGGGACTTTGTCAACTCAATAGTGGAGTTTAATCGTTACACGAATTCTCCTTTAGCCCGATTTAAGGACAAGTTGTACAATTTGCCGTTTAATATGAATACCTTCCATGAAATGTGGCCAGACGTGTTCACTCCCGAACAAGCTCGGCTTCGAATTGACGAGCAATGTTCCGAAGCTGTTTTCCGGATGCAAGCCGATGGGGTGATGGAACCTCGAAATTTGGAAGAACAAGCAAAGGTATTAATTGGGGAGGACATTTATCATGCTCTCATTGAAGGCTATACCGAAAAGCAGTGGGGGCGTAAGTGTTGTGATTTGCCAGCTTTTATTATTAAAAGGTTACCGGTCAGACTTATTTTTGACAATAATTATTTTAATGCTAAATACCAAGGTATACCAGAAGGTGGCTACAATAAACTGATTGATGGGCTTTTTAGTGGAATAGAGACACGTACAGGAGTTGATTATTTGCAAAATCGTTATGAACTGAATGCTATGGCTAGCAAAGTAGTTTATACTGGAGCACTTGATGAACTATTTGACTTTTGCGATGGCAAATTGCAATACCGTACCGTTTACTTTGAAACCGAAGTGCTTAATATCCCGAATTACCAAGGCAATGCAGTTATTAACTATACCGATTGTTCAATACCTTATACTCGTATTATTGAGCACAAACATTTCGAGATGTTCGGAAATGCTGTGGATGCATGCCCAAAAACAGTTATTAGCAGAGAATACAGTGAAGAATGGAAACCTGGAATGGAACCATATTATCCTATCAATGACAAACAAAACACCGCAATCTATGCGAAGTATTTTGACAGGGCGAAGATGGTTCCCAATTTTCTTTTTGGTGGTCGATTGGCTGATTTCGCCTACTATGACATGGATAAAACGATAGAAAATGCGATGGATGTATTCAACCAAAAGCACTGATTTCACTGAATTTCAGTTGGGTTATTAGTGAAATGGGAACAAAACGAGAACTAATATCTGGAGTTTTATATACTGCTTTAGGCAAATATTCAGGAATAATCATATCAACCATTATTTCGGCATTCCTCTCACGCTTAATAGCGCCGAGAGAGTTTGGTTTGTTAGCAATGGTTACGGTATTCACAGCCTTATTCCACATCATTGGTGATATTGGCATAGGTGCTGCAGTTATTCAAAAGAAAGAATTTGGGCAGAAAGAGTTCAACAATATTTTTACATTCACTATTTTAATGGGGTTCATAATGGCGGGCGCATTCTTTTTTTGCGCCAAGCCCATATCAATTTTTTATCATGAGTCCCGCCTTGTAGATATCTGTAGATGGCTAAGTCTTCCTTTTATAATTGGAAGTATAGGGAGCGTTCCAGGCTCCCTGCTAGCACGCAACAAAGAATTCCGCTTTATAGCACTTAGAGGTGTCACAATTCAAATTTTAGTTGGAATCTTGAGCATCACGGCTGCCTTTTTAGGATTTGGGATATATGCCCTCATTATGCAGTCAGTACTTGGCTCTTTATTTACTACAATTATTAACTATATACATCATCCTCTGCAAATTAGATTCAAGGGGATGTGGGCTACAATGTCAAGCATAGCATCTTTTTCAATCTACGTGTTCCTTTTTAATATAATCAATTATTTCTCCAGGAATTTGGATAACTTCCTTATAGGACGCTACATCAACGCAACACAACTTGGATACTACAATAAAGCTTATTCGTTGATGATGATGCCACTTTCTAACATAACCTTCATTATCACACCAGTCATGCAACCCATTTTTTCAGATTTTCAGAATAACCTAAAATTTTTGGCCGAGAAGTATTTAAAATTGCTTTCAATACTCGCATATATTTCGTTTCCAGTTGCAGTTTTGGTGTTTTTTATCAGTAAAGAAACCATTTTGATTTTATTCGGAAACCAATGGATACCAGCTATATATCCATTTAAAGTGATTTCACTCACAATAGCTACCCAAATATTGATTTCAACCACAGGCTCTATCTATATGTCTTCAAATAATACAAGGGCCTATTTTATTGGAGGTTTATGCTGCACTGCATGTGTAGTGACTTGCTTTCTAATCGCAATTACTTATTGGGGAACCATAAATGCAGTAGCCTGGAGTTTTTTTTTCGGGCAGATAGCAAACACTATCATCTCTTTTTACATTTTGTTTCGAACGCTTAAATATCCAATTAGTGATTTCATAAAGAAACTAATTCGCCCTATTCTAATAGCAGTATGCCTTGCTATAATCTTACTAGTCATTGACAAAGCGACGATAAATTGGAATATTATTGTAACGTTCACCATTAAAACTATAGTCAGCATTGTCCTCACCTTAGCATTAGTGCAGCGTTATAGTGAATTTGACGCTTTAGGGTATTTGAAGTTGAAATGGAAAGGGTTTAAGGAGAACCATAGAATATAAATAATCATAGGAATAATATATGGATAAGGTTGGTATTGTTGTTGTTACACACAACAGACTTGAATTGCTTAAAGAAGTAATCCAGGCACTAAGAGAGCAAACATTTCAAAATCGGCAAATCATTGTAATAAACAATGGCTCAACTGACAGTACTTCCGAGTATCTTTCAGAACAGTCTGATATAATTACCATTACTCAAGATAATCTAGGTGGCGCTGGAGGTTTTCATACAGGATTAAAATATGTGGCAGAAAATGGATTTAACTATTGTTGGCTCATGGACGATGATGTGATTTGTCAGTCAGATGCTCTTGCTGAATTAATTCATGCATTTCAATCAAAATCAGGAATAGGTTTTGTTTGTAGCAAAGTGGTAGGTGTAGACGGGTGTCCAATGAACACGCCTACAGTAGACGACCGTCCGACAAGCAATGGTTATGCTGACTATTGCGATATGGTTGGCGAACAGATGATCAAAGTCAAACTGTCAACCTTTGTTTCTGTTCTTGTCAGCACTGCTACAATCATGGAGGTGGGTTTGCCTTACAAGGAATTCTTCATTTGGGGTGATGATACTGAATACACAAGTCGCATATCGGCACTACATCCCTGCTACATGGCATGTCGCAGTGTAGTTTTGCATAAGCGTTCCTTACAGCGAAATCTTGATTTTATGGAAGAACAAGATGAAAAGCGACTGCGAAATTATTTCTATTATTTCCGCAATAATCTTTTCATCCTGCGCGAGAGGAATGGGGAAAAGTCCTTCCGAAGCGCTTGCAGAACAAAACAAAGTCTTGCCATTCGCCGATATTTGCGAGGTGACAGAGTTCATGCCTCAATCTTATGGAAAGCAGTACGTGCAGCACGTACTTTCCGCCCTAAGATACTATTTCCCTCTATGATATAAATACTATATGGCAAACCGTATCGAATACTTTGATGCAGCAAAAGCCATCTGCATCATTTTGATGATTATTGGACATTGTGACCTATCTACTATACCATATCTTAATGTCATCATCTATAGTTTCCATCTGCCATTGTTTTTTATCATATCCGGTTATTTTTTCAAGGAAACCACACAAAAAAAGGCATTCTGGAAGTATACACGTAATCATATCAAACCATACGCTATTACAGCAATTGTGACGCTTGGGATACTCCTGCTACTAAGCATTTACATTTGGAATTTCAATGTTTTGAAGGATTTTATAGGAAATTGGGCTAAAAGCTTCTTTTTTGGTAGTGGAAGTTCAAATGGTAGCGGAATATTTGCCTCAACATCCGCAGTTGGTCCTATATGGTTTCTGTTTGGTCTTTTTTGGGCAATGCTTATCTATAATTTCTTGAAAATTCATTTTTTTGGTATTGAGTTAGCTTTAATCATACTTGTGTTATTTTGTGTAGCATGTTTTTCAGTTAAATTTATTCGACTCCCTTTCAGTTTGCAAGCTGGTTGCTCTGCAGTAATATACATTTGGTTTGGGGAACAAATTCGCCTTCATAATGTCATAGAACGATATAACCAAATTGGAATATTTGGAATTATCACAATATTGATCTTATGGGTACTATGCATTAAAAGTGGTAAAGGCCTTATAATTTCCAGATGTTTTTATCCTGATGGTTTGTTAAACATTGTTGTTAGTGTGGCTATAACACTATTATTTGTATGTGCAATAAAAAGATTAAACCTCAAAGGTGGGTGGATTGGTCGACATACTTTGCTGATTTTATGCGTTCACAGTACAATACTTTATTTTATGCGCACCTTTGGAGTTTCTATCTCAATCTATAATTTCAAAGCTATCTATACGTTATCATTTGAAGTCGCCTTTCAGATTTCTATATCACTTATCATTTCATATTTCATTTTCATTTTACACAATAGAATCGAGAAATACTTATTACTGAAAACGCGATGAAGATACTGTATATTCTGCACACCACATCAATGGACGGGAGTTCCATCTCATTCTTAAATATGGTGAAAACACTGAAGGTGCAATATGGCGTTGAACCTTACGTCATTCATCCTCCAGAGACAGAAATGGGTGATTTGACAATTGAGCTTAAGAGGATGGACATCCAATGTTTTGCGGTGCCAATTTTTTGTTCTTGGTTTGATGGTAAATTATCATGGACAAAAAGAATGTACTTGTTTTTGCGTTCACTTCGGGTTAAATATAAGGGTCTCAAACTGATTCATAAGATTGCCCATCGGCTTCATGTGGATATGATCCACACCAATGTTGGTGTAGTACATGAGGGATTTTGGGCTGCTAAATTGTTGAAGATTCCGCATGTGTGGCATCTGAGAGAATACCAAGATTTGGATGCGTTGCATCGTTTTTACCCTTGTAAATCATTCTTTTTAAAACTTCTAAAACATTCTTATACCGTATGTATAACGCACGACATTCAACGACATTTCAAGTTGGCAGATGAACTGAAATCACGAGTCATTTACAATCCAATATCTTCAAATAATAAGGAATTTCAAGTTGTTCTTCCGAAAGAAAAGTATTTCCTAATTGCTAATCGTATCAATGACGACAAGCGTATTGAAGATGCTCTTTATGCTTTTGCTATTTTTTTCGAAAAGCATCCTGATTACAAGCTTTTAATAGCTGGTCAAGCAAGTAGCAAAGCTTATTATGAATATTTACTCAAAATTGTTGCCAAATTAAATATAAAAGAATCTGTAGAATTCATAGGATATGTTCGAGATGTGTTCAGATTAATGAGATCAGCAAAAGCTCTATTGGTTACTTCTCGGTTTGAGGGTTTTGGCAGAATGACCGCAGAAGCTAATATGTGCGGGTGTCTTGTCATTGGCAGAAATACTGGCGGCACTTCGGAAATTCTTAATCTCACCCTTGGAGGATGGCTTTTCAATAATGTGGATGATTTGGTGGAAAAAATGGAACATGTAGCCTCATTAATAGACAATGAGTATCTCTCTTTGTCACATCATGCCCAGGCAATTGCTTTCCAAAAGTTCTCCACTGAGCGACATGCTAATAAGATCAACTGTCTCTATGTATCAATCAGCGCAAATTAAAAGAAATAAAGTTTCATAAAGTATTTTCTCTATGCTCACTCCCACTGTCTGTGTAATAATTCCAAATTACAATCTGAAGAGTATCTTTTGAACGAATAGAAAGTATTTTGAATCAAACCTTTCAAGAATTGAGATTATAATTTTAGATGACAACTCTACGAATAATAGTACAGAGATCGTTGTTCAAAAGAAATGTGTTGTTCTCTACTTTTGAATTTTATGGAACGAGAAAAATATATTGATATTGCCAAGGGGTTACTGATCTTGATGGTTGTTATTCACCACCTTCCACAAGTGGGTAATAGATTATGTAATTTAAATAGTGAGTTCTTAAATACTATAAATTCTTACTCTTTTGTGGTCAGTGCTTTCTTTATGCAAGCATTTTTTATTATAACAGGTTTGTGTTCATCATTCAACAAACCTGTTAAGCAATTCATATCGTCTAATTTTAAGACTCTAATATGGGCAGGTGTTGCACTTGGGGTGTTGGAGAGTTTTATATCTCCTACTATGGATCTTTCATTAATTTACACGATAAATTGTAGAAGCATTATTCGAACATTTATTAAGTATGGTACAAATTATTGGTTTCTTTCTTCATTGTTTGTATGCAAATTACTTTTATACGTCCTTAAAAAGATGAAATTCAACAATATATCCGTACTCTTAATATCATTAGTTCTTATATTAATAGGTGTGTCGTTAAATGATCGAATAGTGGATGACTTAAACAATTTTTGGTATTTCCACAACTCATGTTTCATGTTCTTTTTCATTTATTTAGGTTTTATACTGAAAGGTAGAACTGAGATAATAAAGAAACTGGTGTATTTTTCTCCTGTATGTTATTTTATTACATTGGCCATCCTTACACTCATTGGAACTGAAATACCAGGTGTCACACATAAGGTTTCTGTGCTAGATTTTTATCAGATACCATTATATTTACTATTGTCAACTGCAGGTACTTTTATGGTGATTGGAGTATCTAAACTTATTAAAAGTTGTAGGCCGATTGAGTTTATTGGTAAAAATGCAATTATAATTTATTGTACACATATTACATTCCTTAGAATAATCGAAAGTTTTATCGCAAATCATTGGCTATATCCAAACACGTATTTATCAGGTTTTTCTTTCTATGTTGTTGTATGTGTGATTACTTTATTTCTGTCTATATGCACAATTTATATAGTTAATATAAAATCATTGAAATGGCTATTAGGCAAATAGAAAAATACTAAGGGTGCTGTTCAATTGATTTAAGGCAGTTACCAATCCCGACAATAAGTTACGAATTAGTTCATGGCATATCATAAATCCAGCTCATTATTTATAAAGCTATAACTATTAAGATTATTTATGGCCAAATACACCTTTATTCTGCCTGCCTACAAAGAGAAATTTATGGAACAGGCTCTTGACAGCATTTTAAGCCAAACATACCAAGATTTTATCATTCTGGTTTCAAATGATTGCTCTCCAGAAAATATAGAAGATATTGTGAGCAAATATAATGATTCCAGAATACACTACCGTCGCAACGAAATAAACATTGGCGGAAGAGATTTGGCACTACACTGGAATTTGCTTCTTGGGTTAGTTGATTCAGAGTATTTTGTCGTTGCATCCGATGACGACATATATGAATCTACATTCCTTGAAGAAGTGGATCTACTTACAAAGAAGTATCCAGAAGTGAACATGATTAGGGCTGGTGTACGACGTATCGATAGCAAAGGAAAAACCACATGGGAAGAGTTTCCTTACAATGAATATTTAGAAGGATTGAATGCTGAGAAAGCTATCTATTGCCAAAACTATATCAGTTGCATTGGAAACTATGCTTTTAAAACCGAAGCCATCAAAAAAATAGACGGTTTTTTTTATTATGAGTATGCTTGGTTTAGTGATATTTTCACCGTTACTAAATTGGCAGAGCATGGCATGGCAAGCATCAATCAGATATTATTCAATTTCAGACTATCGCAATCCAATATATCAGGTGGCAACCGTAACCGAGATATTGATCGAGGGAAACTAGATGCGGTGATGAGATATGATCAACAAATGGCAGACTTCTGCAGCAAGATAATTGTAAGAGAGAATACCTTAGATAGTAATCTATTTCACTTTCTTGTCCATGCATACAAAACCAACGTATACCTATTCTTTGGATACTATGCGTGGTCTATCTCGCTACTTAAGTGGTTTAAACTATATAATCAGTTGAGACATGTGAAATATTTTTCACTTTCGGCTTTTATTAAGCAATACATAAAAGCCCTAACAGCTCGCAAAATTGGAAAGTTCATTTCTTTAAAATCATGAAAATTCTTAGTATCATTGTCCCTATTTATAATGTTGAAAAATATCTTGCTAAATGTTTACATTCAATCTTAAGCATTAGTTTAGACAAGGATTTGTATGAAGTAATACTTGTTAACGATGGCAGCAGTGATAAAAGTGCCGATATCGCACAAGAAATTTGTATGTATAACAGTAATGTAATCTTGTGTTCTCAAGAGAACCATGGTCTGAGTGCTGCTCGAAACCACGGTCTGACTAAAGCCACCGGTAAATACATATGGTTTGTTGATTCTGATGACTATATTGAGAGTCAAAATGTTGACAGAATTATCAACATTTTGATGTCTAATGAGGATATTGACATAGTAATGGGAATATATAATTATGTTAATTCAAATTTTACTAAGGTTATAAATGACAATGTTGCAAATCCTGGCCAAATCATATCAGGTAAGGACGCGCTTTTAAATGGATACAATCCTGGAGGAGTGTGGCGGCTCATTTACAAGAGGTCATTTATAACAGAGAATAATCTTGATTTCTATGTTGGTATATCAAGAGAAGATGTTGAGTTCAATTTGAAGGCCATGACACTTGCTCAGAAGGTATTCGTTACAGACATTATCATTTATAATTATATAAAACACATCAATACACTCACAACGGCAACAACTAGAGAAGGACTCTACTTTAATATTTCAAGTGATATTGTTGTGCATAACTCTATCATCAAATTCACTCAGGAAATTAGAGATAAAGAGCTCCGTCTAAATCTTACCAAAAGAGTGAATTCAATTATTTTTGGAATGTTATTAGGTCTGATAAGAAATAAAGAACCTCTTATTGATTTGTCTTTTAAGCAACAACTTATATCTGATATGCGTATAAATGGTGTTTATCCTTTAAGAGGTCCCTTTTTATCAAAAAAATCATATTTTATAAGTAAGGTACTTAATATTGAGTTTGTTTTGCAGCAATTATTTAAGTATTTATGAAACTCATCCTAATTTCAACCATATTGCCGTTTGCAGAAAACAAAGGAGGAACATCAGCATTACCCTTCCATTTGCTGCATGGTATAATGAATTCTTCACCCTCTACCACTCAAGAAAAGGTAGCACCTAGTTGCATTATCTACTCGTTCAACAACAATGGACTATCTGATAAACAAATTGATGCAGTCGCAAAAGATTTGGGAGTAGAGATTCGTATTTTAACTTTGCCTCGATGGTACCGGTGGATGTTTAAATTTCATCTGTTGTTTATGCGGGTTTTCCTGCGTTATCCGTTTGTGAACTATATCAAGTTGCCAAAGAAAGTAGTTGCGGAAATCAAAGAACAAAAACCAGATTTGATTTGGGTGAATAGCGAGGAGATGTCACGCATTCCAAAGCAGTTCCCTGGCATTTGTCGCATGCAGTTGGGGCCTGACGTGGAATCGCTATATTATTACCGCATGATGAGTCGTCGGTTTGTGATGAACAATGTATTTGACTATTGGAAATGTGTTATGATGTACCGCAAGTACGCTCGTCTTGAGCGGCATTTCTGTACCGATGACAATTTCACTTACTATGCAGTTGGTGAGGCCGACATTGAGCACCTGCGTCAATTAAACCCTATTGTCAATTGCAAATTTTTGCGCCATCCTCACTATTATGTGAAAGATAGACATGAGATACACTTTCATCTACCTAAGATTAAGTTGCTCATTGCTGGGCGCTATGACTTGTATATGCAGCAAACTGCAGATGAGGTATTCGCTTGTCTATTAGGCCTGTCTCCCATCTTTCTGGAGGATGTCGTTAGAGGCATCAAAGAGAATTACGAAATTACCTTTTTAGGGAAAGGCTGGGAGAAGCATGTAGAATCGATGAAACATGCTGGTTATGATGTGAAGCATATCACTTTTGCGCCTAACTATATAGATGAAATCTGTGAGCATGACATCCAGTTGACACCAATCTGCATCGGTACTGGAACGAAAGGCAAAGTTCTAGATGCGCTGGCAAATGGACTTTTAGTGCTTGGCACTCCCTACGCCCTTGAGAATATTGCCGTTGAGCATGGTAAGTCATGCATAGAGTGGCGCAATGCTGACGAACTGCCAGGTATTTTATTAGATATTGCTTCGAATCGAGAAAAATATGAGCAAATTGCTAATGCTGGACGAGCCGCAGTGCTCAAAGAACACAATCCAGCCAAAATCGCAAAAGAGCTGTTTAGCAACTAGCCATTAGCGACAAGCAACTTTTAGTAATATGAGGGATTTCAAAAAACTTAATATTTGGCAGCGAGGTCTAAAGTTTTCATTGCAAATTTATGAGGCTACCGCATCTTTTCCTTCTGAGGAACGATTCGGATTGACTTCTCAGATTCGAAGAGCTGCGACATCTATACCAATCAATATTGCAGAAGGGGCTGGTAGGGTAAGCAAGAGAGACTTTTGCACATTTTCTCCATATTGCAGAAGGCTCGGCTAATGAAGTTGAATGTGAATTGATCATTGCTAAAGGCTTGAATTATCTATCATCTAATGTTTGTGAGATTTTGATTGATGAGGTCAATGAGATTAAAAAGATGATTGTGGTATTTAGGTCGAAATTAGAATCAGATTTTAAATAGTAAACCAAAGGCTAACTGTTATTAGCTAACAACATAATGCTAGATGCTAGTGGCGAACTGCTAAAGGCTTAATATTAATATTGTTATGTGGATATATATACTCATTTTTATAATAGCTGTTTTCTTATATATTGTAACTAAAGAAACAAACGAGCAATCAAAACTTGTGTTAGGCCTTTATTTGTTGGGGCTTGCTCTTTTTGTCGGTTGTGCCGATATGCTTGGTGGTTATGACCGATATATTTATGGAGAAGTTTTTGATCAGATGGCAATCGTAACGCAAAATGATGGGAATGTTTTAGCTACTGCAGGCTATAGTCTGTTTGCAACAGAATGGGGGTACCTATGGTTTAATCAGCTAATGGGGTATGTGACGTTGAATCGTTATGTTTTTATCTTTACTGTTACCTGTGTTATTTATACACTACTCTTTATTTCCATTAAGCGGTATTGTCGTAATTATCCATTTGCTGTTATTGTTTTTTTGGGTCTATGGTTCTTTTTCACATTTACCTATTTACGACAGGTAATGGCCGCGACTATTGGTTGGCTAGCCATCAAGTATGTAATAGACCGCAAGCCTATCCAGTTCTTCTTAATAGTCTTTATTGCCTTTACATTCCATAATTCTGCTCTAGTTCTTGCGCCATTTTATTTTGTTCCTGCAAAGAAATTTGACCAAGTTTTTGTGTTTTTTGTGCTAGTTGCTGCTTTAGCTATTGGAATGGGAAACTTGCTCACTGGGCTTGTAGCTGAATCGGATGCATTTATTGATGCTACTCGTGCCGAACAAAATGCTGCAATTATTGAAGAAGGCACATTCAGAATAGCTTATTTTATTGAAGCCATTGTGTTTGCGGGGCTTTTGTTATCGAAATATGATGCCTTTGATGAGAATAGTAGAAGAGAGATGGTGCTTCTTAATATGGCGCTAGTTTTTTGTGCTATCTTGCTTGTGTTTGTACGCTCTGAAAATGGTGGGCGCATAGCTTGGCACTATATGATTGGTATTATATCCTCAGTTACGCACTTAGCAACAAGCCCAAAGCACAAGTCAAGTGCATTGACAAGTGCATTAATGATGATGTTTTGTATTCTATTCATAAGAATTGTTATTTCTTGGGGTGTTCTCCTTAGTCCATACAAGACATTTTTCACTGATAGTCATCGTGAGGGGGATTTTATATATAATATGTATGAATATGATACACAATATGATATTGATAAATTTTATAAATAGTTATTAAATGTTGGTTACAGTATTCACTCCAACATATAATCGTTCACATTTGCTGCCTCGCCTCTATGAGACGCTAAAGGCTCAGACGTTCCAAGACTTCGAGTGGATTATCGTCGATGATGGGAGCACCGACAATACCGAAGAAGTCGTGAATGAGTGGCTAGGAGGAGACCGCATCCGTTATATATGGCAGCCAAACGGTGGCAAGCATCGAGCCATTAACCGCGGAGCACAAGAAGCACGAGGCGAACTGTTCTTTATAGCTGACAGCGATGACTATATGCCTAAAGATTCATTAGAAAAGGTTGCAAAAAAATATGAGAAGGTTAAGGACGATAAAACCATTGGAGGCATTTGTGGCCTAGACATAACCCCTCATGGCAATGTGATAGGCTCTGGTCTACCATGTGATGAAATTATCTGTACAAGTTTAGATTTGCGTGTAAAGCATCATGTAACTGGCGATTTGAAAGAAGTTTTCCTCACTCATGTGATACGTGAGTTTCCATTCCCCGAGTTTAATGGAGAACGTTTCTGCCCTGAGGCTTTGGTTTGGAATAGGATAGCCCAAAAATATAATCTTATATTCTTCAATGAACCTATTTATATCGCCGATTATCAAGTTGAGGGCATTACAGCAGGCATTGTTCGAGTAAGAATGAATAGTCCAGTGGCATCTGCCACTACTTATCAAGAGCTAAACTCTTATAATATACCAATTAAAGAAAAGATCAAAGCCGCCATAAACTATTGGCGCTTCCGTGCGTGTGCAGCAAATGGAAAACAAGTGCCTAAACTTCCTTGGTATTGGTTTTGGTGTCAACCATTAGGCTGGGCTATGCACCGAATAGACAAAAGAAATTAGCCCCCCTCCATCCCCCCTAAAGAGGGGGAGGTGTTATGATGCCTCGTTGTTTGGCAATGAAGACTGGGTTTCGAAACAATATTGTATCACCTAATTATCAATTTCTAAAGGAAAATGCAAGACGAATGCGTGCTTATCCTACAGATGCAGAAAGATTGTTGTGGAAAGTCATTTCTGAAGACAAACTGGGAGTCAGGTTTAGGCGGCAACATATTATAGGAGATTATATCGTTGATTTTGCCTGCTTGCGAAACGGATTAATAATAGAGATTGACGGTGGTTATCATGCCAATCCTGAGCAGCAAATTGAAGACGAACAAAGAACCGTTTTCCTTCAATCAAGAGGATTCCAAGTTATTAGATTCACAAACGAAGAAGTTTTGAATAACTTAGATTATGTCATCAATTCAATCAAACAAAACCTCCAATAACAACCTTACCTCCCCCCTTCAGGGGGGATTGAAGGGGGATATCAAGATATTACATGTAATAACATCACTTCGAACTGGTGGTGCAGAGCATCTTATGGTTGATCTGCTTCCTCGATTGCGTTACTTGGGGAATGAGGTAGAACTACTCATCTTTGATGGGACCCGTACCGCATTTTACGATGAACTGGAGCAAAAAGGAATAAAAATCCATTCTCTTGGCGTTGGTGGCAATGTATATCACCCTCGAAACATCTTAAAACTGAGGAAATTCGTTGGTAGTTACAATATAATTCACACCCATAACACAGCTTGTCAGCTATTTGTGCCTATAGCAAAATTATTAAAATGTAGTAAGGCAAAACTTGTTACAACAGAGCATAATGCCACAAACCGTAGGCGAGGCAAATGGTATTTAAAAGTCATTGACAAGTGGATGTATTCTAGTTATGACCATATAATTTGTATAGCAGACCAAACATATACAAATTTAGTGGAATATATTGGGCAAAAGCCGCATGTCTCTACAATTTATAATGGTGTGGCTATTGAGCGTTTCTTGTTGCCAATAAATAAAATCTCGGATAAGAAAGACTTTATCATAACTATGGTTTCTGCTTTTAGAGATCAGAAAGACCAGGATACCTTAGTAAAAGCAATAAAAGAATTACCCGATAATTATAGGCTTAAACTTGCAGGTGATGGAATTCGCCGTCCAAAAGTTGAGGAATTGGCTCGTTCTTTAGGTATTGCTGATCGAGTTGATTTCATGGGCATTCGTACTGATGTTCCTGAAATCCTAAAGTCCAGCGATATTGTAGTCCTTTCTTCCCATTGGGAGGGTTTGTCTCTATCGAGTATAGAAGGCATGGCAAGTGGACGACCTTTTATCGCCAGCGATGTTGATGGTCTAAGAGAGGTAGTAGAAGGTGCTGGTATACTTTTCTCACATGGCGATTACAAGCAATTGGCTAAAGAGATAAAGCAATTATGCAATAATCCTGTTCATTATAATGTAGTCGCCAATGAATGCCAAGAGCGAGCCAAGCAATTTGATATTAGTATAATGGCAGAAAAATATAACGAGTTATACAAATCCTTATGAAACTTATTCGCATAACTACAGTTCCCCAGACATTAAATGCATTCTGTAAGGGTTTGCTAAAAGAACTCACGCATGACGGCTATGAGGTGGTGGCTGTTTCATCACCTGGTGAAAAACTAGAGGAATTTGGTAAGATGGAGGGCGTGCGCACTATTGCAGTGCCTATGGAGCGGCGCATATCACCTTTTAAAGACCTTAAGTCGTTGTGGCAAATGTGGCGATTGTTGCGGCACGAGAAGCCCGATATGGTACACTCAATGACCCCAAAAGCAGGCATGATTACTATGGTGGCTGCATGGCTTGCTAGAGTTCCTATTAGAATCCACACTTTCACTGGACTCGTGTTCCCTACATCTACAGGATTAAAACGCCGCATTTTAATGTTTACTGACTGGCTCACATGTGCCTGCGCCACTCATATAATCCCAGAAGGAGAAGGCGTGAAAGCCGACTTGCTGAATAATAAAATCACAAAGAAGAATATTAGAGTTTTAGGTTTCGGTAATATTCGTGGAATTGACCTTGAGCATTTTAAACCAGTATCACCCTTTCTTCAGGATGGGCAAGAGGAAGCCCCATTTACCTTTGTCTTTGTTGGACGTTTGGTCCGCGATAAAGGAATAAATGAACTAGTTGAAGCCTTTTCTCGACTTAATAAAGAGCACCCACAAACTCGTTTAGTGCTTGTGGGTCCTGAAGAAGAGAAAATAGACCCAATTAAGCAAGTAACTAAAATCGAGATTGAGCAAAACCCTTCGATTGAAGCTGTTGGTTCGCAGAAGGATGTTCGTCCATTCTATGCTGCAGCCGATGCATTGGTTTTTCCCAGTTATCGTGAGGGTTTCCCTAATGTTGTCATCGAGGCTGGTGCTATGGGATTGCCAAGTATTGTAACAGACATCAATGGTTCAAGGGAAATTATAATTGAAGGAGAGAACGGCACCATAATTCCCTCGAAAGACAGCGAGGCTCTTTACCAAGCGATGAAGCACTTTGTTGAGAATCCAGAAGACGTGAAGCGTATGGCTGCAAATGCTAGACCTCTTATTGCATCGCGTTATGAGCAATCTTACGTTCGTCAATGCTTAAAAGATTATTATAAAGAATGTATCGCAAGTATTTCAAAAGATTAATAGATTTCGTTGTATCTTTACTAGCATTAATCTGCCTATCACCAATTCTACTGGTGGTGACAGTCTGGTTGCATTTTGCCAATAAAGGAGCAGGAGCATTCTTTCTCCAAGAGCGTCCAGGTAAGGATGGTAAGATATTCAAAATCATCAAGTTCAAGACTATGACAGATGAGCGAGATGAGAATGGGAATCTTTTGCCAGATGCTCAACGATTGACCAAAGTAGGTAGATTTGTACGTTCTACATCCATCGATGAGTTGCCACAGCTGTTCAACGTGATTAAAGGTGATATGGCATTAATAGGGCCAAGGCCATTATTGGTACAGTATTTGCCGCTTTATTCGGCTGAACAAGCTCGACGACACGAGGTTCGTCCTGGCATAACTGGTTGGGCTCAGTGTCATGGGCGTAATGCCATCAGTTGGACAGAAAAGTTCAAACTTGATCTATGGTATGTTGACCATTGCACATTGAAAACTGATATTAAAGTGATATTTATTACAGTTAAGAATGTGTTGCTAAGAAAAGATATTAATAATGCGGGTGGTCAGTCGGCTACAATGGAAGCATTCAATGGACATAATTAATATGAAGAAACTTATTATTGTTGGAGCTAGTGGTTTCGGACGTGAAGTCGTACAGTGGGTAGAGGATATTAATGCAGTAAAACCAGAATGGGTTATTCTTGGTTTTTTGGATGACAACCCTAATGCTTTAGATGGATGTAGTTGTGATTACAAGATAATTGGCACCATCAAGGAATGGCGGCCCAAAGAAGATGAATTTTTCGCTTGTGCCATTGCTATTCCTGAAGTGAAGTATGCTGTAGTGACATCCCTTTTGGAACGTGGTGCCAAGTTTGCAACTCTCATTCATCCGACTGCACTGGTTAATAAGTACGCCCAAATAGGTGAAGGTGTAATAATAACCCCACGTAGTAGTGTTACAGCAGACACCATAATTGGAAATTTTGTATCTGTCCTTGGCTCTGGTATTGGACATGATGCATCAGTAGGAGATTATTCCACGCTTAGTGGGCGATGCAGCATAAATGGGCATGTGCAAGTGGGAAAGATGGTTTATATAGCTTGTGGTGTATCCGTTGCACCTTCCAAGAAGATTGGTGATGGCGCATACGTTGGAATAGGTAGTGTGATTATATCAAATGTAAAATCGGGAACCAAAGTTTTTGGCAACCCTGCAAAAAAGGTGGATTTTTAAGATATGGCATTTTTCAAGTTTAATAATATTCGCGTGACGGGTGTAGCTTGTGCTGTGCCTAAAAACGAAGTTAAAACAGAGTCTTATAAGCCCTTGTTTGGTGACGAAGAAATAGAGAAGTTTATGACTATGACAGGAGTAAGAGCCTCTCGCAGAACTCTTGAGCATCAAACATGTTCAGATTTGGGATACAGGGCCGCTAAAGAATTGCTTGCCCACAAAGGTATTAAACCTGAAGATGTTGGGGCGTTGATATTCTCTTCTCATAGTCCCGACTATCGCCGCCCAGCTACGGCATTTGTGCTGCAATATCGCTTGGGTATACCCAAGGAAGCTGTTTGCTATGATATCAGCTTAGGGTGCTCTTCTTTGGTTGTTGGCATGCAAACAGTGGCTTCTATCATGAACACTGGCGACATTCAAAAAGCACTTCTTTTTGTGGGAGACACTGCTGGTAAGTCTGTGTGTCCTGAAGACCGTAGTTCTGCTATGCTGTTTGGTGAAGCTGGTGCCGTGATGCTCCTTGAGAAGACCGAAGACCCTAAGGATGAAATCAATGTCTTGGTTCGTAGTGATGGAAGCGGATACCGCTATATGATTATTCCTGGAGGTGGTTATCGAAACCTTCATGCAAGCGAAGATATGGTAATGTGTGAGGATGGTAATCCTCGTACTCTGATGAACAGTTTTATACAAGGGACCTCGGTGTTCACATTTACCATCTTTGATGTACCTCGTCTTATCAAAGACTTCTTTGCCAAAACAGAAACCACACCAGACGATTATGACTGCTTTGGCTTTCACCAGGCTAATCTATATATATTGAAACAAATTGCTAAGAAAACAAAGATTGACTTTGAGCGGATGCCAATCACTCTTGATCGCTATGGCAATACTTCTGGCGCTTCTGCCATTGTCTCTTTGTGTGACCGTTATGGGAACGATACCGAAAATAAAAGAATTAAGGTTATGGCATGTGGATTTGGCATTGGAATTTCTCTAGGTGCAACTTCATTTGAAATCAATACAGAAGATATTCTGCCAATCTTTGAAGATGATGCTATTTTTGAAGAAGGATTGATTACAGACCCTAACCAATTATATGAGAAAAAATAATGGTAACTAACATACTTGACTATCTTGAGTTGACCGCTAAGCGACTTCCAGAAAAAGTCGCCTTGGCTGATGACAAACTAAATTTGACCTTCAGTCAGTGGGTTGATCAGGCAGAAAGCATTGGCTCGGCTATTGCACAAGCAACCAATTGTTCAATACGTCGTGCTGTGTTAGTGTTTGTTGACCGGAGGATTGAAGGACTCGTTGGTGCAATGGGGGCAGTAGAGAGTGGAAACTTCTATGTGCCTATTGATTGTAAGATGCCATTTGAAAGGGTACGTCTGATTGCTGATGTATGCAAACCGATTGCAGCAGTGGCTACTACAGAGGCAGATCTCAAGACGCTTGACCAAATTGGGTTTGTGGGACCGAGATTTTTATATGATGAGGTTAAGGATTATGATGTCGATGAACAGACGCTGAAAACTATTCGTAAACAAATTATTGACCTTGATCCTGTTTATAGTATCTTCACCAGCGGTTCTACTGGAGTTCCAAAGGGTGTAGTCATCAGTCATCGTGGCATGATAGATCTCGCTGATTGGCTAGTAGAAACTTTTGACTTTACCGATAAAGATGCACTGGGTAATCAAACACCGTTCTACTTTGATGGTTCTGTTAAAGATATTGTTATCTGCTTAAAGAGTGGTGCTACGCTTAACATTATAGGAAAGAAATATTTTACTTTCACTAAATTGTTGATACCATTGCTTAATGACCGTCACGTCACGGCTATTCTATGGGCAACATCGGCAATAGTTATGGTTGGCAACAGCGATATTCTGAATGTCGCATTACCGGAACATCTTCGCCTAGTTACCTTTGCAGGAGAAGCAATGCCGTCCAAACAACTGCGCATCTGGCAAGAAAAATTGCCTAATGTACGCTTTGTGAACCTCTACGGTCCTACGGAAATTACAGTGGATTGCACCTACTTTGATGTTGAACGTCAGTATGATGATGATGAGTACATTCCTATTGGAAGAGCATGTCAAAATATGCAAGTGCTGGTACTCAAGGATGATGGTTCAGAAGCTGCAATTGGTGAAGTTGGCGAGTTGTGTGTACGAGGTACGGGTGTTGCTCTGGGTTACTACGGTAATAGACCTAAGACTGATGAGGTGTTTGTCCAAAATCCGTTAAATCCTCTTTTTAACGACATTATCTATCGCACTGGTGATTTGGTAAAACAAGTCGAGGATGGCAACTTGGTGTTCGTTTCCCGCAAGGATTTTCAAGTGAAGCATAAAGGAAACCGTATTGAACTAGGCGAGATTGAAGTGGCTGTAAATGCCATTGATGGGGTAACCAATGCTGCTTGCATCTTTGACCATGAGTATGACAAACTAGTTCTTTACTATACTACAATTGATGGTCTGCCTATAGATGTTATCAACTTGGTGAAAGATCGTATTCCTGTTTATATGTTTCCAGAAGTCGTGATTCATCTGACACGGATGCCGTATAATTTGAACGAGAAAATTGACCGTATTGAACTGAAAAAACAATATGAAGCAGCCAATAAAGATTGAGACATTTGAGCAATACGTCCAATTAGTGGAGCGATATAATCGCAAAGGACGTATTACCAATGACTATCTTCACAATGAAGCTGTGGACTTAATTTCGCAAAATCGACTATATGCCCTGTGTGGAGAAGACAATGTTTTATTGTTGGTGCAGAAAGACGATTTTAAGAGGTTGTACTATTATATCAATAATCTAGAGGAGTACCCATCTTTGCCAGAAGGTGAATATGTGACTGAAATTCTTTTTCGTGGTGAGACAGCTCCAGAATCAGAAGTTAATTGGCTTGAAAGTTTGAAATTCAAGAAAAATCTCATCCGCGACCAATACTTTGCGAAATATGCTTCACTGATTCCGTCTGTATTGATTAATGGCTTGAAAATTGAATTGGCAACCGAAATAGCAGATGCTGAATGGGCAATAAATCTATTTAATGAATCATTTGATAAATGGAGTGGTGATTTCATTCCGCAGAAAATGGCTCCGCTTTTGATTCAGGAGCAGGCGATTTTGATTGCCAGGGATTTAAATGACAATAGACTTGGAGCATTGCATCTTGAAACGGTCAAAGGAGTCACATGGCTTCATCATGTGGCTGTGGCTGAAAAAGCAAGAGGAATGGGTGTAGGTATTGGACTGGTAGAAGCTTACATTGAACAGGGGCATGTAGATGATAATAGCCGCTATATGCTCTGGGTGCAGCGACAAAATACTCCAGCTGTTAATCTTTACAAGAAAAAAGGCTTTAGTACAATGAATAAGTCAACACTATCAATGATAAAATTATAAATAATTATAACAATGGAACAATTACTTGAAATTCTAAAAGGTATACGTCCTGATGTGGACTTTGAGAACGAGACAGCTCTGATCGACGATGGTATTCTAGACTCATTTGATGTGGTAAGCATAATCTCTGAGTTGGATGATGCTTTCGATGTTCAGATTCGCATTACTGAATTAGACCCCGAGAATTTTAATTCAGCAGAGGCTATTTGGGATTTGGTTCAAAAACTTAAAGAAGAATAATGATGCCATTGTTGGATAGAATAAAGAAAGGCATCCCAGAATTCAATGAGCAAGCTGCCATTGTGGCGAAAAGTTATGGTGGCAGCAAGTTGCGGTGGATGCTCAGTATGCTATGGTGTCTCTTGCGTTATGGAGCACGTCCCATAGATTATGTACGTTTTGAATTTCATAAGAAGAGTAAAAAAGAACGTGATCGATATTTGACTTTCTATCGTTATTTCCGTTTGATGAAGAAATTTGGGGCATATAATGATGATACACACGGAAAAATTGCTGAGTATAAAACCTTTTCAGATTTTATCCGCCGTCAGTGGATAGTGGCCGATAAGGACACAGACCAACAGACAATCAAGGAGTTCATTGCCAAACAAGGTGTTGTCTTTGCTAAACCGAATTTGGGTGAACAAGGAAAGGGCGTTATGAAGATAGAAGCCAGTAATGATAATGCGATTAATGAATTGCTCGACGAATGCAAGAAAAGTGCTTATGTAGTGGAAGGAGTTATTGAACAAGATACTGAGATTGCAAATATTAATCCGTCCTCAGTTAATACTGTGCGGGTAACCACACTTACTGACAAGGATGGCTGTCCTCAAATCTTTTCAGTCATTTTGCGTGCAGGTGCACCAGGTTCTCATGTCGATAATTGGGGAGCAGGAGGTGTTGGCTACAATTTCAATCTTGAAACAGGCATTTGTGACCAATATGGTAAAGACAAAAAGAATCAGAAGTACATTTTTCATCCAGGAAGCAATAGGCTAATGATTGGATACAAGTTGCCTCATTTTGAAGAACTAAAAGAATATGTTATCAAAATGAGCCATTTAGTCCCAGAATCTAAATACATTGGATGGGATATTGCAATTACTAAAGATGGATTTGATTTGGTTGAGATGAATTGTCCAGCAGGTCATGATATGTTCCAATCATTCAATAATCCAGTATATGATACAATGAAAAATATTTTTTAATTATGAAAAACAGGAAACCCTACTCAACATTGTACAAAGTGTTTTATCGTGTACCTGTCAGCCTCGCTAATGTGTTGGCACATGTAAAGCCTTGGGTGCTTGATGCGCGTAAGAATACCTATTATTCAGAAAAACCATTGAAATCAAAGTTGCACATCTTTGCAGACCATCTGTTCTATGCTTTTGTGCAAGGAAATACGGTTAAAGATGATTACTATGCCATGGGCATTGATCAAAAAGGAAAGCGAGCAAAAGATTATCTTGCTGAGACAGTAAATACTCTTGCTTTATATGCAAAGAATACCGCTCGTGGTTTGACTGCCATGAAATGGCATTATGACATGTGCGCAGTGTTAAAAGACAAATGGATATTTTCGCAGATTTGTAAAGCATATAATCTTTCAACACCTCATACCTTTGGCTTACTTAATATGGGGAATGTGATGTCTCAAGAGCTAAAAGACTTAAATTCATTCTTGAAGCGAGATTTTAATGTGATGTTCAAACCTGTTGATGGCGCATGTGGTATAGGAATTGTACATGTCCGTAGCATTGATGGTAAATTGATTGTTAAAGGGAAGGAAATTAGTGTTGAACAATTGAAAGATATGCTTGGAAATGGTCGTTATTTGATACAGCAGTTTGTCAGCAATCAGCACGAAGGAATGATTAAATTATACCCTGATGCTTGCAATACGCTTCGCATTACAGTGGCTCGAGATGGTAATGAAACTCGAGTTTTGGGGCGCATGTGTATGTTAGGTGCCCACGGCACAGATTGTTCTAATTGGCATTTTGGAGGTGTTAGCGTAAATATTAAGGAAGACGGTACGCTTGACAAATATGGCTTCTGCAAGATTGATAAAAAAGTAACCGCTCATCCTGATACTGGAGTAACCTTTGAGGGATATAAGATTCCTTTCTTTGATGAAGCGATTGCTTTGGCTAAACGCGCTACCGAGTGTTTCTATGGCTTTTGTAGCATTGGATGGGATATCGCAATTACTACTGATGGTCCTATAATTATTGAAGGCAACGACGATTGGGGAATTGTTGCCCATCAAATGGTAGAAAACCGCGGTTGGCTGGAGAATTGGGAACAAAGTCATGGTAAATTGAACATTTGATCTACATGGAGTACAAGACATTGAATAATGGTGTAAAGATGCCTATGGTGGGTCTGGGAACGTTCCAAATCCCAAAAGAAAAGATGTCGCTCGTTATAGGGCAGGCTTATGAATTAGGTTATCGAATGTTTGATACTGCATGGATGTATGGCAATGAGAGAGAGATTGCCGAAGCACTACACAGCAATGGGATTAAACGTGATGATGTCTTTATTTCCACGAAATGTAATGCAGATGCACTTTACTTCAGAGGATGTCATGCAGGAAAGAAAGGTATTTTTGATGTTCGCAATTTTACTTCAATACGTTCAGCAATAATGCGTTCATTCGATAATCTGAAAACAGACTACATCGACCTGTTCCTAGTTCATTGGCCTTGGCCTATTCCTGTGGCGCAACGTTTCTATTCAGAACTAACCAAGCTATATAATGAGGGGCGCATTAAAGCGATTGGAGTTTGTTCGGCTTTGCCGCCACATCTTGATGCCTTTGCCGATGCATCGGATATTGTGCCAGCCGTAAACCAATTTGAGATTTCTCCACTCAATACCCAGAAAAAACTTATAAAGTTTTGCCAAGAAAAGGGCATTTGTGTGGAAGCGATGAGCACATTCTCACATTTTCGTAATACTGAGACAAGGAAGGATATTGTAAGCAATCCAGTAATATCCCCCATTGCTGAAAAGTATGGTAAAAGTATACCTCAAATTATTCTTCGTTGGCTAGTACAGCAAGGTATTATTGTAATACCAAAGTCAAGCAATAAAGGACGCTTACATGAGAATATTTCAATATTCGATTTCATATTAACCGATGAAGAAATGCAAATCATTGACGGACTTGATAAGGGATGTTTCCTAAATTACAAGCCAGAGGTTACACTCACTAAGCCATGCTGGGTTCGTGGTCGTGTGCCTAAAAAATACCGTGGTTGGAAAGGATTTAAAGATTAATAAACAATACAATTAATACATGAGCTTCAATTTAAACGAAGAAATCATAGAAGGGCATCTTGTTACAACCGAAACAAAAAAACTTTGGGCAGTGGAAATGGATTTAGCCAAGAAACTGCTGGAGGTTTGCAAGAAGCATAATCTTAGGATTTGGGCAGATGGAGGCACTTTATTGGGGGCTGTTCGTCATAAGGGCTTTATCCCTTGGGATGACGATATGGATTTTGTAATGTTTAGAGATGACTATAATAAATTGCTCGAGATTGGTCCAATAGAATTCAAAGAGCCATATTTCTTTCAGTCTTTCTACACGGATAATTTTGGAGGAGGATTGTCAAAGTTGAGAAACTCCAATACTACTATGTTAGAAAAAGGATATGATTTGATGAAGATAAATAATCTTGGATGTGCAATAGACATCTTTGTGTTGGATGCTGTGCCAGATAATTATAAAAAATTTAAAAAAGATTATAAAAAGATATCATTCTTGAGGAGAATGGTAAATAATTACAAATTACTAAAAACTTCTAAATTGAAAGGCAATGTTAGATTCCGAAATATAGTTAATCATATTGTTGTATCTGTGTTAAATGTGAATGCCATTCAAAAAAGAATTGTAAGAATATTATCTTGCAACAGCATTAAAAACAACAGATTTATTGCATTGATTGATTTCAGTGCATTAATGAAATACGATGTGGAAAAAGTAGTTTTAAGAGAAAAAGAAGCCTATGACGAAACCGTTTTTTTGCAATTTTGCGATATGATGCTACCTGCACCTATAGGATATCACAAACTATTGACTTCAATATATGGAGATTATATGACACCAGTAAAAGGAGGAGCTCTACATTCTATGCTATGTGTGGATTGTGACAGACCATATAAAGAAGTTCTAAAAGAATTGAATACCGATAACTAGATTAAATTATTTCGATGTATCTACGCCAATTGTCTCCATCAGACGGAATTGATGTATATGAACTTTTTCAGCATATAGGCCCTGAAGAAAATGCTTTTACTAACCCTGTGAATGGGATGAGATATAATGAGTTTAGAGAATGGCTTGTTCAGCAAGATAAATGGTCTAGGAATGAAGATTTGCCAGATGGGTTTGTTGGGCAGACAATATATTATTTGGTTGCGAATGGCTTGCTTGTTGCAGTGGGTAAGATTAGACACAAACTAACAGAGGCTTCTAGGCTTAAGGGGGGAAATATTGGATATGCTGTTTCTAATGAATACAGAGGAATGGGTTATGGCACTTTAATTCTAGGCATGTTATTAAAAAAAGCAGATGAATTAGGAGTCAAAGAGAAATTTTTGACTGTTGAGAAATACAATCCATCTTCTAAACGAGTCATAGAAAAAAACGGAGGAGCACTTGTCAGTGAGAATAACGAGAGATGGTTCTTTGCTTTTTAATCAATTCAAAAATCAATAAATAATATAATACAATGAGTTATTACATAAATCCAAATATTAAGTCCACACCACGAGTGTTTCCAAGGCAAGGACGCGCTACTTATCATCGTTACGATGCTAATGAGAATCCAAATGGATTACCGCAAGAATTTGTTAATTCCGTGTTGAAGGAGTTGACACCAGAATACCTGTCAATGTATCCTGAACCTGAACGTTTTATTAGTAAATATGCTGAATTTATAGGAGTGGATAAAGATAATGTTTATTGTACTAATGGTTCTGACCATGGTATTCGTGTGTTACTTGAAGTATTTGGCGAACCTGGCAAAGAAGTTGTTACTGTCTCTCCTACTTTTGAGATTTATTGGGTGTGTTGCAGTCTTATTGGTCTGAAGCATAAACCAGTACAATACAATACCGACTTCACCATCAGTGTTGAAAATATACTTGATGCTATGACTGATGAAACTCGAATTGTTGTTTTGCTCAATCCCAATAGTCCTATTGGCAACCTGTATTCTGACGAAGAGGTTCAACGGGTTATTGACAAATCCAAACAGATAGGGGCAATTGTGATTTTGGATGAAGCCTATCATTATTTCTACGACAAGACATTCCTTCATTTTGTTTTTGAGAATGACAACGTAGTATTATTGCGTACGTTCAGTAAACTGATGTCTATTGCTGGTTTGCGTGTGGGGATGTTAATTGGTCACAAAGACTTGATTCATTATGTGCGCAATTCTCGATTGGCATATGAAATGAATAGCATAGGCCTTTTGTTTGCCGAGCGCATATTGGAACACCCTAGAATGATTGAAGATTTAATCAAACAGGAAAAAGAAGGTAAGGCGTACTTTATTGGAGAATTAGAGAAACGTGGATATTGGTATATGGATTGCCATGGGAATTATGTGCTAGTAAAACCTAAACATGATGCTCATGAAATTTCCCGTCGTTTGGCCGAAGATAAAAAAACATTAGTGCATCCATATGGCAATGCTATGATGAAGGACATAATTCGAGTAACTATTGGTTCTGTTAAGGCAATGGAGTTTTTTGTAAAAGTGTTTTTCGAAGTTGATAAAGATTAAAACATGAAAAAGGTTATAACATATGGGACATATGACTTGTTCCATTTTGGCCACCAAAGATTGTTAGAACGTGCAAAAGAGCTAGGCGATTACTTAATTGTTGGTGTGACTGCTGATGGCTTCGATCGAGCTCGTGGTAAAATCAACGTACAGCAATCACTTATGGAACGAATGGAGGCAGTAAAAGCCACTGGTATTGCTGATGAGGTGATTGTGGAAGAATATGAGGGACAAAAAATTGACGATATCATGCGATATGGTGTTGACACTTTTGCCATTGGTAGCGATTGGAAGGGATACTTTGACTACTTGAATGAGTATTGTCAGGTAGTTTATCTGGAGCGCACCGCTGGCGTTTCTAGTTCTGAACTGAGAGCAGAAAAACGAGAGGTAAAACTAGGATTGGTTGGGGATGTACAGTTTCTTAATAAATTTGAGAATGAGAGCCATTATGTGAATGGAGTTAAGATTGTTGGTCTTTGCAGATCTTCAAGTTCAAGTTGTGACTTTTCGAGTTCTTTGAAGAGTTTACCATATGTGACAGATGATTATGACTCCTTGTTGCCACATGTGGATGCAGTGTATTTGGTTTCCCAACCGAATAATCATTATCACCAAATAAAAAAGGCTTTGGAGATGGGAAAGCACGTTCTTTGCGACCCCCCGATTGCATTGTCTGTCAAAGAATGGAAAGAATTAAATACGTTGGCAAAAGAGAAGGATCTTATTATGATGGATGCCATACGGACGGCTTACTCAACAGCCTACTATAGGATGTTACTTTTAGTGAAGAGTGGCCGAATTGGAAAAGTTATGTCAGTTGATTCATCTTGTACAAGTCTTAGGGATAATGATTTAACAAATGAAGAACTTAATGGAAAATGGAATAGTTTGTGTACTTGGGGACCAAACTCGATGCTTCCTATTTTTCAGTTGTTAGGTACGCAATACTCCCAAAAGTGCATAACCTCTCACATCGAAGATGAGAACATCATGTATGACAATTTCACAAAGATAGCGTTTGTATATCCCCATGCGGTTGCTTCAATCAAAGTTGGCAAGGGGGTAAAGACAGAGGGTGAGTTGGTAATCTCTGGAACGACAGGTTATATTTATGTCCCAGCCCCATGGTGGAAGACGGAATATTTTGAAATCCGCCGTGAGGATCCTTCGCAGAATAAGCGATATTTTTATCAGTTGGATGGCGAAGGGATACGCTATGAATTGGTTTCGTTCCTTAAAGCAATTCAAGAAGGAAAGAACTATTCCTATATCGACGATAGTGTATCTAAAGCATTTGTAGAGGTGATAGAAGATTATTACAACAAGAAAGATTTGATTGAAATTTGACTTATGATAAATATAATGGATCTGTCAAATACAATAATCATCGTCACAGGTGCAGGTTCAGGTATCGGTCGGGAGACATCTCGAGTTTTGGCTGAACAAGGTGCATCTGTGATAATGATGGATATTAATGCAGATAGTCTGGCTGAATCTGCTACTTTATGCGGAGAGAAGTGCCATCCATTAACGATTGACCTTACCGATGCTAAATCTGTGTCCGAAGCAGTCGCAAGTATTGTGACGCAATATGGGAAATTGGATGGTTTGGTCCATTGTGCAGGTATCAGCAGTCGCAAGCCATTGAATGTGTTGAGTAAAGATGGGTTTTCAAAAGTGATGGACGTAAACTTCTATTCTTTTGTTGAATTAGTGAAGAACTGCGCAAAGAAAAAGCATATTAATGATGGGGCAAGTATTGTGGTAATGTCCTCTATCAGCAGTATTCGTGGTTACAAGGCAAAGACGGAATATTGCGTTAGCAAAGCTGCTGTTGATGCTTTTGTTCGTTGTATGGCTTTGGAATTAGCAGATAGAAAAATTAGAGTCAATTCAGTAATGGCTGCCGAAGTGCTTACTCCGTTAGCATTAAAAGCAAGGGAAACAAATGCAATGGTGGGAGCTGCTGATTTTGAAGCCCCTCTTGGCCCAAGCGAGCCATATGAGGTGGCAAATACCATCGCTTTTCTTTTAAGTGATGCAACAAAAACGATAACAGGCACAAGCATTCTCATTGATGGAGGCGCTTGTATATAATAATACAAAAAAAATAAATCATATAAATAATATTAATAAAATGACAGAAAAAGACAAAATTGCATTGTTGGAAGACATGCTGGAATTAGAAGAGGGCACACTAACTCCCGAGACAGAACTGACCTCAATAGAAGAGTATGACTCAATGTCAAAACTCTCGCTGATAGTTATGATGGACGATGAATTTGGCAAGAAATTGACCGGAGAACAGATTCGACAATTCGAGACTGTCCAGGACATACTTGACTTTATGGGCTGATGCCTTTAAGAGCAGAGCGTGTAATAAACTCTTTGTTTTCTTCCTGTTCTTATGTGTTCAACGTGAGAAAAGGAGAAACTTGGATTGTAGACTGTGGTGACGTTGAGCCATTTAAAACTCTATTGGAGGGAAAACAGTTAAAAGGAGTATTGATCACGCATGTGCATTTTGATCATATCTATGGGTTGAACTATTTGTTGAAGCTGTTACCTGATACTCTGGTCTATACTAATGAGATTGGCAAGGAGGCTTTGCTTGATGCGAAGAAGAATTTATCTTATTACCATGAGATGCCATTTGTTTTTCAGCGCCCAGAGAACATCCGATTGGTAAATGATGGAGATGAGATAGAACTATCCGATGGACTTAAAGCTAAAGTTATAGCTACTCCTGGACATCACCCAAGTTGCCTCACATATATTATTGGCGATGCAATCTTTACGGGAGATTCTTATATCCCAGGCACAAAGGTAGTGACAAATCTGCCAAAGGGCAATAAAGAGCAGGCGCAAGAATCTATTGATAAAATATTAGCAATGAGTGAAGGCAGGACTATTTATCCTGGTCACTATTTGAAGATGAGAATAAAAACACAATATATGTTTAATATTAAAAGAAATAAAATTTGGCTCTGCTTGGCTCACATGAGTGAGGTGGGCGAGGAGATGAAATTTATAAAGGAGGCGTTTGACACTAATTGGGTGGTGCCTCTTGGACCTAATGTGAATGGTTTTGAGAAAGACCTTGAGGAGTTTATCAACCATCCTGATGATGGTCGCACGCTCAGCAAGAAGGTTGTTGCTCTTAGCGCTGGAACTGCTGCAATTCATCTTGCGCTTGTGAACTTGGGCGTGAAGGCTGGTGATGAGGTGATATGCCAGTCGTTCACTTTTGCAGCGAGTGCAAATCCAGTGACTTATCAGGGGGCCACTCCAGTATTTGTTGACAGTGAGCCTGGCACATGGAACATGGATCCCAACTTGCTTGAGGATGCTATCAAAGACCGCGTTGCTAAAGGTAAGAAACCCAAAGCAATCATACCTGTATATCTATATGGCATGCCTGCGTATATCGATGAAATTATGGAAGTTGCTAAGCGTTATGAGATTCCTGTTCTTGAAGACGCTGCCGAGGGTTTCGGCTCTCGTTATCGTGGTCAAGCTGTGGGGACTTTTGGCGACTACGGAGTGATGAGCTTCAATGGAAACAAGATGATTACCACCAGTGGCGGCGGCGCACTTATTTGCCCCGACGACGAGACAGCTAAGCGTATCCTCTTCTATGCTACCCAGGCCCGAGAACCATTTCCATATTACCAGCATGAGCACATTGGTTTCAACTACCGTATGAGTAACATATGCGCTGGCATTGGTCGTGGACAGATGACCATTGTCAACGATCATCTTGCCCACCATGTTCATACTAAAGACGTTTACCAAGAGGCTTTTGCCGACATCGACGGCATTGAATTGCATGTTGCCCCGGAGGAATATATGGAACCCAATTACTGGTTGAACACTATCACTGTTGACCCAGACAAGTTCGGAATGGACTATGAGCAACTGCGCCAGATTCTCGATAAGGCAAACATTGAATCACGTCCATTGTGGAAGCCTATGCACATGCAACCAGTCTTCAAAGATGCTCCAGCCTACGTCAATGGCGTAAGCGAGAAATTGTTCAAGGTAGGTTTGTGCCTACCAAGTGGTCCCATGGTAACCGATGAAGATCTTGAATATATTGTAGAAACTATTAGGCAAGCAAAGAAATAAAAATACTATTTGTTTCATCCATTTGACTCGCAGTCGCTATTCAGCGGTTGCGAGTTGTTCGTTAAATCTTTGACTGTCTCAAACAAACCTCCAGTTTGGGCTGACTTCTCGGTAATTGCTGACTTAACGTCTATGAATAAGAAATCTTGAACTAAGGTGGGGATAGATATTCCCTAGATAAAGCATAAAAATTAACAATAAGTAATCACAAACTAATTCTATGGGGCATCAAAGATTTGTTGAAATTGCACTGGTTTTAGGCCCCATCTCGGGTGAAGCAACAATTCTGAAGGCGCAGTCGAGACCATCCTCTCAATAATTATATTCTCAGGTAACCTGCTGATGATGCAACGGCATAGATGTGCATATTCTTGAGCTGTCCAATTCAAAACCTGCACTTCTCCCCTTTCCCAATGCTGAGCAAGTCTTGTGCCACGCAACACTTGAAGTTGATGGAATTTAATTGTGCGAACAGGGAGTTTTGCAACTTCATCGACTGTCGTCATCATATCATCCTCGGTTTCGCCAGGAAGTCCCAAGATGAGATGGGCACCAACAGCTAAACCACGTTGTGCAACCTTATTAATCGCATCCTGCGCAGATTGCCAGGAGTGGCAGCGGTTAATAAATTCAAGAGTTCGGTCATGAGCAGTCTCAACACCAATCTCCATAATCACTTTATATTCCTCATTTATGCCTTGAAGTAACTCTATAACATCGTCGCCCAAACAATCTGGTCGTGTGGAGATTACCAACCCTACAACATCGTCAACTGCAAGAGCCTCGTTATAAAGTTTTTGCAACCTTTCAATGGGAGCATAGGTATTGGTATAACTTTGGAAATAGGCCACATACTTCATGTCGGCATACTTCCCTTCATAGAAGTGCTTAGCATCAAGCAATTGTTGTGTGACACTAGAAGTAGCACGTCCAAAGGCAGGAGTAAAAGATGCATTGTTACAATAAGTACATCCACCATGCCCTTTTGTCCCGTCACGGTTAGGGCAGGTAAAGCCAGCATTGACGTTCAATTTTTGCACTTTGTGGCCATATAGTTGACACAAAAAGTCGCTGTATTGCTGCCTAGCCATTACAATCTTGAAGCTCGGTTGATCAACACATTGTCAAGAACCACAATTGCCGCCATAGCCTCAACCACAGGCACTGCCCGTGGCACAACACACTGGTCATGTCTCCCACGTGGTTCTATTGTCACAGGATTACCATCATTGTCAATTCCCTCCACCGGTTGCATTAAGGTCGCCACGGGCTTGAACGCCACTTTGAAACAGATGTCGTTGCCGTTGCTGATGCCCCCTTGAATGCCGCCTGAGTAATTGGTCTCAGTTGTTATATTTCCATCCTTTAAGACAAACTTATCAAGCACCTCGCTGCCAAAATGATTGACGAAGTCGAATCCAAATCCAATCTCAAACCCCTTAGCGGCAGGAATGCTCATCATCGCTTCGGCTAGCTGTGACGAGAGTTTGCCGAAAACTGGTTCACCAATCCCTGGCTCCACTCCTTTAATAACACATGTCACAACTCCACCATAGGTATCGCCTTGAGGAACTTCAGCAACATTTATCGTTGACTGAGCAGCAATAGTAACACCCATCTTCTCAAGCACTTGCTTTGCTAACGCCCCTGCAACCACTCGAGCTGCAGTTTCGCGTGCCGAAGCTCTACCTCCACCTCGATGATCACGGACAGCATACTTAGCTTGATAGGTGTAGTCGGCGTGGGAAGGGCGATATACATCCTTGAGATTGTCATAGTCTTCAGGACGATGGTCATGGTTGCGGATAATGAATCCGATTGGTGTTCCTAATGTCACTCCATCCATAATACCTGAGAGAATCTCCACCTCGTCGGTTTCTTTGCGACCTGAAGAGACACCACCCTGACCTGGACGACGCCTAGCGAGTTCTTGTTTCACCTGTTCTAAATCAATTCTTACCCCTGCAGGCATGCCATCAACAACGCCACCAACTGCAGGCCCATGAGACTCTCCGAACGAGGTGAGACTGAACAAATTGCCTATTCTATTTTTGTGTGCCATAATCAGTCTTCAGTTTCTTTAATCAGATCACAAACAGTAGCACTCACAAAATCCACAAGTGCCTGTGGAGCAATCTTCAACTGCAGGCCACGCATTCCAGCACTCACAAAGATATTGTCAAATTGCATGCATGTCTCGTGAATGAATGTTGGGAACGGTTTCTTCATGCCTATAGGCGAACACCCGCCGCGAATATAGCCAGTAGTCGCCAACAAATCCTTCATGGCAATAAGATCGACTTTTTTATTTCCGCTCAGCTTGGCGGCTTTCTTCAGGTCAACTTCATGATCTCCTGGAATGACACACACAAAATGCTTTGTCTTCTCTCCAAAGAGCACCAAAGTCTTGAAAACCTGATTAATATCCTCGCCTATTGTTGCTGCAAGATGTCCTGCCGAGAGGTCGCTCTCGTCCACCTCATAGGGAACGAGATCATATGGTATCTTTGCTTTGTCGAGCAACCTTGCCACATTAGTTTTTTGAATCTTTTTCATAATGTTTTTATTTCTTGCTAGCAAAGGTAGCAAATAGTTTTCAGTTTTTTGATATTAGTTGTTTGTTTTTTTCATAACACCAATGAAACTCCATATTGAGTTTTTGATTTTTTAGCACTATGAATGGGAGCATATTTATAAAGATGACTAATTTTGCAGCGTGAAAAAGATTCATTCTCACATATTGTTTTTATTATTAGTCGTTAGTGCAATAGTAATGACCAGTGTAGTCCATGCACAAATGACTCCTGACAAGATTTTAGCAAAGCTTGAGTCAATGCCTCGCACAAAGGCAATTATTGAGATAAACAAGTGGCTTGATGCTACTGCTCAAGCGGGAAACAAAGAATACAAGAAGTTGATTTCCAGTCTTGAGGAAATGCTTTCTGAACCCACTTGGGACTATCACAATGAGGAACTCTTTGCAATTATAATGGAACATGCCGCAGAAGCAACATGCCTAAGCGACAACGAGCGAATGCGGCCCAAGATGATGCTTGAGATTACTCGCAAAAACGCGCCTAGCAACATTGCACACGACATTAATTATGAGACACTTGACGGCACACACAACAAATTGAGTGAGACTATAACACCCTACACCTTAATATATTTCAACGACCCCGAATGCCTGTCTTGTGCCAAAGTAAAGGAACGCCTCGACACCTGTACTACTCTCAAAAACATGGTGAACGACAATACATTGACTGTTATAGGCATTTACCCATACGACAACGTTGAAGAATGGCGCTTAGCATCTTTCCCTGAATATTTCATCAATGGATGGGACTTTAATCAAGAAGTTGAAGGTCAACTGACCTACGACCTGATGACTATGCCTCTGTTTTATCTTCTTGACCGAGACAAACGCGTGATACTTAAAAACGAGGCAAGCCTCAACCATGTGATTAAGGTAATGAACAAATTAAAGGGGATGGAAGATAGCGACATTGAGGAAAAACTCAATGTTGTGTTTAATAGGAATTAACCCTTGATTAATAGATGGTTTTTATCAAAATATAACTACAGGTGTTTTTGGGCACCCAGAAAGATTGTGCTGTGCGGAAACCTATCACCCACAGGATTTCCCCGTCGGCCTCAAGAAGCCAAGTCTCATTCTTTTCTTTCTCCGAAAGTTTAAGGTCGGTAAACAAATCACTGATTAGTTTGCTGCCATTCATACCGAAAGGCTTAAAGCGATCTCCTTCTCTCCAGTGTCTAAGCACAACCTCAGAGCATTGCAAAATATCATTGCTGAACGCCACACTGCATTTTCCATCAACCATATCAGATGAGAATATTTCATCAGTCACATGATTGATTTCCAGAGCAATGGGCTCAAATATTTTATCACTCTCCAGATTTACAACATAGACATTCTCATCACGAGATTGAAGAAGAAAAACATCAATAGTATCACGGTTTTTGGTCGCTTTATGACTAGAAGAAAAGAAATGTCTTCCCACAGCACTAGTGAGCATATCATTGCACTGCTCATAGTTGAAACCCAGTGGTTTGAGAATTTCATAAAGCAGCATTCCTCGATTATCAAAACTATTTAGAATTTCATTGTCAATAACGATAGAATCCCCTTCACGATCACTCACTATGTTGCGCATCACTCCTATGCTTTCATGATATAACCCATTGCATTGGCGCATATTCTCTATTGTGGTAAGCAACGCTTGCTTTGCGCCATCAAATTCTTTATACAGAGCTGGCAATACAATATTACGCAGACGGTTACGCTTAGCGTCATTCTCAAGGTTTGTGCTATCGGTCACATAGTCCTGCCCTATCTCGCCAAGCCATTCAAGTATTTCAGTACGCGACACGCAAAGCAACGGACGCACCACCACCCCATTTTGGGGCTTCATACCAGTTAATCCTGCAATGCCTGTACCTCGCAAGGCATTGAGAAAAAACGTCTCGATGTTGTCATCATTATGATGAGCGACTGCAATGCAACCACAGCCATGCTCTGAACGCAATTGCCCAAACCACTCATAACGCAGCTCACGGCATGCCATCTCCATCGACACACCATGCGCACTAATATAGGCAGGCACGTCAAAATGCTTCACATCGAGCGCAACATTTAATTGGCGGCAAAGTTCTGTAACAAAACATTCGTCACGATTGCTTTCCTCTCCGCGCAAGTGAAAATTGCAATGTGCTGCTCGGCAATCATAGCCCAGCTCAAGCAAAACACGCAGCAGAGCCATCGAATCGGCACCACCACTCAGAGTCACCAAGACTGGCATCGAGGCATCAATAAGTGAGCCTTTTTCGATGAAAATCTTTACCTTATTTATAAAATGTCCTTCCATTTATATTATAAAAAAAGGATGTGACACTAATGAACACACCCTTTTTCAATTATTACCAACATAAACTATTTTCAAGGAATAAGGTTGTGACTGCGGAACACCTTTTGAATCTTCTCAAGTGCTGTGGTCACCTGCTCGCGAGTGTGAGTGGCCATTAAGCTGAAGCGTATAAGAGTATCATTAGGCGCAACAGCAGGCGACACAACAGGATTAACGAAGATGCCCTCGTCTAGCAACTCACGAGTGATAAGGAATGTGAGGTTGTTGTCACGGATGAAAAGAGGAATGATTGGAGTCTCGGTGTGACCAATCTCGCAACCCATCTGGCGGAAACCCTCAAGGGCATAGTGGGTATTATCCCACAGACGCTCTTGACGCTCAGGCTCTGCAATCATAATGTCGAGAGCTGCACTCACAGCTGCTGTAGAGGCAGGGGTGATACTAGCAGTAAAGATGTAGCTGCGGCTATGATGGCGCAAGTAGTTAGTAATCACCTCGTCGGTTGCAATGAAGCCACCCAACGAAGCAAACGACTTGCTGAATGTTCCCATAATGAGGTCCACCTCATCGGTTAAGCCAAAATGATCGCACACACCGCGTCCGCCTTTACCAAACACGCCAATGCCATGAGCTTCATCAACCATGATGCTAGCGTCATATTTATGAGCTAAATCCACAATATCAGGAAGTTTGCACACATCACCCTCCATAGAGAACACGCCATCGGTGACGATAAGTTTCACCTTGTCGGGCTTGCACTTCTGCAGCTGAGCTTCAAGCGATGCCATGTCGTTATGCTTATATTTAAGAGACTGAGAGAACGACAAGCGGCGACCTTCGATAATCGAGGCATGGTCCTGCTCGTCCCAGAGTATATAGTCCTCACGACCTGTGAGACATGAAACAACACCTAGATTAACCTCAAAGCCTGTGCTATAAATCATGGCGTCTTCCTTACCAGCATAAGCGGCAAGCTTCTTCTCTAAGTCTTTGTGAATATCAAGAGTACCATTAAGGAATGGCGAGCCGGCAAGCCCAGTGCCATATTTCATGGTCGCTTGAATAGCAGCCTCACGTACACGGGGGTCGTTTACAAGTCCCGAGTAGCAGTTAGAGCCGAACATGAGCACCTTCTTGCCATTGATAATAACTTCGGTGTCCTGCTCGCTTGAGATTGCACGGAAATAAGGATAAATGCCTGCTGCTTTGGCCTTTTGAGGCTCAGTGTAGCTTGCTAACTTCTGTTGTAGTAGCTTCATAAAATCTTCTTATTGCGGTAGTATTATAATTATTACCTATTGTTTCAGCTTGCAAAATTACAAAAAAAATTGTTATAACTATAAAAATCCTTAATCTTTTGATGCAAAAAAGTATTAACGAGGCTTGAAACAATGCATAATGCACAATTCACAATGAATAATTAAGCTGTGCCTGGTTATGTCCTATTTTAAAATAAGTCTGAAAAAACTGATTACTGACAACTAATTACTGACAACTTTTTACTACCTTTGTAGCTGGTTTATTTCAGTAGTTGAAAATGGATTTCAAGTTAGTATCTCAATATGAGCCCACTGGAGACCAGCCACAGGCCATAAAGGAACTTGTGGAAGGGGTGAACAGCGGACTTCCGTGCCAAACGCTACTCGGCGTGACAGGTTCAGGGAAGACGTTCACAATGGCAAATGTCATTGCGCAGACCAACCGCCCCACCCTCGTGCTGTCGCACAACAAGACCCTTGCGGCTCAACTCTATGCCGAATTCAAGGCCTTCTTTCCCGAGAACTCGGTTCAATACTTTGTGTCCTACTACGACTACTACCAACCCGAGGCCTACCTGCCATCAGTCGATAAATACATCGAGAAAGACCTTGCCATCAACAAAGAAATTGACCGCCTACGCCTTGCCACAGTAACTGCACTGCTCTCGGGACGCCGCGACGTGATAGTGGTATCGAGCGTGTCGTGTCTTTATGGCATGGGAAATCCAGAAAATATTGAGGCTAACATCGTTAGGCTCAAAGTGGGTGACCGCATTGGCCGAGACGCCTTCCTACGACGTCTAGTCGACGCTCTCTACTCGCGCAATGAGTACGAGCTGTCTATGGGGACATTCCGTGTTAAAGGCGACACCGTTGATGTGATGATTGCCGACACCGACGCCGTGTTGCGCGTAATCTTCTGGGGCGACGAGATTGAGAGCATGGAGCTGCTCGACCCGCTGACCATGCTTCCCCGCGAGAATGTGGAGGGGTTTAACATATACCCAGCCAATATTTTCGTCACCAGCAAGGAAAGCATGGCTAATGCACTAAGTAAGATTGATGTGGATTTAGGCACTCAAGTTGATATGTTCTACCGTGAGGATCGTCCTGTAGAGGCTAAGCGACTATATGAACGTGTAACCTATGACCTTGAGATGATTCGCGAAGTAGGCTACTGCTCTGGTATCGAGAATTACTCTCGCTATTTTGATGGTCGCGAGCCAGGAGCACGCCCATACTGCCTGCTTGACTATCTGCCCAAAGACTTCCTAACCATTATTGATGAGAGCCACGCCACAGTACCACAGGTGAGAGCAATGTACGGCGGTGATCGGTCACGAAAAGACACACTCGTAAACTACGGGTTCCGTCTTGATGCCGCCCGCGACAACCGTCCGCTCACATTCAGCGAGTTTGAAGCGTTAACACACCAAACCATATACGTAAGCGCCACGCCTGCCGACTATGAACTGGAGCGCTGCGAAGGTGTCGTTACCGAACAAATTCTTCGTCCCACAGGTCTTCTCGACCCCAAGATCACAGTGCGACCTTCGCTTGGACAGATCGACGACCTCATCCATGAGATTGAGTTGCGTGTTGAGAATAAAGAGCGTGTGCTTGTAACCACTCTCACCAAACGCATGGCTGAGGAGTTGAACAACTACCTTGCAAAAATCGACATCAAGTGCGCCTATATGCACAGCGATGTTGAGACAATGGACCGAATACAAATCATTGATGACCTGCGGCTTGGTGTAATTGACGTGCTCGTGGGCGTGAACCTGCTGCGCGAGGGTCTGGACCTGCCCGAGGTGTCGCTTGTCGCTATCCTCGATGCCGACAAGGAAGGTTTCCTGCGTTCGCATCGTGCCCTAACCCAGACCGCGGGCCGCGCTGCCCGAAACCTCAACGGCGAAGTGATTATGTATGCCGATAAAATCACCGACTCGATGCAACGCACCATCGACGAGACTGAGCGCCGACGCACCATGCAACTCAAGTACAACGAGGAGCATGGCATCACCCCTCAGGCCATTGTCAAGGCCCGCAATGCCATCATTGGTGTTGACAGCAACATGAGTGCCAGCGACGAGACCCGCCAGCATGCACGCCGCTACGAGAGCAATGTGGTGGATATGTCATCGCTCAAGAACCAGGTGGAGGCAGAATTTGACCGCACTGCCGGCATCGCCGCCGACCCAGTGATTGCCTACATGAAACCGCAAGACTTGGAGAAGACCATAGAGTATCTCAAAGCTCAGATGGTGGCTGCCGCCAAGAATATGGAATTTCTCGCTGCCGCACAATACCGCGACGAGATTCTCAAGTTACAAAACAAATTGGAGGACAGAAGTGGCAAATAACAGCAGGCATATCGAGGGGCAATGGCTGCCCACCACCAAGAAGGAGATTGAGCACTTGGGATGGGATCATATCGACGTGATTCTGTTCACGGGCGATGCCTACATCGACCACCCCTCGATGGGCACGGCGGTAATTGGGCGCACCCTCGAGGCTCATGGCTACAAGGTGGCTGTGGTGCCGCAGCCCAACTGGCGTGACGACTTGCGCGACTTCAAGAAACTGGGCAAGCCACGCCTGTTTTTTGGCGTCTCGGCAGGAGCGATGGACTCGATGGTGAACCACTACACCGCCAACCGCCGTCGCCGCAGTGACGACGCTTACACCCCTGACGGGCGTGCCGGTGCCCGCCCCGACTACCCTACCATTGTCTATAGCGAAATTCTCAAAAAGCTGTTCCCCGATGTGCCTGTGGTTGCCGGCGGCATCGAGGCATCGCTCAGGCGCCTGTCTCACTACGACTACTGGCAAGACCGCCTCATGCCATCAATAATGGACACCGCTCCAGTTGACATGGTGTGCTACGGCATGGGCGAGATCGCTACTATCGCTATCGCCCGCGCCTTGAGCAGTGGTGCTAAAATAGAGGATTTGACCAGCATCCCGCAGACGGTAGTTCGCCGTCCTTTAAGTGAGGTTCCTACCGAAAACGATGATGAAAACATAGTTCTTCATTCCTTTGCTCAATGCCAAGAGAGCAAACGCTGCCAAGCTGAAAACTTCCGCAACATCGAGATAGAGAGCAACCGCTGGCACGGTCACACCTTGTGGCAGGCCACTGGCGGCGTGGCGATTAAAGTCAACCCCATGAATCCACCCATGACAACAGAGCAGGTGGATGCGTCGTTCGACCTGCCTTACACCCGTATTCCTCATCCTCGCTACCGTGGCAAGCGCATTCCTGCCTACGAGATGATACGCCACTCGGTGTGCTTGCACCGCGGCTGTTTTGGAGGATGCGCCTTCTGCACAATTAGTGCCCATCAAGGAAAATTCATCGCCTCACGAAGCAAGGAGTCGATAATGCGCGAGGTGAAGCAGGTGACACAGATGGAAGATTTCAAAGGATACATCAGCGACCTGGGCGGGCCCAGCGCCAACATGTATGCCATGCACGGCCATGACCTGGAACGTTGCAAGCGCTGCACCCGGCCATCGTGTCTGCATCCTAAGCCATGCCCCAATCTCAACAATGACCACCGCCCACTGCTCGACATCTACCATAGCGTAGATTCTCTGCCACTGGTCAAGAAATCATTCATTGGCAGCGGAGTGCGTTACGACCTGTCGATGCATAAATGTGGCGACCCCGAAATTGACAAAGCCAATGCCCAGTACAACGAGGAGTTGATTCGCTTCCACGTCTCAGGCCGACTCAAGGTTGCTCCCGAGCACACCAGCGACGAGGTTCTTAAGGTGATGCGCAAGCCGCCGTTCTCACAGTTTGTGCAGTTCAAGCGCATCTTCGACCGCGTGAATGCCAAATACCATCTCAACCAGCAACTTATACCATATTTCATATCTTCACATCCAGCATGCCAAGAGATGGACATGGCCGAACTCGCTGCGCTCACCATGGAACTGAATTTCCACCTTGAACAAATACAGGACTTCACCCCCACCCCCATGACCGTCGCCACAGAAGCATTCTACACAGGTCTACATCCCTACACTTTGCAACCCATATTCACCGCCCACACCAAAGAAGAGAAACTCGCCCAGCGCAAATATTTCTTCTGGTATGACAAGCAATACAAGGCCGACATAATAAAGTCGCTCAAAAAAATGCACCGTCGCGACCTAATCAATAAGCTCTATCCACAAAGGTGACATTCCACATCCTTAAAAAAGGTTAACTACAGACGCAAAAATCATTGTTTTGCGTCTTTATGGTGTAATGGATGAGCGAGAGTTTGAAAAGTTGGCGACTGGGCTACGCAAGAAGGCTGTTGCTACATGTTTATCATGTGGTGCCGATGCAATGCAAGCCGATGATGTGGCGCAAGACGTGCTACTGCGATTGTGGCAGATGCGCGACACCCTCGACCGCTACCGTTCCCTAGATGCTCTCGTGGCAGTGATGGCTCGCAACAACGTTGCATCTCTGCATCGCAAGGAGCATTGCGTGCCAATCATGTCGGTGAACCACAAAGATTTGCCATCGCAGATTATCAGTCCCGACGAGTCACTCATCTCATCGCAAGAAGTGGCATGGCTAAATGATACTATCAAACGGTTGCCAAGCACGCAATATGCAGTGCTTCACATGCGCCAAGTGGAATGTCGGAGTTTCGATGAGATAGCGCGTCGCCTTGGCATTGAGAATAGTACGGCACGGAGCCTGCTATCAAGAGCACGTATTAAATTACTTGATGAGATTAAGAAACGAAATAAACTATGAAGAATCACAACCCACATATAGAATCATTGCTTGAGCTGTTTATGCAAGGCGAGACATCTCTTGAGCAAGAGCGTGAGTTGAGCAGCTTTTTTGCCAATTCTGCCTCAATTCCCGAAGAATGGGAGGGTTATAGGGAGATGTTTGCATACTTCGACGCAGGTATGCCAATCCATGAGGAAAAGCCCAAGCACAATATTGCTCGTCCCGTATGGGCATTGCTCGCTGCAGCAGCTGTTGCTGCAATAGCTATAATGGTTGCGCCTCTGTTTCAGCGCACTTCACAAAAGGTCAGCATCACGACTCCGCAACCAATTATTGCAGAGAAAAAAAACAAAACGACTACAGTCACCGTCGTTAATACCGAGCAACCAGAAATATCTCCACTTTTAGCAATAGAAAAACAAGAAACAAAGAAAGAAAAGAAAAATGTTACTGCCCGTCAACACATTGCTCTCGACAGCATAGAGATTGAGCGTGAGCAAGGCGAGGTAGAACAAACTCAACAAGAACTCATGGCCGACAAGTTCATCATTGAGCAAGAGCGGCAAGAGGCTCTCAACGAGCAATACATCACCCGCGCCCAAGCCTATCAAGCGCAACTGGCAGCACAAAACGAAAACCCGCAATTAATTCAAGTAGTATTCAAATAAAAAACTTCCATCAATATGAAAAATCTATTTATCACAATCGTGATGGCGGCAGCGATGGCATTTTTCGCCATTTTTGGCTGCGCTGCACAAGACCAAGTAGTTAGGGCTTACGACAAGTTCTCAAATGAACTAAGCAATGGCTACACAACTATGAACAAGCACATTGACTACCGGGACCAAAATTCGGGAGAAGTCACTGGTGTGTGCTCTGTTATCGAGTTCTCCATGCCAAGAAAAAAAGGCATTTTAATCAAAGACTTAACCCGCGCTATGACGCAAGACAGCGAGAATGCCTACCACAGCGCATCGGGCAAAGCAGGCAGCAAAGGGGTGACCTACGCCATTGCCTATGGCACCGGCAAGAACGACTTTGAGCTGATAGGTGCCGACAGCGACATGAACTTCATGGTCGTGTGCTTTAAGGACAAGCGGCAGAGCGATTTCCGCACAAGCTATGCCATTGAGTGGAAGCAGGACAACGATGGCGAATACATAGGTAAGATTTACAAAATCTACGGCAAAAAGCCACAAGACATCATGACCAACAGCAACCATAAGAGCGCAGCGATCTACAGCAACAGCGGCGATGGCGGCTTCACACTGAATATTGATAGCCTTATTGACGTGAATGGCTTAAAGAGCCTCAGCGAGGGTCTAACCCTCGAGTCGCTCAAAGACTTACCTGGGCAGCTCGAAGTGCTGAAAGACAGATTGGGCAGCGGTTATAGCCTCAAATATTACTCTAATCCAAAGGGCAGCGACAATGACATCGACAACTCTACCTGGCTCACCACTTTTGCCATGTATTGCAACAAATTCAAGGAGAAAGTTAAAGGATCGCCAAGCAAAGGCTCGGTCTATGCCACCGAACTGCTCCAACTGTGCAAACAGGCCGATGGAGTAATCACTGCCAGCGAGAAAAGACTATGTGTCAAGAGCCTGAAAGAGTGCCAAAAGTGCACCAACGACACCTTCGTCAATGGTCTGCTCGAAGAAGCCATCAACTGGCTAAACGGCAAGAACAAAGCCGAGAGTCGTAACGTCACACCATCTCGTTGCAGCTTTTTCCTCTTTGCCTAAAAAACAATCAAAGAAAATCTCAAAAGAGCGTCAATTATTTTTGATGCTCTTGTTTTTTCTTTGTAATTTAGCAAGCTGAAAAAACTGCTTACTATGACACTTGACGAACTGAAATTTAATGTAGATACCAAGGGCATAAAGGTGATTCAAACCCAGCGCGGGGAGTTTGATACTTCCAACCCTTACTCGCAGTGGAACCTCTGTCACTACACAGGCGACGTAGCACAACATGTTTTTGATTCCCGTTTAGAGTTATGCCAGCTGTTAGGCATTGACTACGACCATTTGATAATGCCACGGCAGACTCACTCTTGCCGTGTGACAGCCTTTGATGAAAAATTAGTTGCTGCTCCAAGCCGAATTAGGAAATTGATGCTCGATGGTGTAGATGCCCTTGTTACCACAGTCCCTAGCGTGTGCATTGGCGTCAACACTGCCGATTGCGTTCCCATAGCACTGGCCGACCCCATTAATGGTGTCATAGCCATTGCACATGCAGGATGGAGAGGAACTGTTGGGCATATTGCCGAAGAGACTGTAAAAGTAATGGAAGCAGTGGGTGCAAAAGCCAGCAACATCCTTGCCACAATGGGCGTAAGCATCTGTCAAGAATGCTTTGAAGTAGGCGACGAGGTTGTGAGAGAGTTTGAGCAAGCAGGTTTTGACATATCGCTCATCATGCGCCGCGACACCACCACTGGGAAAGCCCACATCAACCTGCAAGAAGCCAACCGACAAGTTTTAATTTCAGCTGACGTGCCAGCCCATAATATCACCCTCCCCAATCACTGTAGCCGCTGTGAGAGTGATCGCTATTTCTCAGCCCGCCGCCTTGGCATCGCCAGCGGCAGGACTTTCACAGGGATAATATTGCGTAATTAATCTTCAATATTCTTGTGTTTTTGAAAGGAAATATCTAATTTTGTAGATTGATTAAAAAACCTTACCACTATGACAACAGCTATCTATACACTCACTTCACAGCTGCACGATGCAGAGGCTGTGGATGCTGCCACTCGGGAGTTCCTGGGCGGACTGGGCATCGATTATGAACTTAAGGTTGGCGACTTCAAGGACTATGGCGGTCACGACCTAGAACTGATTTATGTTCGCACTGGCGGCACCGAGAGCATCTTCAAAAACGAACTGCCTCGAATGCTGCGCCAGTCGAAGCAGCCTTTCTACCTTCTCACCTCGGGCAAGAGCAATTCGCTTGCTGCCTCGATGGAGATTCTGTCCTATTTGCGCCAGCAAGGTCTCAAAGGCGAGATTTTGCACGGCAGTAACGAGTATATTAAGGCTCGCGTGACCACCCTGCAACATGTGGGCAAAGTGATGCGCGAACTCAACGGCTGCCGATTGGGAGTGATTGGCGAACCGAGCGACTGGCTAATCTCAAGCGTCGCAAAATACCGAACCATCGAGGACCGACTTGGCATCAAGATTGAGCACATCGACATGGATGAGCTGCTTATGCTCATCGAGCGCATCCCTGCCGACATTGAGAGCGACCTTGCCGAGAAAGCACCTAACGACACTATTCGCAAGTCACTTGTCGGTGCCGAGCGAATCTACGAGGCACTGCGCCTAATCGTAGAGGGCTACGACCTGCAAGGTTTCACTATTCGCTGCTTTGACCTACTCACAGCAGTGAAGAACACTGGCTGCGTGGCACTTGCCAAGTTCAACTCTCAAGGCATCGTGGCTGGCTGCGAGGGTGACATCCCAGCCATGATCTCGATGAAGATAGCGCAAGCCGTGACAGGCAAGAGCGCTTTCCAAGCCAACCCCGCCCGCATCAACCCCGAGACTGGCGAACTGCTGTTTGCACACTGCACCATCCCATTCGACATGGTAGATGAATATGAACTTGACACACACTTTGAGTCGGGTATTGGCGTGGGAATCCGAGGATTCATGAAGCCTGGCCCCGTGACTATCTTCAAGGTGAGCGGCGGTCTTGGCCGTCACTATGCCGAGGAAGGCATGCTCGTTGAGTGCCAAGGCAAACCCGACCTGTGCCGCACACAGCAGCTCATACAGCTCAACGACAAAGAGGCTGCCCGCTATTTCCTCACCACTCCAATAGGCAACCACCACATCATTATGCAAGGCCACCACAAAGCCGTGCTCGATGAGATTCTTTAATCAATGCATCAAAATGTATCGTCTGTTGCGTTGTCAACGCAACTTAATACTAAATAATAGCAACTAAAAATGCGACATACTCCAGTATTGCTGCTCACGGGTTATCTGGGCAGCGGAAAAACAACACTTGTAAATCACATTCTCACTAACGAGAAAAACATAAAATTTGCCGTTATCGTCAACGACATTGGCGAAGTGAACATTGATGCTAGTCTTATTCAGAAAGGCGGTATCGTGGGGCAGAAAGACGAGAGCCTTGTGGCACTTCAGAACGGATGCATCTGCTGTACCCTGAAGATGGATCTCATAGAGCAACTCAACGACATAATGAAGCTCAACCGCTTCGACTACATAGTAATTGAAGCCAGTGGCATCTGCGAGCCAGAGCCCATCGCCCAGACCATCTGCTCCCTCCCCAATATGGACGACAAGTTCATAGAGCATGGCATCCCCTACCTCGATTGCATCGTCACCGTGGTGGATGCACTGAGGATGCAGAGCGAGTTTGCATGTGGCGAAGACCTCAAGCGCAAGAACATCGGCGAGGAAGACATCGAGAACCTGCTCATCCAGCAGATTGAGTTCTGCAACATCGTGCTGCTCAACAAAGCCTCAGAGGTGAGTGACGACGAGCGAGACCGCATCCGCCACATCATCCATGCCCTGCAGCCTGCAGCACAAATCATAGATTGCGACTATACCAATGTCAATCTAGATGACATTATCGAGACAGGACTTTTCGACTATGAACGTGTGGCAAGTTCGGCAGGCTGGATTCGTGAGATTGAGCGCCCAGCCACCGACGAAGAAGAGGCCGAAGCCCATCATCACCATCAGCACGACGATGAAGATGAAGAGGAGCATGGGCACCATCACCACCACGATGAAGATGAAGGCCACGAGCACGAACATCACCACCATCATCACCACCATCACGACGAGGGCGAAGCCGAAGAATATGGCATTCAGACGTTTGTCTATTACCGCCGCCCGGCTATCGACATCCACAAGTTTGACCGATTTGTAGCAACTAAGTGGCCCAAGAACATCATCCGCGCAAAGGGCCTCATCTACTTCAGCCACAACCCCGACATGTCGTTCCTCTTTGAGTCGGCTGGCGTGCAGAAAAAGCTTACCGAGAGCGGATATTGGTTCGCCACCGCCCCCGAGGAGGAACTTAAGCGAATGATAGAATACAACCCCGACATCCTGCGCGACTGGGACGAAGTGTATGGCGACCGTATGGTGAAACTAGTATTCATTGGTCAGCATCTCGACAAAGAGCAACTCACCCGAGACCTCGACGAGTGCCTGGTCAATTCATAATGCTAAAGCGAGCCATCGTTTCTAACTAATCGGTGGCTCGCTTGTTTTATTCCATATCTTATTTGTCATAAAAAATATAAAAAGGAACATGTAGAAAAAACAATAACAGAAAAAAAACACTACTTTTGCACCATTAAAATTAATAGCATAAAATTTACTACCCGATAAGGAGCCTTTCGAGTTGTATTTGAAAAGAAGAAGGCTCAATAAAACAACTATTTAACAAACAACAAAAATGAAGAAACTTTTACTTATTGCAGCTATGGCTGTGATGACTTTAGGCGCTTGGGCACAAAACGCAAGCGACTATGGTATCGTTATGGAGCAACCTGCCGGTGAGTTGAAAACCTACGACCGCGCTGGTTATGCCTATTACTACAGTGGCGAGTATATTCGCCGTGGCGCTCAAACCGGAACAATTGACATCGTGTTTGGCGAGAACAACAAGGTGTATTTCAAGCAACCTCTCTCAAAGCTCGAGATTAACTCTTGGATTGAAGGCACTCTGAGCGAAGATGGCACCACCATCACCGTTCCCATGGGCCAGAATGTAGCTTACGACGCAGAGGTAAACGATGTTATCACACTTGCTGTGCTCGACTATGACGATGACTACGAGGAATTTGAGGTTCGCAACAGTGCTCACTACGTTCAGTTCAGTGTTACCGAAGACAAAATCAGCCTTATTGGCACTTCGACCTACGTTGTCTTTGGTGCCATCTATGCCAATAGTCAGGAATGGGCAGGCTATGCTGACTATGCTAGCGTTTACACTCCCACCACTCAAGACGAGGACGTTCTCGTTGAACTCCCCGCTGGTGTAGAGACTCAGGTTTACACCTTCCAGGCTAACGGCTATGACGGCACTGCATTTAAATACAATGTGAATGTGGGCGTTGACAACAACGACGTTTATATCCAGGGCATCTTCAGTGACGTTCCCCAATCGTGGATTAAGGGTACTCGCAATGGCAACACCGTTACCTTCGCCCAAGACCAGTACATTGGCCAAGTTGCAGGCAAGCCCAACTACATGGCTGGTGGTCAAACCAATGCCTCTGGTCAAAAAGACATTTGCGATTTCGTTCTTGCCTATGACGAAGCTACCGACACCTACACCAACGTCACCGATTACCTACTCCAAAACACCACCAAGGGCGTTGTTTACTATGTTCAGGCATTCAACAACATCGTCATCACTCGCGACGTTAACGATGGTGCTTACACCATTCCTTACAACGAGAGTTTTGAGACTCAAGCTGCTTTCAGCGAGTTCACTGTTATCAACGCCAATAATGACAGCCGCACTTGGACCTATGGCGGCACAGTTGGGCAAAACGTAGCCTATCAGTGGAGCAGCACCACTGCTGCCGACGACTGGCTAATCACCCCAGCTCTCATCATGGAACCTGGAGCTGAATATGTATTTGGCATTGACGCCAAAGCATCAGGTTATCCCGAGCGCTTTGAGGTTATGATGGGTACTGAGCCTACCGTTGAGGCCATGACCACAAGTGTTATTCCTGCAGTAGTTATTGAGGGCTACGATATGACTCATCACACAGGTCGCTTCACCGCTCCTGCCGATGGCAAGTCAAATGGCAAGTACTATATTGGCATCCACGCCATCAGCGACGCCGACCAGTTTGTCCTTACTATCGACAACCTCAGTGTCGTAGCTGCTGAACCATCGGCAATCAATGAGATTAACATTGAGAAGGCACAAGACAACAACTACTACAACCTCATGGGTCGCAAGATGAACAGCAACAATCTACCCGCTGGCATTTACATCCACAATGGCAAGAAAGTTGTAATTAAGTAATCAACAAACGACAATATCCAATAAGGGCGTGACCAACAAGTGATCACGCCCTTTTATAATATTAATGAACGCTAGCCACAATAGCGGGAATCTACTTAATCACCCACCGTGCAATGCGGGCTGAGCCACGTTTGCCTTTTACAATGCGCTTGAAAAGCCAGGGCATCACTTTGCGATATAGCCACTTGCGGTTGAGAGTGGAATAAGCTTTCTGCGCGGCAGGCTTGGCATATTCGGGATGTCCCTCGCGCTGGTAATATGCCGCAAGCACGAGCAAGCGATAAGCGAGTAAGTCGTAGTATCGTTGCTTGTCAATTAGGTTTGAGTTTTTTACGTCTAGATTCATGTAGCGGAGTGATATCTCCCACTTACCATGGTTGGCGCTGAAACTATTGCCAGTGATAGAGTTTGCTCCACCATAAATCACATCCACGCGGGCTTTTCCCTCAAGATAGCCCACGATGGGCCTCGCTAGCAAGATTCGTAGTCCATATTCAAAATCATTCCAGTGCGAAATGCTATTGTTCCACTCTATTTTCTTGATGAAGTCATGGCGGGCGCAGAATGCCTGTGTCGCCAACACGCTGTGCAAGATATGATTGGCAATTATGTCTTTTTTGAAAATTGGCATTGTATTTTTCTCACCAATCTCGTTAACTTGGTTGCGCCGTGCAATAACGATATCAACACGCCGAGGTGCCGACTGGAAAGCATCCAGATATTTCTGCACCAAGCGTCGATCCATAAGGTCATCACTGTCGAAAAACATCACATAATCGCCCGTGGCAAATTGCATCCCTCTATTTCGAGCGGCACTAGCTGTATGCTGTTTCTCCTGAGTGACAATAACCTCAAAATCGGGGGCATCATTCTCAATTTTAAACTGATTGAGCACCACCAGAGAGTCGTCGGTAGAGAAGTTATCTACCAATATAACTTGCAACGGACGGTGAGTTTGTTCCAACACTGTTTTCAACGTCCGAGGCACTATATTCGCACGGTTATAAACCGGAATAATTATTGATACTGTACTCATATTGACTCCAAAGTTAGACAATCTTTTGGAGAAATGCAAAAAAAACAATACTTTTGCAATGTTTATAGAAAAAAACACTTTTAGATGAAGGTTTTATTTGTTGGTGATGCAAGCAATATGCACAATTGTCTAGCTCAAGCTCTGCGAGACTTGGGGCACACCGCTGTCGTAGCAAGCAACGGCTCGCACTGGATGGACACTGGCCGAGACATCAACTTAGAACGAGGTCCAGGCAAAATGGGTGCACTCAGGTATGTGCTCGACGTGCTACGTGCGCTACCCAAGATGCGCGGTTTTGACGTGGTGGAAACCTGTGGCCCTATCTTCCTCAATCTCAAGCCAAGCAAGGTGCGTCGTGTCTTTGACTGGCTAAAGAGTCACAATCGATGCATGGTAATGAGCGCTTTAGGCACCGACAATGTATATTATAATGCATGTCACGATGGCAAGACCTACCGCTATAGCGACTTTATGGTTGGTGACCAACCTTCACCTTACGCCCTCTCAAGTGAATATCAAACCAAGCACGAGGACAATTGGAAACTGCCTATTATGCACGAGCACTGCGAGCATATCATCAACAATATTGACGGTGCCGTTGCGTGCCTGTGGGAATATCATGAGTGCTACAAACCACTACTTGGCGACCGACTTGCCTATGGCGGAATACCCATAGACACAAAAAGCGTTACCCCGCTCACCCTTGACAAAGAACCAGAAAAGGTGAGGTTCTTCATAGGCATTCAACACGACCGCAACATTCTTAAAGGCACCGACTTGCTTCTTAAGGCGGCGCAACGAGTAGTGGACCGTTTCCCAAATCAATGCGAACTGAGGGTTGTTGAAAATGTGCCCTACGAGGAATATGTGCAGTTACTCAGCCAGTCTCACGTTCTTTTAGATCAACTCTACTCCTACACCCCAGCCACCAATGCTCTGCTAGCTATGGCACGAGGACTTGTGGCAGTGAGCGGTGCCGAGCCCGAATATTACGACCTAATTAATGAGCACGACAATCAGCCAATCATCAACGTGAGTCCACTCATTGAAGGTGACATCGACTCAAAACTCGAATGGTTAGTGCAGAACAAACACCTAATTCCCGACTTAAGCCGCCGCAGTCGAGAGTTTGTTGAGAAACACAACGACGCCCAAGTTGTAGCCAAGCGGCATCTTGAGTTTTATGAGAAATTAATGACTGACAAATGACACTCGAAATACTTATAATTACCATAGATGATGGGATAAACAATATTCCCAATATGCTGCTGGAGCCATGTCCAGGCATCAGCTACCTAGTGTCGTGGCAGCATAGCAACGACAAGAAAGACATCACACCTCCCGAGGAACTGAAACGCAACGACGTGAAAATATGCAACCTCAACGGACGCGGCATAAGCCGTAACCGTAACAACTGTCTACGCCACACGACTGCCGACCTATGCTTAATTGCTGATGACGACTGCAAATATACTCATGAGCAACTGCAAGCAATAATCGACACTTTTTCACAGAATCCCGATGTCGATATTGCAACGTTCCGATACTACAACAAGAACTATAGCAAATGTTACCCATCACAAAGTATAGACCTCAAAACACCGCCTAAAGGCTACTACGTCTCGTCGATTGAGATTGCCTTCAAGCGAGAAAGTGTGCAGCATAAACTATGGTTTAATGAGCTTTTCGGTTATGGTGCTCCTCTTTCTTGTGGCGAAGAAGAGGTGTTTGTCCTTTCTGCCATAAAAAGTGGACTTAAATGTCAATTTTTCCCCATCGATATCGTAGAACATGACAGTATAACCAACACATTCACCAACATAAGCAATAACAATATGCTGATGGGGCGTGGGGCATATATATATGTAGCACACAAGCCTTCATTTATCGCACGCATATTCCTTAACAGCTACCGCCTGAAGAAGAAATATGGAGTATCATTCTGTCATGCTGTAAAAAACATGCTTGCCGGAGTTAGTTACTATAAGAAACATCGTCACGACAAGCAATCCTATCAATAGTTGTCAGTTGTCAGATATTAGTTCTCGATCCACGCGCCAAAGGCGCACAAATCCGTTCCACGTTCTACGCGCCGCAGGCACCCTATCACAGATACTTTTTCAAGGTGTCTTCGAGCAGATCGATATTATCTACACGTCCCACTATTTCACCCGAGCGGTTGATGATATAAATCATTGGGATTTCTGTCACGTTATATATTCTTGCTGTAATAGCACCATTAGTATCACGAGTCACAATCCATGGCAATCTTGCCACCGACTGCATCCATGATGCCTCATCATCGTCGAACGACACCTGATAAATCTCAAGCCCCTTAGATTGATATTTGCTATATACATCATTAAGCAACTTGTTTATGTAGGGTGAAAATGACTCACTTTGCATTGTGAAGTTGAGTATCACAACATTGCCATGAGAACACACTTCCTTGAAACTACGCATCTTGCCTGCTTTATCCATTAGCTTGAAATCTAAGACACCTGTTTGCGTGGCCACGATAGTATCGCGATCCATATTGTTATTTGCTGCTCGTCTAATTCTCAACTTGTCTTTATAGGTCTCAACTAGATATTGAGTTCGAGGATCATTGGGGCGATAAGTAGAAAATGCGTTAACCACAGCACCAATAATTTTGAAATCGCTATTGTCTTCAGGGTCAAAGAGCGGTTGGTCTCCTATATACTTGTTTACAATATAATAGGACACTATACTTTTTAAGTCTGAAACCAACATTCGGCTTGTTTCATGTTTCCAATTTTTGAAAGCCTCGCTGTTGAGGTCTCCTGCCTTGATAAACTTTGCCAACTCCTTGTCAAATTTCATCATCGTCTCGGCATTCTTGCTGCCACCAATGGTGTAGTTCTCAGCAAAATGCTTAATATCAGTCTTAATCTCTATTTGGTCGATGCTGTCGATAGGGAAATATATAGCATCTGCGCCAAAAACTAAGCGATATATATTGGGGTAGTCTATAGCATCCTCTTTGAATGTGAATTTGCCATCGTCGGTCTTTGCAGAGTCAACAAGATGCCACATACCATTATAACTGGTCTCAAGGTAAAGAACTGTAGTGTCGCCAGCACCGTCAACTGTGCCACTCACTTTAAACTTGTTACCGTCGCTGCAAGAGCACACTAGTGTCATCAAAGCGACAGCAATAAAAAATAATTTCTTCATATTGTTTTTCTTATATTTTCCAAAAATGCGATTAAGCGAGTTAAATCTGAACTTGTTCAACACTTTGCGAGCGTGTGTATTTTATCTAAAAATCATGCGAAATTACAAAAAAGTTTTCAGTTTGCAGTAATTAGTTCTCAGTTTTTTGAGTTTTCAGTTTTGAACCCCGCTCCTCGTTTATCGTTGGCAACTGTGAACTATGAACTATAAACTGTTAACTATAAACTAAAATCCCATAATAATGCCTGTTGTGAAGGGAGTAAAAGATGGAGCATAGCGCTCTTGAAGCACGTGACAGGGGCTGTAGCGCACATAGGCACCAATGAACTTCCACTTAATGCCGCCTAGTATGTCAACTGTCACGGGTACAGGATGAATCTTGTTGCTTGACTCCTTCACCTTTTCGCCGTTGAGCTTGTAGGTGGTCTCTACGCTAGCATGGAGATTGAAGTTCACTACAGGGCCAGCAAAGATGTCAACTGTGCTGAAAAGGCGTTGGCGCACCAGCACAGGAACCGTGAGCGAGAACACTTTCACACGCGACGACTTAGACTCAGCACCTTCGGGATAAGGAGTTATTGTGAGGATATCGCCATCCTGATGAAAACGAACGTCGTTATGCAGTTTGAAGTTACGCCAATCGATGCCCACACCAGCAGTGATGCGTTGACCATAGCGTGTTTTGAATTTGGCACCAAATACATTTAGCCAACCAATGTCAATGCTTCGGCCCATGTTCACGTCGATACCGCTAGCGTTATCCCAACCTATGACGAAACCGCCAGTGTAGATGTTCCACCCTACGCTGTCGGTACACAGGGGATACCAATCAACCTGGATATAATCCTTGTCGTCAGCCCACACATTCACAGCAGCAACGACACATATTATAATAGCTAATAATTTCTTCATGCTGCAAAATTAGTGCAAGCCGAGTGAAATACAAAATCAAAGACGAAGTTTTTGATTTTTATTTCCTAGGCGCAGCCTAATTTATCCCAAAATATAAAATCCGAAAAATATTAACAATTTTGTTAGAGTTTTCTTGCATAATTCAAATTTATGTCTTTATTTTGCGGCATAAATTTTATTAACAATACTGTTAGCAAATTCAACTTGAATTATAAACAGATATTTCTCAGATATTTAGACATCACAACAATATGACAAAGCATCAAAACAATAAAGAACAGGCTATTCTTGCTGCAGCCAAGGAAGAGTTTCTGGACAAGGGCTATGACGGTGCTCGCACCACGTCGATAGCCCGCAATGCCGGAGTGACACACGCTATGCTCCACTACTACTTCAAAACCAAGGAGCAACTATTTGAGCGCATCTTCCATGAGACCATGGGAATGCTTGTTGAAGGAATCTTGGAGGTATTTGCCAAAACCGAGAAACCATTCAAGCAACGCATGGCCGAGGCACTGGAAATTCACTTTGAAGTGATTAGACAGAATCCCCGCCTGCCACTGTTCATGATAAGAGAGGTTGCCTCACGGCCAGAACGTTTTGCCGTTATCAAGAACGTGATCAGCACATTTGCCGGTAACCTGCTTGCTACCATGCAGAAGGATATTAACCAAGCAGCATCTAATGGCGAGATAAGCCCTATCGACGCCACCACCCTACTACTCGACATGATATCGCTCAATGTGTTCCCATTTGTTGTTAAACCAGTTTATGAGGCCGCCACAGGCCTTGACCTGAATGCCGACAGCGCATTTTGGGAACATCGAAAAGCAGAAAACATTGAACTAATTATGCGACGACTAACATCCACACAAGATAGTTCACAGTTCATAGTTCATAGTTCATAGTTGTCAGTTATCAGTTGTGAGTTCTCGTTCAACCTTCCACGTTCCACCTTCCACGTTCCACTCAAAAACGATAAAAACAAAAAACATGAAACGTATAATATTATTAACCTTGGGCACACTCATGCTGCTAAGCGCTAACGCCCAACTCACCATTGAGCGTTGCCAAGAGCTGGCTCGTGAAAACTTCCCACTTATCAGACAGTACGGGCTGATAGAGCAGAGCAGCAAATACACTATCGACAATCTGAGGCACTCATGGTTGCCGCAAGTGAACCTAAGCGCACAAGCCACCTACCAGAGCGAGACCCCATCATTCCCCGAGCAGATGAAAGCGATGCTCGCCACCAGCGGTCTGGAGATGAAAGGCCTTGCCAAGGATCAATACCGCGTGCAGCTCGACGTTAACCAAAAGATATATGACGGCGGCAAAGCCAGTAGCGAGCGGGCACTCACCGAGGCACAAGACTTGGAGCAAAAAGCACAGACCGATGTTGACCTCTACAACCTCAACAAGCGCGTGAATGACCTATTCTTTGGCGTGCTGCTCATGGACGATCGCATCAAGCAAACCGACATGACCCTCGAGATGCTCAACGGCAACCTCGATAAGTTGCAGTCGCACGTGAGAAACGGAGTTGCCACCAGCGCCGACGAGAGTATGCTCCGTGCCGAAATCTTGACAGTTGAACAAAGCAAGACCACCATGGAGTGGAACCGACAGGCATACAAGCATATGCTCGAAATTTTGATAGGCAAGCAGATTGGCGACCAGCAACTCGTTCGACCCGAAGCCGCTGAACCCATAAACACTACCATAAACCGACCTGAACTACGACTCATAGACGCCAAGATAGGAACCATCAATGCCCGCGAGAAGGCCATCAACGCCTCGGTGCTGCCAGTTATCAGCGCATTCGGTCAGGCATTCTACGGCTATCCTGGTTATAACACCTTTGAGAACATGCTCAACCACAAGTGGTCGCTAAACGCGATGGTGGGTGTTCGTGCCACCTGGAGCCTGAGTAGCCTTTATGACCGAAAGAACAATCTGAGCCGACTCAACACAGCCCGCCAGCAAGCCGAGCTGCAACGCGACGTGTTTCTGCTAAACACCCGGCTGGAGGCAAGCCACGAGAACGACGAGATTTCTCGCCTGCGTGAACTCATAGCCAGCGATGCCACCATCGTGAATCTGCGTCGCGATGTGCGACTCGCCGAGGAGTCGAAGCTGCGCAACGGCATCATCGACATTCACCGCCTTGTAGAACGAATCACCGATGAGAGCACAGCCACTCAGTCGCAAATCATCCACAAAATAGAGTTACTGAAAACTATTTATGACTTAAAAAACACTATAGACCAATGAAAAAGATAATCTTAATCATCGGCATCGCTGCCATAGCCACGGCATGCAGCAACGACAACGACTGGGATGCCACTGGCACATTCGAAGCCACCGAGGTTGTGGTATCGGCCAAAGGCACGGGACAAATCATGTCGTTCAATATCGAGGAAGGCCAAGAAGTGGAAGCCGACGTGCAACTAGGTTACCTCGACATGACTCAACTCGAACTGCAGAAGGCACAGTTTGATGCTAACAACGACAACCTCACTGCAACAAAATCGCAACTTGATGCCAGTAAAGAGCAGATGGGTTCGAGCAAGCAGCAGATTGATGCCACACAGCAAGCAACCAGCAACCATATCCTTGACCTTGAGAAGCAAGTGGCAAGCACCAAGCAACAGATTACTAATCTCAAGAAGGAGAAAGCGAGATTCACCGCTATGCTTAAAGATAATGCTGCTTCGCAAAAGCAAGTGGATGACATCAATTATCAAATCCTTGTGCTCGAAAAGCAGCTCGCTGCCACACAAGACCAAATCAATGCAAGCAATGCGAGCCTGAAAAGTCAAAGTCAAGGCTATAGCGCACAGAAGCAAGGAGTTGATGCTCAGATACGAGGCGTTGATGCACAAAAACGCGGCATAGACGCACAAAAGCGAGGTATCGAAGCACAAAAGTCCATCATCGACAACCAGATGCAGAATGCCATCATTTCATCACCAATCAAAGGCACTATCTTGACAAAATATGCTCAAATGGGAGAATATGCCACTGCTGGCAAGCCACTATTCAAAGTTGCCGACATGAGCACGGTTTATCTGCGAGCCTATTTCACCAGCGACCAGCTTCAAGATATCAAGCTTGGGCAGCAAGTGACAGTTGTTGCAGATTTCGGAGGTGGCAAGACACGCGACTACACAGGCAAAATAACATGGATTTCCAATGAGAGCGAGTTCACCCCCAAGTCTATCCAGACAAAGGACAGCCGTGCCAATCTCGTTTATGCTGTCAAGATTGCCGTTAAGAACGACGGATATCTTAAACTCGGCCTATCAGGAAACGTGAAACTCAAAAAGTAGTGAAGCAGTGCTATTCCACTCGTCAACTCATAACTCAAAACTGAAAACTCAAAACTCATGCAGACCAGCACTCTGGCAATAGAGGTTAAGGACATAAGCAAGAGCTACGACAAAGTCAAGGCTCTTGATCACGTGTCGATCAATGTGCAACGCGGCGAGATTTTTGGTTTGATAGGTCCCGATGGCGCTGGCAAAACCACTTTGTTTAAGATTCTCGTCACGCTCCTAAATGCTGACGAAGGATCAGCTCTGGTCGATGGGCTTGACATTGCCAAAGATTATCGTGCAATCCGCAGCCGTGTGGGGTATATGCCTGGCAAATTCTCGCTCTATCCCGACCTCACAATCGAGGAGAATATGGAGTTTTTTTCTACACTGTTTGGAGTAACTGTTGAGCAGAACTACGACCTTGTGGCACCAATCTACAAGCAGATTGAACCTTTCAAGAAACGTAGAGCGGGCAGACTCTCGGGCGGAATGAAGCAGAAGTTGGCACTTAGTTGTGCCCTTATCCACAAGCCATCGGTACTATTCCTCGACGAGCCCACTACTGGCGTTGATGCTGTATCGCGTAGTGAGTTTTGGGACATGCTGCACAACCTGCGCGAGCAAGGACTATCAATTCTCGTCTCAACACCCTATATGGACGAAGCGAGTCGCTGCGACCGCATCGCTCTGTGCAACACAGGACACATTCTTGACATTGACTCGCCTCAGCACATGGTCGAAAAATTTGACGGCAACCTCTATGGCATTAAAGCACGCGACATGTATGGACTTCTCAAAGCCCTGCGCAACGATGACTACATCGCCAATTGTTACACAGCTGGTGAATATCACCACCTACTAGCAAAATCGGGATTTGACCCTGACAGACTGAAACAGGATCTTGCAGCACACGGCCATAGCGATGTGGAAATCAAGTCTATAATTCCCGATATTGAAGACGTTTTCATCAAACTACTGAGCAATGAGCAACACTGATCACATAATTCAGGTCAAAGACCTCACCAAGCAATTCGGAACTTTCACGGCAGTCGATCACATCACCTTTGAGGTGCATCGAGGCGAGATTTTCGGTTTCTTGGGAGCAAATGGCGCAGGTAAGACAACTGCCATGCGCATGCTGTGCGGCCTGAGCTACCCCACAAGTGGCAGTGGCACAGTTGCGGGATTTGACGTGGTGAAAGAGGGTGAGAAAATCAAGCGGCACATCGGCTACATGAGTCAGCGATTTTCGCTCTACGATGACCTCACGGTGATGGAAAACATGGAGTTGTTCGGTGGCATCTATGGCGTGAAAAGTCGAGAACTCAAAGACCGTGCCACCTCCCTGCTCCAGAAGCTCGACTTCATTGAAGAAAAAGATACTATGGTAAGTGCTCTACCTCTGGGATGGAAACAAAAGCTCGCCTTTGCGGTAGCCACTCTGCATAATCCCGAGATAGTATTTCTCGACGAGCCTACTGGCGGTGTCGATCCTATCACTCGACGACAGTTTTGGGAGATGATTTACCAATCGGCAAGCGAAGGGACAACCATCTTTGTCACCACCCACTATATGGATGAGGCAGAGTATTGCAACCGCATCTCAATGATGGTTGATGGCAAGATAAAAGCCCTCGACACACCAGCCAACCTAAAGAAAGCATTTAACGCCTCATCGATGGACGAGGTGTTCCGTATCCTGGCCCGCGACGCCCAACGAGCCGACTGAAACAATGCATAATGAGCTAACAAGGCAATAAATAATGAGAAGAAAACTGATAACTGACAACTCACAACTGATAACTCATAACAGACAACTGACATGAGCGGTTTTTTGAAATTTGTAAAGAAGGAGACGCTTCACATCTTGCGCGACAGCCGCACGATGCTCATTGCGCTGCTCATGCCAGTGGTGCAGATTCTGCTCTTCGGCTTTGCCATCTCTACCGAGGTCAACAATGTGAACGTGGCTGTGGTAGCACCCAAGTGGGACGAACAGATAAGGCAATGCGTCAACAGACTCTCGGCAAATCCTTATATCACCTATATAGGTCACATCACCGAAAATGATATAGACCAATATCTGCGCTCAGGAAAGGTTGATGCCATCGTGGTATTTGCCCACGATTTCGACAAACTCATCACTCAATGGAAGCAGAACGGAAACGGCAAAGCCGCCATGCAATTCATCATGGATGCCTCCAACACCAATACTGCCCAAGCAGGTGCAGGATACCTCAATAACATACTTGCTGGCGAACTCATGCAGAGCAACAACTTGGTAGAAACCCACATGCTCTTCAACCCTCAAATGAAGAGCGCATTCAACTTTGTGCCAGGCATCATGGGCATGATTTTTATCCTGATTTGCGCCATGCTGACCTCAGTTGCAATAGTTCGTGAGAAAGAGACAGGTACAATGGATGTGCTGCTCGTCTCACCGGTGCGACCTCTCACCATCATCCTTGCAAAGATGACACCCTACTTCATTCTCTCGTGCATCAATCTGACTACAATACTGCTGCTGGCGCGATTTGTGCTGGGTATTCCCATGTCGGGCAACTTAGGAAGCATTATAGTGGTATCGCTGGTATATCTCGCACTCTCGCTCTCATTAGGATTGCTAATTTCTACTATCGCAAAGCAGCAGATTGTAGCGCTCCTCATCTCGGCTGCCGTAATGATTATGCCCATTGTGATGCTCTCGGGAATGTTGTTCCCCGTTGAGAATATGCCCGCTGTACTTAAACCTGTCTCTGCAATAGTGCCTGCGCGATGGTATATCGATGCAATGCGCAAGCTCTTGATTCAAGGTGCCTCGTTCGGCCTTATCCTCAAAGACTTCCTCATCCTAGTGGGGATGACAATCGCTCTACTGGCTATCGCTTTAAAGAAATTCAACGACAAACTTGAGTAATCGCCCATGTCAACGCTAAAAGTATTACTGAAAAAAGAAGTGTTGCAATTTAAGCGCAACTCTTTCTTGCCCAAGCTCGTGGTGGTGTTCCCCATCATGATAATGCTCATCATTCCCTGGGTGACGACGATGGACGTGCGTCACGTGAATGTTAGCGTTGTTGACAATGACCACTCACAACTCTCGCAGCGCATCATCAACAAAATTAACGCAAGTGAATATCTCACACTGCATAGCGTGACTGGCAACTTCAACCTTTCGTTCAAGAACCTAGAGAACGGCGATGTGGATGCCATTCTTGAGATTCCTAAAGACTTCGAGAAAGGATTTGTCACCGGTAGCGCCAAGAAGTTGAGCATCAGTGCAAACAGTGTTAACGCCACAAAAGGCAGCCTCGGTTCGCAGTATCTTGCACAGACTCTTGCTGCAAGTATAAAGGAAATGAAGGCAAGCCTCTCGCCTGTGCAAGCAGGCGAACTTGTGGTGATTCAGAATCGCTACAACCCTACTTTAGAATACCGCAACTTTATGATACCTGCCATCCTGGTGATTCTCATTATCATAATCACTGGGTTCTTGCCAGCACTGAATTTAGTGGGTGAAAAAGAAGTTGGAACTATTGAGCAGATTAACGTGACGCCCGTGAGCCGATTTGCCTTTACCCTTGCAAAACTTATTGTCTATTGGGTCGCAGGACTCATTGTCATCACTATAGCACTAATTGTGGCGTGGCTGGTCTATGGACAAACGGCAGTGGGAAGTCTGCTAACCATCTATACCGGAGCATTCCTTTTCATACTTGTGATTTCAGGTTTTGGATTGATAGCGTCGAACATCTCATCGACTATGCAGCAGGCAGTGTTCTTCATGTTCTTCTTTGTGATGGTGTTCATGCTCATGAGCGGACTGCTCACACCCATTGAGTCAATGCCACAATGGGCACAATATGTGACCTACGTGCTGCCACCGCGCTATTTCATCTCCATTATGCGCTCGGTTTTCCTCAAGGGTGCTACCTTCTACGACATGCGATTCAACTTCTTGGCTCTTGCCATCCTTGCTGTAGTGATGAACTTAGGTGCTGCACTCACCTACCGTAAACGGACATAAAAGCAATTAAAAGTTCAGAGTTTTTCAACTCAGCTCTATGGTTTTTGATGAAAATTTGCATATTTCTTGCAATGGTTGTATCTTTGTGGCATAAATCGTGAATCGTGGAAAGAGGAAAGAGATTATAGTTCATAGTTGTCAACGATAAACGAACTCCGTTCCACTCTCCACCTTCCACCTTCCACTTATAACTCTTACGACTATGACCGAGAGTAAGATAAAAGGCGTTTTGTTTGACCTTGATGGAGTGTTAATCGACACTGAGGGCACTTACACGAAGTTCTGGGAGGCCGTTGATCGCCGCTTCCCAACTGGCGTGGAGGGCTTTGCACAAGTGATAAAAGGATCAAACCTTCACAACATCCTGCACACATATTTCCCTACTGAGGAGATACGTGAGCAGGTCACGGTCATGCTCGACCAATTCCAGCGTGACATGCAGTACAACTACTTCCCTGGCGCCATCAAACTGCTCGATGAGCTAAAGAGCAACGGCATAGCTTGCTGTATCGTAACCAGCAGCGACAAAAGAAAAATGGAATCCCTTTATAGCCAACATCCTGACTTCTCCAGTCATTTTGATGCCATTATTACAGGTAATATGGTGAACGAGCCCAAACCGTCGCCCGAGTGTTTCCTGCTAGGAGCCAAGGAACTCGGTATCGACATAAAAGACTGCGTTGTGATTGAAGATTCCATAAACGGCCTCATAGCAGGCATCGCAAGCGGGGCACGTGTAATTGGTCTCGCCACCACATGCGCCCGAGAGGCGATTGCTCCTCATTGTCATTTTATAGCAAGCGACATTAGCGACATTACAACAAAAACTATTTTAGAATTATAACCACAAAGACATGAAAATAAAGACATTACTTAGTGCAGCAATCATTGCTGCCATTTTGATAGGCGTTACAGCCTGCAAATGCAAGAAGGACGAAGACAAGTCGTCAAAACCATCAGTAGAAACTATCCAAGCTATTGACAACAAAGATGAAATCACCTTTTTGCAGTCATTCCTCGAGAACTACATCAAGCTCAGCGGCAAAGAGGCTCAAGAGTTTGCACGTAAGTATCTTACTGAAGATTTTTACAGCACTTACATCGAAAACTGTAACAACCAAGACAACACAATCGACGTGATTTGCGAGGTTCTGACCAGTGAGAAGGTAGAGAAAATTGACAGAATAGAGAAAGGCAGTGAAGACCCTACCAGCTTCATTGTGCAAGTTATTGCTAAAGACGCTGAAGGAAAAGAATTCACCACTCAATACGACATGACTGTCGTGAATGAGAACGGCAAGTTTAAACTAGCTGACAGTCAAATATATGATTAGCGCCTGCAGCGCGTAAATCGGGAATCGGGGATCGAATTTCTGAGATCGTTTATCGTTATTCGTTTATCGAAGACAATGATGTCAGTTCAGGCACTGCAATCTCTAAACAATAACCTCTAAGCTTGCGCGAAGCGCACTAACATCTTAACTATTCAATCAAAATCTGAAAAACTGATACATTAATGAAACGCAAGAATTTAAACCGAAGAGAATTTCTCAAGAGAGCAGGCATCGTTACTGGTGGAGCGATGGCAATGATGGCATTTGAGCCTTTCACAAGTTTTGCTCAGAGTAAAGATAATGTAAAATCAGGCGAGAACCTAATGACCTATCGCACACAGCAAGGCACTGGCGAGAAGATTTCTCTACTGGGTTTTGGCATGATGCGCTTGCCACGCGATAATCAAGAGTTAGTGAATCAGTTGGTTGACTATGCCATTGACCACGGCGTAAACTACTTCGACACCGCACCAATGTATGGCGGAGGCCTCAATGAGGGCATAGTGGGTGCCGCACTGAGTCGTCATCCTCGCGACAAATATTATGTGGCCACCAAGATGTCGAACTACAAAGAGGATTTCTGGCCCCTAGAAGAAGCCAAAAAGATGTATCAGAATTCGTTTGAAAAACTGCGCGTTGACTACATCGACTATTACCTGTTGCATGGCGTGGGACAAGGTGGCATGGAGGCGTTTGAGAACAGATTTATCAACAACGGACTGCTCGACTTCCTGGTGAAGGAGCGCGAGGCGGGACGCATTCGCCACTTGGGATTCTCCTATCATGGCGATGTGAGGGTATTTGACTGGCTCATTGACCATCACGATACCTACCACTGGGATTTCGTACAGATTCAGATGAACTTCCTTGACTGGCGCCACGCCTCTCTTGAGAAGGGTGGATGGAAGACCGATGCCGACGCAGAATACCTCTATAACAAACTTGCAAAAGCTGGAATACAAGCAGTGATAATGGAGCCATTCCGAGGTGGAGCGCTCTCAAAAATGTCGGAAGAATTAGTTAACCAGCTCAAAGCCATGCGCCCCAACGACACCGTTGCGCAATGGGCGTTCCGCTGGGTTAGTTCACATCCCAATATCCTTACCACCCTCAGTGGCATGAACGTGATGGAGCATCTCGTTGAGAACGTGGCAACCCACTCTCCTTTGGAGCCTTGCACGGCAGCCGAAAATGAACTGCTCGAGAAGATTGCCGATGCTATGATTGGTATTCCCACCGTGCCATGCACTACTTGTGCCTACTGTATGCCATGCCCCTATGGAGTTGATATTCCTGGCAATTTCGCCTTCTACAATGAGGCTATGAACAACAAACTGCTACCCCTGCCCGAGAAGTCAAATCCTGACTATAGCACCAAGCAGAAGCAGTTCACAGAGCAATATCTCGCTCATTTCCCTGCCGAAGCACGCGCCAACCAGTGTATGGACTGCGAAGAGTGCCTCAAGAAATGTCCTCAAGGCATACGCATTCCCAATCAGCTTAGCCGCATTAACGACATATTGAGAGGAAGATAAACTATTGATAGCTAAAAGTTAGGTGTCCAAATTAAGGCTTTTTCATTGATCAAGCCCTATGGTTGTGTCAACATTATACCGCGGGCGGTTCTTCACCTCGGTATAGATTTTACCCACATACTCACCAATAATACCAAGGCCAATCAAGACAAAAGCACCTACAAACCAAATAGACAGAATAATTGACGGCCAACCCGAAACGGCACGTCCCATAAAGTAGGCGCACAACACATAAATCAGCATTGCTAAGGCAATGAGCAGGAACAGCAGTCCCACATGCATCACCAAGCGTACAGGCTTAACGCTAAACGAGGTGATGCCGTCGATTGCGAAGTTCACCATTTTCTTAAATGGATACTTACTCTTGCCAGCAATACGTGCCGAACGGTCATAATACACGCAATCGGTTTTGTAACCCAACTTGGTGACAATGCCACGAATGAACAGATTACGCTCCTTGTAGTCGAGTAATGCCAGTACAGCGCGGCGACTCATCAAGCGGAAGTCGGCATGGTTCTCTATCGTTGATACGCCAAGTCGCTTCATCAAACCATAAAACATGTTGGCTGTAGTGCGCTTAAACCATATGTCGGTCTTCCGCTCTTTACGCACACCAAATACAATGTCGCAACCATCTTTATAACGTTCAACCATCCTAGGAATCACCCTAATATCATCTTGGAGGTCAGCATCAAGGCTCACTGTGATATCACAATGGTCCACAGCAGCGGCTAGTCCTGCCATGAGTGCATTCTGGTGCCCGCTATTGTAAGTAAGCTTCACGCCAGCCACCCTACTACTCTCGGACGCCAATCGTTCAATGATTTTCCAAGTGTCATCGCGAGAGCCGTCATCGACATAAAGCAGTTTGCTATCCTGCGCTATAATATCTTGAACAATCATCTCATCCATCAGTTGCATTAGATGCTCATGTGACTGTGGCAGCGCCTCCTGCTCATTAAAGCAAGGAACCACAATGTATATTGTAGGTATATCTTTTCCCATATTTTTATCTTTAAACCACAAAATTACAAAGAAAAATATTTTCATAATACATTAGAGGCGAAAATTTTTATAAAAAGCACAAAAAGACTATATTCGAACATCTCAATGTGTAAAATTACTTAAATTAAAATTTTTAATATAAATATATTAATATATATTTTGTACCTTTGCAGTCGTTTTTGAAGACCTAGTATTTTACACGAAATTTTATACGTTACTATATAAATTTTACTATTAAAAGTTATGGCAGAAAAATTTGAGAAATTGTTTGACCAATTCGCTCCTGTCACTCCCGAGGAGTGGCGCGCTAAAGCTGAAGTTGACCTGAAAGGTGCCGACTACAGCAAGAAGATGATTTGGCGAACAAATGAAGGTTTCAACGTTGAACCAATCTACCGTGGCGTTGACATTGAGAACCTCAAGACCATTGAGTCGCTTCCTGGCGAATTTCCTTTCGTGAGAGGCACTCGCGTGAGCAACGACTGGTATGTGCGCCAAGACATCGACGTTGACGATGTTAAGGACGCCAATGCTAAAGCTCTTGAAATCCTGAATAAAGGCATCAACAACGTGGGATTCAACCTGCCTCACGGAAAGAACGTTGACATCGCCGCACTACTCGACAAAATTGACCTGAACGCTGCTGCTGTTGACATCAACTGCTGCCCTAAAGAGGCCATCGACGTTGCCAAGCAACTCGTTGCCATCATTGAGAAGCAAGGTGCCCAAGAGACATTTGTCGGCTCTATCAACTTCGATCCATTCCGTCGCTACTTCAAGCACGGAGAGCCATTCCCTGGCGACATGGTTGCCATGGCAAAGGAGATGCTCAACATCGTGAAACCCGTCAAGAACCTGCGTGTTCTTAGCGTTAACGCTATCATGCTTAACAATGCCGGTGCTTTCATCTACCAAGAACTTGGCTATGCCCTGGCATGGGGTAATGAATGGATGGCAATGCTCACCGAGGCTGGTGTTCCTGCTCAAGAAGTTGCAACTCGCATCAAGTTCAACATGGGTATCTCTACTGTTTATTTTATGGAGATTGCCAAATTCCGTGCTGCACGCATGCTGTGGGCTCAAATCGTGAAGCAGTACAACCCAGAGTGCGACTGCGCTTGCAAGATGGTTGTCAATGCTGCCACCACCGAGTTCACTCAAACCGTATTTGACAGCTACGTGAACCTGCTCCGCAGCCAGACTCAAGCCATGTCGGCAGCACTCGCTGGTGTTGACTCTATCGTAGTAGCGCCATTTGACAAGGCTTACCAAACTCCCAACGACTTTAGCGAGCGCATCGCCCGCAACCAGCAGATCCTCCTCAAAGAAGAAAGTCACCTTGATAAGGTGGTTGACCCTGCCGGTGGTTCTTACTATGTGGAGATGCTCACCATGTCAATAGCACAAGAGGGATGGAAACTCTTCCTCGACGTTGAGGATAAGGGTGGTTTCAAGGCTGTACAAGAGGCTGGAGAAATCACCGCAGCGGTTAACGCTAGCGCTAAGGCTCGTTTTGACAAAGTGGCTAAGCGCCGTGAGCAACTGCTCGGCACCAACCAGTTCCCCAACTTTACCGAAAAGAGCGAAGGCAAGGCTGCCAATATCAACTATGAAGCACAGCCCGACGGCGTGCTCAATCGTCAGCGCCTCGCTACCCACTTTGAGCAACTGCGTCTTGCTACAGAGAACGCCGCTCACACTCCCAAGGTATTCATGCTGACCATTGGAAACTTGACTATGCGTCTAGCTCGAGCACAATTCAGCAGCAACTTCTTTGCTTGCTCTGGATATGAGATTATCGACAACAACGGATTTAAGACCGTTGAGGAAGGAATCGACGCTGCTCTTGAGAAGAAAGCCGATGTTATCGTGCTTTGTTCAAGCGATCCCGAGTATGACGAGTATGCTCCCGCAGCGTTCAAGTACTTGGACGGCCGCGCCGAGTTTGTAATTGCCGGTCCCGAGAACGACGCGTTCAAAGAACTTGGCATCAAGTACTTTATCAATGTGAAGAGCAATGTGCAAGCCACATTAACTGAATTTAATGCTAAACTTTTAAAATAATCGAGCAACATGAGACCAAATTTCAAAAACATAGACATAGCTAATGAGGCGTTCAACGTAGAACATAAGCCTCTGAATCTTGCCGAACCATGGCGCAACGCCGAGTTGCTCGACATCAAGCAAGTATATACTAAAGAAGACATCGAAGGTCTTGAGCACCTCAACTTCGTGGCTGGCATTCCTCCTTTCCTGGGAGGTCCTTATAGCCTCATGTACCCATTCCGCCCATGGACAGTGCGCCAGTATGCCGGTTTCTCGACAGCTGCCGAGAGTAACGCATTCTACCGCCGCAATCTCGCCTCTGGTCAGAAGGGTCTATCGGTAGCATTCGACCTTCCTACTCACCGTGGCTACAACGCCGACAACCAGCGTGTAGTTGGTGACGTGGGTAAAGCAGGTGTTTCTATCTGCTCCGTAGAGGACATGAAGGTGCTCTTCGACGGAATTCCTCTGGAGACCATGTCAGTATCAATGACCATGAACGGTGCCGTACTGCCAATCATGGCGTTCTACATCGTTTCAGGTCTTGAGCAGGGAGCTCAGCTTGAGCACATGGCTGGTACAATCCAGAACGATATCCTCAAGGAGTTCATGGTGCGTAACACCTATATCTATCCTCCTAAGTTCTCGATGCAGATTATCGCAAGCATCTTTGAGTACACCTCAAAGTATATGCCCAAGTTCAACTCAATTTCTATCTCTGGCTACCACATGCAAGAGGCAGGTGCCACCGCCGACATTGAGCTCGCCTACACACTCGCCGATGGTATGGACTACATCCGCACTGGTGTAAATGCAGGTCTTGACGTTGACGCGTTCGCTCCTCGTCTGTCATTCTTCTGGGGCATTTCGATGAATTTCTTCACCGAAATCGCCAAGATGCGTGCTGGCCGCCTGTTGTGGGCGAAGATTGTTAAGAGCTTTGGCTCAAAAAATCCAAAATCGATGTCGCTGCGTACTCACTGCCAGACTTCGGGTTGGTCACTCACAGCACAAGACCCATTCAACAACGTAGGCCGCACTTGCATCGAGGCAATGGCCGCCGCTCTAGGTCACACCCAGTCGCTGCACACCAACGCTCTTGACGAGGCAATCGCGTTGCCTACTGACTTCTCGGCACGTATCGCACGTAACACACAAATCTACATACAGCAAGAGACCTATGTCACTAAGGCTATTGACCCATGGGCTGGTTCTTTCTATGTAGAGCGCCTCACTCACGAACTCGTGCATAAAGCATGGGAGCACATTCAGGAGATTGAGAAACTGGGCGGTATGGCAAAGGCCATCGAGACCGGTGTGCCCAAGATGCGTATCGAGGAAGCCGCAGCACGCACCCAGGCCCGCATCGACAGTGGCACTCAAACCATCGTGGGTATCAACAAGTATGCTCTCGAGAAAGAGGCTCCTATCGACATCCTTGAGATTGACAACACTGAGGTTCGCAACGAGCAAGTTGCACGACTTGAGGTGTTGCGCAAGAATCGCGACGAAGCAAAGGTTCAGGCCGACCTCAAAGCCATCACCGAGTGTGTGCGCACTGGCGAGGGCAACCTGCTTGAACTAGCAGTAGAGGCAGCCAAAGACCGTGCTTCGCTTGGTGAAATCAGTGATGCCTGCGAAGAAGTCGTAGGCCGTTATAAAGCAGTTGTTAAAACAATTTCAGGCGTGTATTCAGCAGAAGCAATTTCAGATCCCGACCTCAAGCGCGCTCGTGAGCTCACAGCTCAGTTTGCTAAGAAAGAAGGTCGTCAACCTCGCATTATGATAGCTAAGATGGGACAAGACGGTCACGACCGTGGCGCCAAGGTTGTTGCTACAGGTTATGCCGACTGCGGCTTCGACGTTGATATGGGTCCATTGTTCCAGACTCCTGAGGAGAGTGCTCGTCAGGCTGTTGAGAACGACGTGAACGTTATGGGCGTTTCATCGCTCGCCGCTGGTCACAAAACCCTCATTCCCGCTGTTATCGAGGAACTCAAGAAACTTGGTCGCGAGGACATTATCGTTACCGCTGGTGGCGTGATTCCTATGCAGGATTACGACTTCCTTTACAAGGCTGGCGTAGCTGCCATCTTCGGTCCTGGCACCTCGGTGATGAAGAGTGCCATTAAGGTGATGGAAATCTTGCTTGATGAGGAATAATCCTCCTCACTAAGCAATCATCAATACTAAAATCGCCCAGCATTATTAGCTGGGCGATTTTTATGCAATCTTTTACAGCTTTTTTCCAAAAAATGTTGTAACTTTGCAAGTTGAAGTATTAAATTCAATTATGGGAATACTGAAAAACTTTGAGAGCTGGGCAAATAGCGATAGCAACAAACCATCAAACCAGAGAAAAGGATTTGAGCCTTGGGCACGTCCAAACCGTGGCGAAATCACTCGCCCAAGCGCAAATCCAGCTCAAGATGTTGATGATGCGGCTCTCTATAACCCACACAGCGAGTATCACAACTATCACGAAAGCATCGACGATGTTGTAGATGATGATTAAAATGATTAATAATTTAAAACTATAAACTAAATGAAAAAATTTATGTTACTGACTGTAGCCGCAGTCACCGCATTAAGCATGTCGGCACAGTCGTTTGAAGACTTCTTCTCAAAAGACAAGTCAAGTGAGAAAATAACCTTTGGATTCCGCGTGGGACTCAACATCAACGGCATGAGGAACAACATCCATAACAATGATGTTTCTAAAATCTTCGATGACCTCCCATACATTCTTGACGTTCACAAAAAGGCGGGTTTAAACTTTGGTGTGAACGTTGACATACCAATCTTGAAGAGCTTGTGGATCAACACTGGTGTGTATTACACCGCTACTGGCGCAAAGTTTATCTTCAGACAAGACAACAGCAAGGTTGTGGAAGGCACTTATCTCAACGACTATTCTGCTAACATTACTATGCACAACGTGCGCGTCCCGATTCAAGCATCTTACCGCTACAACATTAACAATAACTACCAACTGCAAGTGAACCTTGGTCCTTATTTCGCCTATGGCATTGGAGGCAAGGCCTACATACGCAACGACGTGGAGAAGAAAAAGATTGGCACATTTGACCTCACTGGTAATCCAAAGTTCAACTACATCACTCCCGCTGACGACAGTGATGGTTCATCAAGACTTGATCCATCTCTACTCGAGAGAGACGAGGTTAGGATTCTTAGTGTAGAAAACATCAATGATAACAACAGCAACTATATCAACCCATTCGATATGGGCATCGCATTTGGTGTGGGCGTTACTTTAAACAAGAAGTATTTTGCTGGTTTCAACTATGATGGCGGTCTTGTGAATGTCAATGGCAAGCGCACCCGCGCTCTCAACCACAACAGCATCAAGAACCATACCTTCTCAATAAATTTAGGTTACAATTTCTAAACTCCACAATAACAGTTTAATGTGACAAACTACCGCTGGCTTCTCACATGCCAGCGGTAGTTTTAATAAAAAACATTAAAATGACTTGTCATGTGCCGAATTATATGTAACTTTGCACGCTAATTGGTAAAATATTGAAATGACACGCCGTTTATTATTGATTTTGTCGCTGGTTGCGGTACTTTGCTCATGTGGAGAATATAGCAAAGTTATGAAAAGTAGCGACTACAACTACCGATACTCCTACGCTAAGCAGGCTTTTGAGAACAAGAAATACACTCAAGCCTACACCATTCTGGCCGACCTCGTGCCCATATTTAGAGGCACAGAGAAAGGCGAGGAATGCCTGTATCTACTTGGGCTTAGCTACTATGAGAATCACGACTACCTAAACTCTGGCTCTTATTTCAAGCAATATTACACCCAATACCCTAAGGGACAGTTTGCAGAGTTGGCACGCTTCTACGCGGGTTATGGTTACTATCTCGACTCCCCCGAACCCCAGCTCGACCAGAGCGAGACCATCAAGGCCATCGAAGAGTTGCAGGCTTTCCTCGACTACTTCCCAAAGAGCGACAAAGTGGCGATTGCCCAAAATGCCATCTTTGAGTTGCAAGACAAGCTGGTGCTAAAAGAGCTAGAAAACGCGCAACTCTACTACAACCTTGGCAGCTACATGGGAAACAACTATGAGAGCGCAGTAATTACAGCTAAAAACGCTATCAAGGCCTATCCTTACAGCAAATATAAAGAGAAACTCGAAATGCTCATCCTCAAATCACGCTTCAAAGAAGCTCAGATGAGTGTTGACGAGAAAAAAGAAGAACGTTATCGCACAGTAGTTGATGAGTACTATGCCTACATCAACGACTTCCCCAACAGCGAGAACCGTAAAGAAGCCGACAATATCTTCAAGATTGCTGACAAATTCTTAAACAGGAAATAACATTGCACGCCAATTTGAGATTATCAATAGAAATAGAATAAAACAAACACTCAATAATATTTAATAGACACAATGGCTATCGACTACAAGAAATCAAACGCCCCACTCAACACCTCGGTTCATGACTTGATCGACCTCGCTGAGCAAACGGGCAACATCTATGAGACAGTGGCTATCATTGGCAAACGAGCCAACCAAATCTCGGCCGACATGAAGAACGACCTGGAGAAAAAACTCCAAGAGTTCACCGAAAAGACCGACAACTTAGAGGAAATCTCGGAGAACCGCGAGCAAATCGAAATCTCGAAATACTACGAGAAACTCCCAAAATCAACCCTCATCGCCACTAAGGAATATGAGGAAGGAAAGTTGCACTTCCGCAATGTGAGCAAAGAAAAAGAGGGTCTTGATTTTTAAAGACCTCACACAACAAAGCTAAAGAGCCGCGACACCCTGAGATGTCGCGGCTCTATCTTTTACACACGGCAGTGTTTAGAACTTATACTTCACGCCCAAGCAAGTAACGCTCTGGTTCATGTCCTTAAGGATTTGGAAGCGCTCTTCTACATAGAAAGCGAATCGGTTGTTGATGGTGTATTCAGCACCCACACCCACGTTGGCACCAAAGCGGTTCACACCATCAAGATGCTTGGGAGTAACTCTTGCATAAGAGAAACCTGCCAATGGATAGATGGCAAACTTGCTGCTAGTGTGAATCATGTAATTGAAATTAAGGTTCACATTGAAAGCACTCACGCCATCGCTCTCAAAATAGTAAATAAACTCGGGTTCAACTCGCAAGTTGTTGATGAACTCATAGTGGAAGTTCAATCCAAGACCAACCATTGAGTGCTTTGAAGCATAACTGAACTGTGCTCCAAACGCTTTCTCTCCCCTCTCGGCATTCATTGTAAAAATGCCTAACATAGCAATAATGCTAACTAAAACAATTTTTTTCATAATAATATCTAATTTAGTATGATTGTCGGTGCAAAATTAATACTTTTCAACTAATTATGCAAATGCCCACCTCAAAGAGAGGCGGGCATTTATAAGTATATTATCTATTTTATATCAACAGATGATATATTGATTAGATAACACCCTGCTCGAGCATAGCCTGAGCAACCTTCATGAAGCCAGCGATGTTAGCGCCCTTCACGTAGTCGATAGTGCCGTCGGCTTGAGTACCGAACTTAACGCACTGCTCGTGGATGTTCTCCATAATCCAGTGAAGTTTCTCGTCAACTTCTTTAGCTGACCAGCTCAAGTGAGCAGCGTTCTGAGTCATCTCAAGACCAGAGGTAGCTACGCCACCAGCGTTAACGGCCTTACCAGGAGCGAAGAGAACACCGTTCTTCTGGAAGAAGTGGATAGCGCCAGGTTGGCAACCCATGTTAGAAACCTCGCAGCAGCACCAGCAGCCGTTAGCCTTCAATTCCTTAGCGTCATCCTCGCTAAGCTCGTTCTGGAATGCGCAAGGAAGAGCGATGTCGCAAGGAACGCTCCAAGCCTTCTTGCCATCAGTGAACTTAGCCTGTGCAGGGAACTTTGCGGCCATATCTTGAACCTTGTTGCGGTTTGAGGCACGCATTACAAGCATGTAGTCGATCATCTCTTTGGTGATGCCGTCAGCAATTTCGCAAACACCGTCAGGACCTGAAATGGCAACAACCTTTGCACCAAGTTCAGTAGCCTTGATAGCAGCACCCCAAGCAACGTTTCCGAAGCCAGAGAGAGCAACCTTCAAGCCCTTAATGTCCTTGCCAGCCTTGTGCAGCAGGTGCTGAGTGAAATAGAGAGCGCCAAAGCCGGTAGCCTCAGGACGGAGGATAGAACCACCCCAAGTCTCACCCTTGCCGGTAAGTACGCCTGTGTGATACTGACGAGACAGCTTCTGATACATACCATTGAGGTAACCAATCTCACGGCCACCAACACCTACGTCACCAGCGGGAACGTCCTGATCTGGACCAATGCAGTGACGAAGCTCAAGCATGAATGCCTGGCAGAAACGCATAATCTCAGCGTCGCTCTTGCCTACTGGATCGAAGTCAGAGCCACCCTTGCCACCACCCATTGGCAGAGTAGTAAGAGCGTTCTTGAATGTCTGCTCGAAACCGAGGAACTTCAGCATTGAGGGAGTAACAGCCTTGTGGAAGCGCAAGCCACCCTTGTATGGG